>Ga0181516_10000146_pt1 | contig 74351 bp, 69 predicted proteins | sample PEATcosm2014_Bin_25_FD_121104 | JGI IMG/M metagenome (GOLD analysis project Ga0181516, IMG submission 121104) | Peatland microbial communities from MTU Mesocosm Facility, Houghton, MI, USA - PEATcosm2014_Bin01_10_metaG | ecosystem: Environmental > Terrestrial > Soil > Wetlands > Peat | place...
GAATCCCACGCTTCCTTAGTCCGCCGTTGTCTCGTCAAAAAGCGCCTCCTGTAACCCTCAGTTACATGGCAAGGCTATCCAACGACCGGAAGACCGGCCAGATGCGAAGAATTGAGCGCTTACGCACGCTGGAAGCTCAGGGTGATTGATATTAATCTGAACTCTAAAGGTCGGTCGTGTTCGGGTTTGACCAGGCCGGGGCGGGAGTCGCCAAGGCGCCAAGTTTGACGGTCAACCTCGAAGGACGGCGCCGCTAAGTCTCGACGCGAAATCAACCTGTAGCGCCTGAACCCGCATCTCACGTCAATGTAGGTCCGAGGCCTGTCCGGATCGCAGCGAGGGCAGACCGTCCGGCGGGCGGTCTGCAACCGGGGGCAGGCGTCCAGCGGGACGCCGGTGGCCGGGTGCTGAGCACCCGGGCAGCCCACGGCGATTGCTGCACAACCCGCCGCAGCCGCTCCCGACAGTCCGAGTGCGTCTACGCTTGAGGTTCCGGGCCGTGGTTGTGGGCGCCCAACGCTCCTCGTCGCTCATCCCAGCCCCATCGGCCGGGAAGCAGCCTTCAAGTCCGGCAGCCTCCTGGGTGTCGAGTAGGAAAAATAGATTCACAAGACGCGAAAAAGGAATTACATTGTCGTTGGACTTTCCTGGACGTCGTGCATTCTCTGACAAAGAGTAGAGCGAGGTGATTCAGTGCTCAAGTACAGTCAGATAGGCTTGGTTTCATGTTGGTTCTGCCGGTCGTTGGTTGCCCGCCACCGAGTTCCTCCCATTCGGCAGCAAACTCCGGCACGACAGAAACAGGGACCCTTTCGGCTGTGACGGAATCTCCGTTTGCTGTTGGTCCTGCGCCAACCTCTCCGGGACTTGGTTCTTTGTACTCCTCCCCTTATTTATTGGTTGGGGACAACTTGGCCGTCAACCCGTCGGGGACGGCCCTTCACGCGGGCTGGGCCATTTGAATAGAAAGCAGAAAGCGGTTGTGGCAGGCGCCCTGCTTGTCCTTCTTGGACTGGCTCTAATTCTTGTTGGCTATGACCTTTTGCCGGGCTTTGCTCAAGTCCTGAACCACAAGAGTTGGGCTGCCTCGGGGGCCGGATTGATCATCCTGGGGATCTTGGTGGGGTTAACAATTCTCCGACGAGGCGATGACGAGAACCCTCGTTGCCCAAAAGGCCCGTTCGAGTAAGAACTAGTGCCCACCAGACCACCACGGGCGCGCTCTTGTGCGGGATTGCTAGGGACTCCCCGAGGCCGACGCCTCGTGCCGGGTCTATAGCCTCATCGAGACGGCCAAGCCGAACGGGCTGGAAGCCTCCTTGATCATGTGACGCTACAAGGAATCGGGAAGAAGAACGACGCTCGGATTCTGACCTGACTAGCGCATCGTGGCTTCGGCCAGGGAGGCCGCCAAGCTGCGGCTGAGGAACCGCATCAGGAACGCCGCCGCCTTGTTGCCGAATCCGGGAACCGCGGCGACTCGCTGCCGGGAGAGCGCTTTGAGGCCGCAGCGCACCACCGCGGGGCTGGTCATCATCATTGTCCTCTGGTAGAGCGTTGGTTTCTGCTCGGCGACCTTCAAGAACTCGGTGGCGGTGACTCCCGGAGACAGGACTGTGCAACTGACGCCCGTACCTTTGAGTTCGTGGTTCACGGCGATCCCGTAACTGAGGACGAAGGCCTTCGCGGCGCTGTACGATGCGTAGAGGGGGCTTGGCTGGAACGCTCCAATGCTGGCGATCTGCAAAATGCGGCCCCAAGCCCGGGCCTTCATACCGGCTGAAAAGACCTTGGTGGCGCTGACCAAGGCCGCGATGTCGAGGTTCAACATCGTTCTTTCCTTGTCCCACGGAATCTCGTCGAAGGCTCCATAGGCGCCGTAGCCGGCGTTGTTCACAAGGATGTCGACTTGCAAGCCTCGCGATCCGATGGCCTCGGCCAAGATGTCCACGGCGTCGGGCACCGACAGATCCTGAGCGATCACGGCCACCTTCGTTTCGGGCGAACGGGACCGGATTTCGGCGGCAAGGGACTCCAGGGCGTCTAAGCGCCGTGCCGTCAGGATCAGATGGGCTCCCGCGGCTGCCAGGTGCCGGGCAAAGTCGGCCCCGAGGCCGCTGGACGCTCCGGTAACCAACGCTGTTCGTCCGGACAAGGTTGATTTCTTCATGTTTGTCTCCTTTAGAGATCTAATGACCTGTGGTCATTAAGGAAGCATAGCCAAAGGTGCCGTCGGCGTCAAGCTTGATGACCAGGGGTCATTTGTTGTAGTTTGCTCGTGTGAAGCGAGCCAATGACGACGCTCAAAAGTCTCAACGCCGCGACGAGATCCTGAATCAGGCGGCGACCTTGCTTGCCAAGCGGGACTTTGAGGCGGTAACGTTGTCGGAAGTTGCCGGAAACCTGGGGCTGGTGAAGGGCACACTCTACAGATACTTCCCCACCAAAGAGGTTCTGGTGCTCGAAGTGCTCGAGCGAGAACTCCAACTGTGGTTGACGGACCTGTCCGGGGCTCTGTTGCCGGGGGAACTCGGGGTGCAAACCCTCGTGGACCACCTGACCCAGTCGCTGGGCGCCCGGCCCCTGCTGGTTCGCCTGTTTTCCATCGTCCACGTTCAGCTGGAAAAGCATCTGAGCCTTGAACGGCTCGTCGAGTTCAAGAAGTCAACAGCTTTGGTCATGAACCGGGCAGCGTCCCTCATTGAGGCCGCCTCGCCGCCTCTGGCCGGCAAGGGCACGAACGCGGTCTTGGCCCTCTACGAGCTCGCTATCGGTGTCGGCCATGTCACGGAACGCTCTCCTCTGGTGGAGCAGGCCCTGACCGACCCGGTTCTTGAGGTGTTTCGGCTCGAATTCGTCCCTGCCCTGCGAGAGAGCCTTCTTTGGACGTTCACAGGCCTCGCCGCTACCGGAAGCTCGGGATCAAAGTAGAGCTCGTGGACCCTCATCTCACGTCCACTCAGCCCCGAGGCGCCGCAGAAGGCCGTCGCAGCCGCTCCGGACGGGCCGAGTGCGTCTAGCGCCTTGCTTTTTGGGGGAGTGTCCGTTATTCTTTCGGTGAGCAACGGAGGTTCAGGGTGGAAAAGGACAACCAGAAACAGCTCGTAACCTTCCAATTGGGGAACGAGCAGTACGGCATCGACATCATGGATGTCAACGAGATCTGGAAGGTCGAAGCCATCAGGTCGATCCCCAATGCGCCTTCGTACGTCGAGGGGATCTTCAACCTCCGCGGGGACATCGTACCGGTCATCAACCTCCACAGACGCTTCCACATCAAGCGCGTCCAGCTGAGCGAGGAAGACGAGCTGCTGTCGGGCTCCATCATCATCAACATCAACGGCACCAAGATCGGCATCATCATCGACAAGGTGCTCCGGGTGGTCACCATCGAGATGGACCAGGTGCAGCCGCCCCCGCAGATCCTGTCGGGCATCGGCGCGGAGTACATCCAGGGAGTGGTCCAGGGGGACGAGGGTTACCTGATTATCCTCGATATCCACCGGCTGTTCGATCCGAAGGAACTCCAGCAGATCTCCGTCATCGCTCGTTGAGGCGCCGGTGTCGCTGCCACTAGCCCGTCCTTCCCTGCGCAGGCAGGACTTCGACCACGTGCTCGACGCCATGGTCCACGACAGGCTGGCCAGCGGTGAGGTCACGCGCTCGCTCTGCCGCGAGGCGGCCAAAGCCTTGCGCCTCAAAGAGGTGCTGGTCTTGGCCTCGGTGGCCGATTCGGTGCGACGCATCGTGGCGGCATTCGGATTGGCCCCTGGAGACAGGGTGGTTCTGTCGCCGCTCGCGCCCCCGTACTGGGCCGAGGGGTTGGTACGCCTCGGCGTGGTCCCGCTGTTTTGCGATGTCTGCGAAGGTTCTCCCGTCCTCGATCCCGCCCTCGTCCAAGAACTGCTGCCCCAGGAGCCGAAACTCATCGTCGCCGACGCGTGCCTGGGCTACCTCCCCGATGTCGAGGCGCTGGCGGCCCTGGGATTGCCCGTGGTCGAGGACCTGAGCCACGGCCTGGGAGGTCGCCTGAACGGGGTGAGCGCGGGGACCAGGGGCGCCGCCGTGGTGATCCAGTTCGCCCCCGAAACGCTGGTGGCGGGGGCTGGCGGGTCGCTGGCGGGGTTTCGAACGGCTCCCGACGCGGCGGTCTTGGAAACGGCCCCCTGGGAGGCGCTCTCGGACTTGGGGTCGGCGCTCATCCTTTCACAATGGCGCGACGCGGAGGCGTTTGCCGAGAAGAAGCGCGAGCACTTCCGCCACTTGTTCCACAGGCTCCCCAAGGCCTACCGCCAGCCCCGGCAAATCGGCGACGGTGAGCCGGTGATGCCGTGGTTTCCCGTGCTTGTCGAATCGGGGGCGCGCGAGGTCCTGGCCTACAGCCGCAAAAAGGCCGTGGAGGCCGACTGGGCGTTTCGAAACCAACCCCACCTGAACGCCGACTCGGCGGGCGACTTCTGCCCGAAGGCGCGTTCGTTCCTCTTCCATACTTTGCTGTTTCCCCTCTACGCGACCTTCTCATTGAAGGAGCTCGACCTGCTGGGGAAGGTGATCTCGTCGTTGCCTTGAGAGGAGTGCCATGGACCTAAGAACGGTGGTCGTTGTGGCCAACCTCGACAAACGGAAGGCTGCCGAGTACTGCAAAAGCATCCTGCGAACCCTGGAGTCGAAGGGAATCAGCACCCTTGTGCTGTCGTACAAGGGCCAGGAAACGGTCACGACCGAACTGGAGGCCGAGTACTCGGCGGCCGAAGCTGCCATCGTACTCGGCGGTGACGGCACCGTGCTGTTCACCTGCCGACTGTTCGCCTCAAGGCCCATTCCCATCCTCGGTGTGAACCTGGGCACCGTGGGCTTCATGACCGAGGTCCTGGGAGAGGAATGGCTGGAGGCCCTCGAGTGCTTCCAGCGGGGCGAGACTGGCCTGTCGGAGCGGCTGATGCTCGACATCGAGGTGCACCGCGACGGGAGAACCCTGCTGCGGGAGTCGGCGCTCAACGACTGCGTGCTCAGCGGGAGTTCGGCGTCGCGCCTTGTGGTTCTTGACGTCGACCTCTCGGGTGTGTTTTTGGGACAGTACCGGGCCGACGGGCTGATTGTGGCCTCGCCCACGGGGTCGACCGCCTACTCGTTGTCGGCGGGGGGACCCATCCTCCATCCCGAAACCGAGGCGCTCATCCTGACGCCGATCTGTCCGCATTCGCTCTCAAATCGTCCCCTGGTCCTGCCGCCGCAGGAAAAAATCACGGTTTCGGTGAAGCAAAACCAACGAATTCCCGTTACACTCACAGTGGACGGGCGCGGGGTGTTCCAGCCCCGCCCAGGCGACAGAGTCACCGTGGGGCGGCACCCGAAAAAGGCGTTGCTGGTCAAGTCGGACCGGCGTTCGTTCTACGAAATCGTCCACGCCAAATTGAACTAAGGAGCCGGAGTGATCCAGGAACTCACCATCACCAACTATGCCCTCATCGAGAAGGTGAAAGTTGGCTTCGCGCCGGGCTTGAACGTGCTGACCGGCGAGACCGGCGCCGGCAAGTCCATCCTCATCGGCGCCTTGGGGCTGCTGCTGGGCAACCGCGCCGACGCCGAGGTGATCCGGACGGGAGCCGAGGAAGCCCAGGTGTCGGGGGTGTTTGCCTGCGACCCTTCAGAGGACGCCGTGGAGTGGCTGGCGGCCAACGACCTCGCCTGGCCCACGGACGAGCCGCTGCTGTTGAAGCGGACGGTGCGTCCGCAGAAGCGGGGCGTGTGCTCGGTGGGCGGCCACCCGGTCACCCGCACTCAACTTGAGGAGCTCACGGGCTTCCTCGTGGACCTGCACGGCCAGCACGAGCACCAAAGTCTGTTCACGGCCGACCAGCACCGGAGGCTGCTGGACCGTTACGCGGGTCTCGAGCCCGACCTCAAGGCCTTCGGCGTCGAGTTCCAGGCCCTCAGCCTTGCCAAGAAGGAGCTCGAGGACCTGCTGACCGGCGACGCCGACCGCGACCAGGAGCTGTTCCGGCTCACCCAGGTGATCCAAGACATCGAACGCGCCGATCCCCGCCCTGACGAAGAGGACGAGCTGAAGGCTGAACGCGCCCGGCTCGAGCAGTTCGGCAAGCTCAGCGGCGCCCTGACCCACCTCGAGGAGGCCCTGACCGACGGCCGCAGCTCGGCGGTGAGCCAGCTCAAGGCCGCGCGCCAGGCCTTGGGCACGGTGGTGGCCGTCGACCCGCAGTGGGCGGCCGAGGAGACCCGCCTCGAAAACGCGTCCCTCGAGGTGGAAGACATCGCGCTGACCCTCCACCGCTACAGGCTCGGCTTGAGTTTCAGCCCCGAACGCCTCGAAGAGGTCAACGAGCGCTTGTCGGTCCTCCACGGCCTCGACAAGCGCTACGGACCCGGGCTCGACGTGATTCGGACGGCCTTGGCCCAGGCAAAGACACGCAAGGCGGCTCTCGAGAATTTCAGCTCGGAGCGCGAGAAGGCCGAGGGGAGGGTGAACGCCCTCGAGCAGGCCCTCATCCAGTCGGCCATGCGCCTTTCCGACCGCAGGCAGGAGTCGGCCAAGAAGCTCGAGGCCGGCGTCAAGGCGGCCCTGGCCGACCTGGGCATGCGGGGCGCGGTGTTCAAGATCAGTTTCCAGAGGCGGCTGGCCGAGTCGGGCAAGCCCGTGTGCACACCCTACGGCCTCGACCAGGTGGAGTTCCTTTTGGCGGCCAACGTCGGCGAGGCCCCGAAGCTGCTGCGCGAGACGGCCAGCGGCGGCGAGCTCTCGCGGGTGATGCTCGCGCTAAAGAGTATCTTGAGCGAGGCGGACAAAATACCGATACTGATCTTTGACGAGATCGACACGGGAATCGGCGGCGAGATCGGGCTGGCCCTGGGCAAGTACCTCAAGCGCCTGTCGTCGACCAAGCAGGTGCTGTGCATCACCCACTTGGCTTCGATCGCCGCGTTCGCCGACCACCACCTGAGGGTAGAGAAGACGGCGGCGTCGGGCCGCACGACCACGGGCGTTTCGGCGGTCGTGGGTGAGGAGAGGGTCAGAGAGGTAGCACGGATGCTCTCGGGAGCCACGGTCACCGAGGCCAGCCTCCAGCACGCAAAGGAATTGATCGGGCGCCACGGCGTCGAGGGGTGAACGATGTCAAAGGTCAGTGAAGACGCCCGAAAGAAGTACCTCGAGAAGATCCAGGATTACAAGAAGACCATTGAGGACATCGAGAACCGCGAGAAACTGATCCTGCAGGTGGTGGAAAAGGACCCCACGGGCGCCGAGTACAAGAAGATCCGCCTCGCCGAGGAGAACCTCAACCTCCTTTCCTACTACGTCCTGATGAACAACCTTTCCATGACGCTTTTGGGAGTCAAGAACGAGGGCTACCTCAACGAGGCCCGCAAGCTCTGCTACAAGGTCATCATCTACATGGAGCAGGTGGTCTCGGGGGTCATCGACGGCCCCTGGTCCGACTACGAAGACAAGGTGGCGCTCATCTCTTCGTTCGACTACCACGACAGGTGGAAGCTCGTCAGCAAGATGGGCCTGGCCATCCAGCTCGTGCTGGTGGGCTACGGTGACAACACGAAGTGGAAGTGGGCCTTCGTCGAGCTGGAGGGGCGCTATGCCACGGTGGTCAAGAACCTGCTGAACCTCAAGACCATCTTCCAGGACATGGACCCCAACGCCGACGGCTACGACATCAAAATGGCCCACCTCACCCTGGCCCGGAGGCTGCTCGACCAGACGGCCAACCGCTACCGCGAGAAGTACGAGCTGTCGACTCTTCGCTTCGACGACTTCCGGCTGGCGATCAAGTATCTGGGGGCACTGCGCTACCTGTCGCTGGCCATCAACCGCGCCCAGGACGCAGAGAACATCAAGAAGAAGATGGACATCTGGTCGCAGAAGCTCGAGAACGACCTGAAACGCAAGGACATCGCCGACAAGCAGTAGCGGGGTCCAAGACCGCGTTCATTGACAGCGGGGGGAGGGAAAGGTATCCTGCCCCCATGGGTTTGTTGCGCGAGTCTTCTTCCCGGGACAGGCAGTTGGTGTTGGTTTACGCCCTGGTCGCCGTCCTCTTTGTTGTGCTGTACGTGGTCCTGTTTCCCAGGCCGCTCCCCGCCGAATTCACCCTTGTTCCGTCCCAAGCTCTTCCCCTCACCGAGGTCAAGGCCGACAAGCTGAGCCCCGGCGGCTCCTTCTTCGTCCTGGGCGGCTGGGAGGGGTACTGGAACACTCAGGGGGACCTCGAGAGGGTCACGGCGCGCCGCGCCCAATCCACGGCCTTTGGCGACAAGATCGCCTGGTACGACGCCACCAAGGGGCAGCTCGTCGTCGAGGGGCCCCAGGGCATGCTGTTTACCGTGCCCGGCGAGCAATACCCCGTATGGTCGGCCGGCCGGCTGTTCACAGTCGACGAAAACCGCATGGGACTGAAGGCGTACTCGTCCGAGGGACGGCTCCAGTGGTCCAAACACTTCGCCAGCCTCGTGACGGCCTTTGACACCTCGTCCAACCTCACTGTCGTGGGCACGCTCGACGGCAGGGTGCAGATCTTCGGACCGACGGGGGCGCCCTCGGGGGGCTTCCAGCCCGGAGGCAGCCGGCTCTCGGTCATCTACAACGTTGCCGTGGCGCCCCGGGACGGTGCCATCCTCGTCCTGGCCGGCCTGGACCCCAAACGGTTCCTGGTGCTCGAACGCGGCGGCTCCGAGTTCCGCCCCGTGTTCCACAAACCCCTGATGGAGAACCGCCCGTGGCCCACGCCGCTGGGGTTCCTCAACGGCGGCCGGGTGGCCTACTACCAGACCGAGAAGGGGCTTGCCTTTCTCGACCCCAAGCAACCCGACCATGAAGTGGTATCGGTGGTGAAGGGCAGCCCCGTCCTGCTGAAGGCCCTGCCCGGCACCGACTTGATCTCCTTCATCGAGCGCGACGGCGACCGCGCCGCGCTCCGGGTCGTCTCGCCCCGGGGAGCCTCGCTGCTGACTCTGCCGTTCTCGGCCCGCGACCTGCTGCTCGAACGAGAGGGCCAGTCGCTGTTCCTGGGGGCCGACCAGACCCTCCTCAAGCTGGAGGTCCGCATCCAATGAAGCCTTTCTTCGCGCTCCTGTGGGCCTTCTCGGCCCTGAGCTCAGCGTGGGCCTATGACTGGCCCGCCCCCGACATGCAGGTCATCCGCACCTTCGGTCAGAAGACCCAGGGCGCGGTGCTGCCCGGCGTCGAAGTCCAGACCCTGTCGCCCGTGCTCGCGGCGCCCGAAAACGGCGACGTGCTCTTCGTGTTCCAGCCCGCTTCTCAGGAAGTGCAGAACCTCCCCTCGTCCCTGGGCGGCTTTATCGCCCTGTCGCATGACGACAACCTGAGGACAGTGACCACCCGGATCGACCCTGCGGTCGACGCCAACAAGCGCTCGTACCGCCGCGGCGAACCGCTGGGGCCGACCGAGGTCCAGCCGGGCGTGAGCGAGTCGAGGCACAGGCTGTTCGTCTTCGACCAGCAGCTGGGCGAGCTGGTGAACCCCTTGCTCGTGTACCCCCAGGTGACCGATGGCAAGGCCCCGCTGTTCTACGACGTGAGGGCGTACCCCGAGGGAGGGCTGGGGACTTCAGTCTCGCTGTTCGGTCAGGGCACCCTGGCGGTAGGCTACTGGACCATCCACGTGGTCGTGTCCGATCCGGTGACGCTGGTGCCCGCCGCCGGCAAGGAGAGGGGCGTCGAGGGCCAGCGCGGCGTCTACGGCATCGAGGCCTACCTGAACGGCGGCGAGGTGTTCAACACGAATCTCGACTCGATTCAGGAGAAGGCGGGGCGCTGGCAGATCAAGGGTATGCAGGCCTTCCTCGACGACGTGCTGGTCCAGGACCAGGAGTGGAACCTGGGCCAGGTGTTCATCAACCAGGGGACCAACATCCTCGAGGTTGTCATCAAGGATTTCAAGGGAAACCAGACGGGCAAGACGTTCAGGGTGCTCGGCACGCGTTGAGCCGCCTCCTTAGAGGTCCAGAAGGCGGTTCTTGATCCCCGAGGTCTCGAGCCACAGCAGGGTCCCCAGCCTCAGCAGGCGTTTGAGGTCGCCCAAGGCCTCCACGCGCCCGGCTTCCAGAGCTTTGAGCAGGCGCGGGGCCTCGTCCCTGAGGGACTCGAACACCAGGGCCTGGGCCACCGTCAAATCGGGCTGGAAGCCCCAGCGCCCCAGGGCGGCCAGCAGAGTCTCCACCGACTTCACAACCTCCTCGGAGGCGAAGGCCTCGGGGTTGCCCAAGGCCTGGGCCAGCCACCGCGAGAAGCGGCCGTTCAGGCGTCCCTCGTCCAGCTTCAAAGTAAAGTCCTTGGCGAACGAAAGCTCCTCCTCGAGGGCCTCCATGAGCTCGGCGTCGGGCACCTCGGGGGTCTCGGTCATCCCCAGGATCTTGCGGGTGACGGCGAGCTCCATGAGCGACCTGGCCATGGGCAGGGGAGGGACGTCGAGCAGCCTGGCGTACACCAGCGACTTGCGCAGCAGGGGGAAGATGGCCTGGGTCTCGTTGGCCAGGTTGGCCTCGAGATCGTTGCCCATCAGCTGGACGATCTCCATCCTGTCGCCCATGGGCAGGTGTTCCAGGTCGAAGGCCTCGGGGCGGCCCACAGCGTCGGCGTCGTTGAGGTACAGGCTGACTCCCTCGCGATGGTCCTCCAAGAGGAGGTACTCAAATTCAAGGTCAAAGTCACGGTCGGAGTCGTGAAGGCGGATCTGTCCGGTGTACCTGTACACGCCCTCGTCGATCTCGTGGCGGCTGCGTGAAAAGTCGGCCACCGTGAGGGGGCCGAAGTTGTCCTCGTAGCGGGCCCGCGGCCGCAGCAGCCGGTCGAGCAGAAGCAGTGCCGCGGCGAACCTTGCATCGTGGCGCCGCCTCAGCAGCTCGCCCGAGACGAAGTCGCCCACACTCCTGCCGTCGTTGAGCGACACCGAGTGAAGGCTGTGCAAGAAGTCGGCGAGGGAGGCGCCCTCGACAAAGTCGAACACCCTGAGGGCCGCCAGGAACCCTCCCCGGGCGTCGACAAGCCCCGGGTCGTCGCCGTTCCACAGGGCGGCGGGGAGGAAGGCCTGCAGCCACTGCAGCGCCCGGGCGGCGGCGATGAGCCTGTCTTCGGCGGCTGGGTCGGCGCGGCCCAGGAGGCGAACCGCCCACGGCCGGGGCTCCTCGCGCCTGAGCAGAAGTTCAGGAACCTCGGTTCGGAAGGCGGCGGCATCGAGGCCCAGCTCGGTCACCGTACGGTCCACCAGGGCTGTCAGGGTGGCTTCCCACGTCAAGAAACGCGCCCATAGGGGTTCCTTCCAGCCCTGCTGGGTGGCGCTGGAGCGGCAGCCGCAGTCCCGGTACCAGCGGCCGACGCCGTGGGGGCAGTCGGCCGACGTGCCCTTTTCCTCGTCCCCCTTCTTGAGCTTGACCAGTTCGCGGGGCGGGCGCTGCTCGAGCACCCAGCCGTAGTTTGTACAGTCGACGGGAGAGGTGCCGCTGAGCCGCTCCCAGAGAGCCGCCAAGCACATGTCGGCAAAGGGCTCGACGATGCCGAAGGTTTCCCCCCGGACGGCGAGGCTGACGAAGCCCGTGGCCTGGAGCCCCTTGCGGAGGGCGCCCTCGAGGTTGCCCGAGTCCCTGAGCAGCCTGTCGTCCACCAGGCCCCTGGACAGCCTTTCGTCGGGGAAGAACACCGCTAGGCTGCCCTCGGGCCGGTCGATGCGGAACGGGCGGTCGCCGCTGGCCGGCAAGCCGCCGAGCGACCTCCAGCTGCCCGATCCCACGGACATGATGCCCTCGGCCTGGGAGGGTGAGAGCAGGATGAACTTCAGCCCCCTGGCCACCAGCAGGTCGAGCACGTCGGAGTTCACCGCGTCGTGGGGGAGGCAGAACCCCTCGGCGGGGCGCCCGAAGTGGTGCGCGAAGGCCCGCAGTCCCCAGTCGATCTGGAGGGCAGCCCTGTCGGGGGGCAGCAGGGGCAGAATGACCTCCTGCCAGGGTCTGGCCAGGGCGTTGCCGTGGCCCCATTGCGCGACGCTGGCGGCGTCGGCCTCGAGCACCCGCCTGTAGACGTTGGGGCTGGAGCGCGACAGTTCGTCCAGGAGCGCCGGCGAGAAGCTGAAGTTCATCCGCCTGTAGTTGTTCACGATGTCGCGGATTCGTCCTTCGGCCGTGAGGATGCGCGAGGCCGAGTTGGCGCCGTAGCAGCTCCGGTTCCACCTGAGCCACTGCTCGTGGAAGTTTTCCGTGGGGCTGTAATCATGGCGCAGTCCCGTCCAGGGGTCGTTGCCCGGGGCCGGAACGAAATGGCCTGTCAGGACGCAGCAGGGATTCATGCCTCCACTATCCGGCTTGGGAGCCGCCTTGTAAAGTCGGGGCCCTTGACACCTCTACCCCTTTTTCCTAACCTGGGGCGTCAGTGGAGGTGAAATGACGCGGGATCGGCTGGAAGGTCTGCCTCTGTCCGTGCTCCTCGAGCTGTCCGTGAAAGAGGACTTGGACCCGGACGAAGGGCTCTCAAGAGAGGAACTCATTGAAGACCTGCTGGAGGTTTACGAAGAGGACCGCCGGGAGCGCGAGACGCTTCAGAACCTCATCCTCAAGATCGAGCAGACGAAGTTCGCTTCGCTGTCGGCCCGTCCCTCCCCCGAGAGCTTCACCCAAGAACCCGTCCTCCCCGGCGCCTACGACGACGACTCGGTCGACCTGGTCCTCCGGGACCCTTCGTGGGCCCTGGTGTTGTGGGAGGTCCGCAAGAAGGAGCTCGACGGCTGGACCCAGGAGCCCTCGTTCCGGGGCCTGACCCTGAGGGTGCTCGAGTTCGCGGCGCCCGACACCGCCTGCCTCACCTTCTTCCCCATTCCCATCCCCCAGGGCGCCGGCAGCCGCTACCTCCATCTTCCCACCCCCGGACGCTGGTATTCGCTGGAACTTCACGTCCAGTTTGACCGCGAGAGCCGGCTCATCGCCCGCTCCGCGACCATTCAGGCGCCCCCCGAGCTGCCCGACGACCCCAAGGACCGCCCCGGACTCACTCCGGCCCAGGTGAAGCTCCTCGACGTGTCGGGCTCGGCGCTGTGCGAAACCGCCAGGGCGCGCCCGGCCGGCCCCAAGGGCTACCCCCAGCGCATTGGCGCCTGGGACGACTCCTCCTTTCAGGATCTTGCCGAATGAGATGTGTTGACTTCGCCTTGGTCTTGAACGCCCACCTTCCGTTCGTCCGCCACCCCGAATACCCGGTCTTCCTCGAAGAGCGCTGGCTGTTCGAGGCCCTTTCGGAAACCTACCTGCCCCTGCTGCGGGTCTTTCACAAGCTCGAGGAGGACGGCGTCCCTTTTCGGCTTACGATGAGCTTTTCGCCCACCCTCACGTCCATGCTCACCGACTCGTTGCTCCAGGACCGCTACCGGCAGTACCTCGACCTTCAGCTCGAGCTGGCCGAACGCGAGTTGGTGCGTACCGAGGGCACGCCGTCGCACAAGACGGCCAAGGTCTACCGCCAGCTGCACAAGCACAACCTGGGCGACTTCCACGAGGTCTACCAGGGCAACATCCTGCGGGGCTTCTCGTACTTCCAGAAGAAGGGCCACCTCGAGATCATCACAAGCGCGGCCACGCACGCCTTCTTGCCGCTGTACCAAAACCACCCCGAGACCATCGAGGCGCAGCTCCAGATCGCGGCCGAAGTGCACACCCGCGCCTTCGGCCGGCCGTCCCGCGGCGTGTGGCTCCCCGAGTGCGCGTACTTCCCGGGTCTGGAGCGGACTCTCAGAACCCACAAGTTCGAGTACTTCTTCGCCTCGGCCCACGCCATCCTCAACGCCAAGGACTTTCCCCGGGCCGGCGCCTTTGCCCCTCTGGCCCTCCCCGGCGGGGTGGCGGCCTTTCCCCGGGACATGGAGTCGACCAACGCTCTGTGGTCCCCCGACAGGGGCTACCCCGCCGACCCCGTGTACCGCGACTTCTACCGCGACATCGGCTTCGACCTCGACCTGGACTACCTGAAGCCCTACATGCCCGGCTCCGACGACAGGCTTGCCACGGGGTTCAAGTACCACGCCGTCACAGGGCCCACCGACCAGAAAGTGCTCTACGACCCTGATAGGGCGCAGTCAAGGGTGAAGGAACACGTCCAGAACTTTCTGTACAACCGGCGCCAGCACGCCGCCCGCATCGCCGAGGCCGGCGTGGCCGGTCCGCCCCTGCTTGTGGCCCCCTTCGACGCCGAGCTGTTCGGACACTGGTGGTTCGAAGGCGTCTCGTGGCTCGACTCGTTCTTCCGCCAGGTGGCCGACCCTGCCAACGGCGTCGAGCTTGTGGTCCCCACCCAGGTGATCGCCGCGTCGGACCTTCAGCAGACCGAGCTTGCCTTCAGCAGCTGGGCGGCCGGCGGCTACGCCGAGGCGTGGCTCGACGGCTCCAACGACTGGATCTACCGCCACACCTTCAAGGCCGTGGAACGCATGGTCGAGCTGGTGGGCCGGTTCCCCGACGTCCAGGGCCGCAAGCAGAGGGCCCTCAACCAGGCGGCCCGCGAGGTGCTGCTCAGTCAGGCCTCGGACTGGCCGCTGATCATCAAGAGCGGGACCACGGTGGGCTACGCTCAGCGCCGGGTCAAAGAACACATCGCCAACTTCACCAGGATCTACGAGTCCCTGTCGTCGAATACCATGGACACCGAATGGCTCACCACCCTCGAGAAGCGCAACAACGTGTTCCCCGACCTCGACTACCGCGTCTTCCAGCGCCGCAACTGACGCGCTGACCACTCCCTCTCCCCAAATCCACTAATTCTCGGTTTTTGAACGAGTTAACTCTGCACAACTCTTCGCTGGGACCCCCTGCGCGCGCCGCCCCGGGTCCCTGCTTAACTCCTGTATAGTAAATTGATCGTTATCGACGTTATTTCCCTTTTTTTGGTCCACTCAAATCGGTTGACAGGGAAATTTCTGTGTCTATGATGAGGAGAGCGTGGGGAAAAGTGGGAATAGTTGGAAGTTTGATGGGGAAAGTGGTGAACTAGGATGATGACAGGGGAGTTCAGGGCCGCCCTGGACGATAAGGGACGGCTGCTCATACCGACGAAACTCAGGGCTGAAATTGCGGGCGACACCGTGATTCTCACCAAGGGTATCGACAGGTGTCTGAGACTGTTCACCCCTGCCAAGTGGGAGGTGTTCTCGAAGTCGGTGCAGGAGTCGCTGAGCATGTTCAACCCGCAGCACCTGATGATCCAAAGGCGGCTCATCGGCAGCGCCATGGAACTCGACGTGGACAAGGCCGGCCGGATCGGGATTTCGGCCCTGCAGCGCGAGTTTGCGGGGCTGACCAAGGACTGCCTGTTCATGGGTCTGCGCAACTTCGTGGAGATTTGGGACGAGCCGGCCTACACCGCGCAGATGGCGCAGATGGAGTCCGACGGCGACTTTGGCGCGGCGCTGCGGGGTCTTACCGACTTCGCGTGGCCGAAGGAGTCGTGATGGAGATCCGCCACCGGCCCGTGATGCCCGACGAGGTCTTGGCCCTGGCCGCCGTGGCCGACGGAGACTTCGTGGTCGATGGGACAACGGGGGAGGGCGGGCACAGCGAGCTTATCCTTGAGACTCAGCCCGGGTGCCGCCTGCTGTGCCTTGACGCCGATCCCGTCATCCAGGCGAAGGCCAAGGAGCGGCTGGCACCCTTTGGGGAGAGGGTGAGCTTTGTGCACGGGTGGTTCGACGAGGTGTTTGCCGGTTGGGGAACGGGCGAACGACCCCAGGTGGTCCTGCTGGACCTGGGGATCTCGGTGTACCACTACGAGGAAAGCGGCCGGGGCTTTTCGTTCAGGGGCGACGAACCCCTGGACATGCGCCTCGACGCTTCGGCGGGCCAAAGTGCCGCCGACGCGGTGAACTCCTGGAGCGAGGAGGAGCTGGCGAGGGTGATCTGGACGTATGGCGAAGAGTCGATGTCGCGCAGGATCGCCCGCAAGCTCGTCGAGACCAGGGCGGGGGAACGGATTGAAACGGCCAAGCAGTTGGCCGATAGGATCTGGGAGGCCGTTCCCCCGGCCGCGAGGTACGGCAGGCTGCACCCTGCCACGAAGACCTTTCAGGCGCTGCGGATCGCTGTCAACGGCGAGCTGGAGCGGCTGGAAAGGGTGTTGGAGTCGGCGTTCCGGGTGTTGGCCCCCGGGGGACGGTTCTGCGTCATCACCTTCCACTCCCTCGAGGATCGGGCGGTGAAGACGTACTTCCGGCAGCAGGCGAAGGCCTGCATCTGCGGACCCGAGGTGGCGCGCTGCCAGTGCGGCGGCCAACCCCTGGCCGAGGACCTGACCCGCCACCCCAGGGTGGCAGGCGAAGCTGAAGTGGACTTGAACCCGCCCAGCCGCAGCGCAAAGCTGCGGGCCGTGCGGAAACTGCGAGAGACCAGGAGGGACGAATGAACCGGAAATGGATACTTTTGGGCGCCGCGACCCTCCCTCTCTTCCTGCTGCTCGTGGTCGTCCAGGCCATCCAGTACCAGGACCTTCAGCGCGAGGTCGACTCCAAGGAGCGCCAGCAGTCGGAATGGGTCGAGAAGAACAACAAGGTTCTGGCCGGCGTGACAGTGCTTCGATCGCCTCAGAGGATTGAAACCCTCGCCCAGTCCGACCCCGGCCTGCTGAGCGTGGGCGCCGACCATACTGTCAAGATTCATTTTCAAGCCAAGGGGGCTTCGCAGTGAAGTGGCCGCTGGAATTGTGGCGGGAAGTGCTACCCGAGGCGCGCCTTGAGGGCGACCCTGCGGCGCTCGAGAGCGTCGAGACGTTCTTCATCGACTCGCGCTCGGCACCAGCCGGCGGAATGTTCGTCCCCCTCAAGGGCGAAAACACCGACGGCCACCACTTTGTGGCTGCGGCCTTCGATGCCGGCGCGGCGGCCTCGTTCTGCTCGGCCGACGCGTGGCCCGAGGTCGAGGCGCAGCTGGCCGGCCGCAAGGCAACCGTGGTGGTCGTTGCCGATGTGCTCGGGGCGCTCTCGGCCCTGGCCGCTGCCCACCTCGACACCTTCCCCGCCACCATCCGCTTGGGGGTGACGGGGAGCAACGGCAAGACGACGACCAAGAACATGCTGTCGGCGGCGCTGTCGGTGTTCGGGCCCACGTACTCCACCCCGGGGAACTTCAACTCCGAGATCGGTCTCCCGCTGACGGCGCTGGCCATGGGCAAGGGCATCAGGTTCGCCGTGTTTGAAATGGGCATCAACCACCGGGGAGAGATGGAGGCGCTGGCCTCGATTGTCCGTCCTTTGGTCTCGGTGATCACAAACGTAGGGACCGCCCATATCGGTATCATCGGCAGCCAGCACGATATTGCCCTGGAAAAAAAGAAAATTTTCGGTTCCAGCGGCTCGGTGGCCATCGCGGTGCTGCCCGCCCACGACCGCTTCCTCCCCGTGCTCACTGAGGGCTTCGACGGACGCGTTCAGCTGTTTGGCCGGGGGCTTCCCGGGTTCCGGCTTGTCGCCGACCACGGCCTCGACGGCACCGAGTTTGAATGGAAGGGCACGGTTTACCGCCTGGCCCTCCCGGGCCTCCACCACATCGACAACGCGTTGGCCGTGCTTGCCACCGTCGAGGCCCTCGGTCTCGACCCCCGGGCCTGCGCCGAGGCCCTGGCCGGGGTGCAATCCGAGTTCGGCCGCTCCCAGGTCATCCGCGGCAAGGTTGACCTGCTGCTTGACTGCTACAACGCCAACCTCGACTCGATGCTGGGTCTGTTTGAGCTGATGAGGTCGCTGGAGAGGGAGGGGCGCACCGTCCTCGTCCTGGGCAGCATGAAGGAGCTCGGGAGCGAGACCGAGAGCCTCCACCTCCGGCTGGGCCAGGAGGCCGCGCGCCTCGATATCGACGCTGTGTTCTTCTTTGGACCCGAGGCCGAGACGGCGTACCAGGCGTGTGCGGCCGGCCGCTTCCCCGGGCACCTGGTTTGGGCCGGAGAGTTCGACGAGCTTCAGGCTGCGGTGCAGTCTTACGTAGAACCCGGGGACCTTGTGGTCCTCAAGGGCTCCCGGGGCAACCGCCTCGAACGCCTTCAATCCCTTTGGAACGTCCCCCAGGAGGCCGGTCGTGTTCTATAACTTGCTGTATCCGCTGGTGGACCACCTATCCGTCTTGAACGTGCTTCGCTACATCACTGTAAGGTCGGCCTATGCGGCGGTTACGGCACTGCTGATCGCGTTCCTGGTGGGTCCGTGGCTGATCCGAAAGCTTCGGGAGCTCAAGGCCGGCCAGTCGGTGCGCCAGGACGGTCCCAAGACCCACCTGGTCAAGACGGGCACCCCCACCATGGGCGGGCTCCTGATGATCCTGGGCATGGCCGCCGCCGTTCTGCTGTGGATGGACCTGACCCACGCGGTGACGTGGATTTTGTTCACGGCGCTTGTCGGTTTCGGCGGCATAGGCTTCATCGACGACCTGCTCAAGATCCTTGCCAAGAACTCCAAGGGGCTGCCCAGCTGGTTCAAGATCGCCGGCCAGTTCGCCGTCGCCACAGTGTGCATGGTCTGGCTGTCGTTCCTGCCCGGTTACGACAGCAACCTTTACGTCCCCTTCTTCAAGACGGCGTGGGTCAACCTGGGTCCCCTGATGATCCCCTTCGGAATCTTCCTCATGATCGGCTGGTCGAACGCCGTGAACGTCACCGACGGCCTCGACGGCCTGGCCACAGGCCTTGTCATCCTGGTGGGCCTGGCGCTGGCGGCGCTGGCCTACGTTTCAGGCCGGCTCGACTACGCCGCCTATCTTCAAATTCCGTACAACCCCTGGGGCGGTGAGGTCGCCATCTTCTGCCTGGCTCTGGTGGGCGCGGCCGTCGGCTTTTTGTGGTTCAACGGCCACCCCGCCGAGGTCTTCATGGGCGATACGGGATCGTTGGCGCTGGGGGGGCTGTTTGGCCTGCTTTCGGTGATTCTCAAGAAGGAACTGCTTCTGGTCATCCTGGGGGGCGTGTTCGTGATGGAGACGCTTTCGGTGATGATCCAGGTGTTCTGGTACAAACGGACGAAGAAACGGGTGTTCCGCATGGCGCCCCTGCACCACCACTTCGAGTTGTCTGGCTGGGCCGAAACCAAGGTTGTGACCAGGTTCTGGCTGCTGGGCGGGCTGTTCGCCATCCTGGGGTTGTCAACCCTCAAGCTCCAGTAGAGAAGGGAAGAAAGAACGATGACGCCATTCCTCCCCGAACGGGTTCGGGGTGAAAAAACCGACCTTCTCCTGCTCACCGACCTCATTCTCTTGGTCGGCTTGGGAACGGCGGTGCTGTTTTCGGCGTCGTATTTCAAGGCCGAGCGCCTGTCTGGCTCGCCTTACTTCTTCCTCCAGAAGCAATTGTTGCTGCTTGCCCTCGGTGGCGCCGGGGCGTGGTTTCTCAGCCGCCTCAACTTCGCGGTCATCCGCAAGGCCGTGCCGACGCTGCTCATCGTGAGCGCGCTGCTCATGCTTGCCGTGTACCTGCCCGTCTGGGACGCCGGAGAGATCTACGGGGCCCGCCGCTGGATAGTGAAATTCGGCCTCTCGTTCCAGCCCTCGGAGCTGGCCAAGCTCACAGTTGTGCTCTACCTGGCCTCGATGTTCGCCAAGAAGGACGGCCAGCTCGACGACGTCAAGCGCTCCCTCCTGCCGCCGTTCTTCGTCAGCTTCCTGTTCGTGGGCATGACCCTGGTTCAGAACGACTATTCGACCGCCATGTTCCTGCTGTTCGTCATCCTCGTCCTGTTCTTCCTGGCCGACGTCAAGCTCGTGCCCTGGTTCGCCGTCCTGGGGTGCGCCCTGGGGCTGGGCGTCGCCGGGGTGCTGACCGCGCCCTACCGCCTCGCGCGCATCCTTACCTTCCTTTCGCCCAACCGCGACCCTTCGGGGGCCAGCTTCCAGATCCAGGCGGCCCGGGACGCGCTGGTCGCCGGGGGCTTCTTCGGCACGGGTTTCGGCGCCGGCGTCCACAAGCTGGGAGGCATCCCCGAGGTGCACAACGACTTCATCCTCGCGTCCTTGGCCGAAGAGACGGGGTTCTGGGGAGTGACGGTGGTCTTCGCGCTGTTCGGGCTGCTGGCCTGGAAGGGCTACGAGGTCAGCCTGTCGCAGACCGACCCCTTCCGAAGGATCACCGGCCTGGGCGTCACGACCTTCCTCGTATACCAGGTGTTGATCAACGCGGCCGTGGTGGCCGGGGCCGTGCCCGCCACGGGGGTCACTCTGCCCTTCTTCAGCTACGGCGGCTCGTCGGTGGTCATCAGCCTGCTGATGGGCGGCCTTCTGCTCAACCTGTCGAGGGGCGCCGGTGCGCGTCCGCCCAGGGGGGAAGCATGAGGCTGATCCGACCGGCCCTGAGGGCCGTCATCGCGGTCCTCTCGGTCGTCCTTGTGCTTGAGCTTGCCTTCCACCTCGTGGCGGCGCCCAACCTGAGGCTGACCAAGCTTGTGTTCTCGGGCGACAGGCCCCGCACCGACGTGCCCGCAGGAACACTGCTGGGGCTGCGCGACCGCGAGTACTACTTCTCGGTGGACGAAGGCGCCCTGAAGGCGCGCCTTGAGGCGCTGCCCTGGGTGAAAGAGGCCAAGGTCGACAAGAGGTTCCCCGACACCCTGGCCATCGGCCTCAAGGTGCGCCGGGCGCTGGCGGTGAGCCTGGTCGGCGGCGCGGTGCTGGCCGTAGACGAGGACGGCCTGGTCTTCGAGGTCCGCACCGACGCCCAGGGGCTCGACGTCCCCGTCATCTCGGGGGTGGCCTTCGAGTCGCTCAAGGCCGGCAGCCGCTTCCCGCCGACGCTGAAGCCGCTGTTCGACAGGCTCGCCGACCTGCGAAGCAATCAGCCCGGGCTGTACAAGATGATCAGCGAGGTGCAGCTGCGCCGCAACGACAGGGGCGGCTTCGACTCCATCCTCTACCCCGCCAGGACCCCCATCCGCATCGTTCTGGGCGACCGTTGGGACCAGTCGACCATTCAGCAGATGTTCGTGCTCCTCGACCTCGTCGTGAAGCAGGGTTGGACCGCCAAGACGAAGGAAATTGATTTTCGAGCCACGCCTGTCGTGCTGCGCCCGAGGGAGAGTTGAAGAAGATGGAAAACATCGTGGTCGGACTTGACCTGGGAACCTCCAAGACAGTTTGCGTGATCGGCGGCTGGGAGAACGGCGTCTTCCGGGTGCAGGGGCTTGGCGTGGCGCCCACCGAGGGTGTGCGCGCGGGGGTCATCGTCAATCTCAAGGCCGCCATGAAGGGCGTGCGCAAGGCCGTCGAGGAGGCCGAGGGCGGGGTTCCCCGGGTCAAGACGCTCACGGTGGGCCTGGCCGGGGGCACCGTCGAGGGGCTCAACTCCCGGGGCGTGGTCGCCGTGTCGGCCCAGGCCGAGATCTCGGCCCAGGACGTGGACAGGGTGGTCGACGCGGCCAAGGCCGTTATGATTCCCATGGACCGCGAAATCATGCACGTGCTCCCCCAGGAGTACATTGTGGACGCAGCCCGCCGGATCAAGGACCCCTTGGGCATGCAGGGCATCCGCCTCGAGGCCGAGGTGCACATCGTGACCAGCAGCCGCACCGTGAGCCGCAACCTCGTCCAGGGCCTCAACACGTCGGGCTACGGTGTCGACGAGGTGGTGCTCGACACCCTGGCTACCGCGCGGACCGTGCTCCACGGCGAAGAGAAGGACGTGGGCGTGCTCGTGATCGACTTGGGCGCCGGGACCACCGACGCCGTGCTGTACTTCGACGGCGCCCCGCACTTCTCGAAGGTCTACCCCCTGGGGAGCGACCGCATCACCAAGGACATCGCCCAGGTGCTCCAGATCCCCGACGACGAGGCCGAGAGGCTCAAGCTGCGCTACGGCCACGCGTGGATCGCCGGCCTTCACGAGGACGAGGAGGTCATCGTCCGCGAGGTGGGCTCGCGGCCGGCGTTCACCCTGCTCAGGAGCCAGCTGGCGCAGATCATCCAGGCGCGCACCGAGGAGATCTTCGAACTCCTCCTCAAGGACGTGCAGAAGACGGGGCTGCTCGACCAGCTGGGGGCGGGCCTGGTAGTCACCGGGGGCGGAGCGCACCTTGAGGGCATCACCGAACTGGCAGGTCACGTCTTCGGCAAGCCGGCCCGGATGGGGCTGCCGACGCGCATCCCCGGGGTCGGCGAGGCGTGGCAAAGGCCTGAGTTCGCGGCGGCCGTGGGGCTTGTCCTGTGGGGACAGGACAAGCGCCCGGCCCCGGCGCCGGCCGCCGCGCCGAGACCCGACCCGGGGGAGCCCGGGCCGGTCCGCAGGCCGCAGGTCAAGACCCCTGGGGAGGGGCTTTGGCCGAAAATCTGGGACTTCATCAAGAAGAATTTCATCTAGCAAAAGTTTCCAAAGGGAGGGGACGATGAGCGACTTTACGATTGTAGACGACGAACCTTTGCGCCGCACGGTCATCAAGGTCATCGGTGTGGGCGGCGGGGGAAGCAACGCCGTCAACCGGATGATCGAGGCAGGCATCCGCGATGTGGACTTTTTGGCCGCCAACACCGACAGCCAGGCCCTGGGCCGCTGCCTGGCGTCAGTAAAGGTGCCCCTGGGACGGAACATCACCAAGGGCCTGGGCGCCGGGGGCAAGCCCGACGTGGGCGCCGCCGCCGCCGAGGAGGACAAGGAGGCCATCAAGGCCTGCCTCGAAGGCGCCGACATGGTCTTTGTCACCGCCGGCATGGGCGGAGGCACGGGCACCGGCGCCGCTCCCATTGTGGCCAGAGTCGCCAAGGAGTTGGGCGCGCTCACCGTTGCCGTCGTCACCCGCCCGTTCGGCTTCGAGGGCGGCCGCAAGGCCAAGCTCGCCCAGGACGGCATCGAGAAGCTGATGAAGTCCGTAGACGCCATCATCACCATCCCCAACGATAAGCTCCTGTCCCTTGCCGGGGCCCACGCCCCCATCAACGAAGCCTTCCTCAAGGCCGACGACGTGCTGCGCATGGGTGTGCAAGGCATCAGCGAGATCATCACCGTCGAGGGCCACGTGAACGTCGACTTCGGCGACGTGAAGACGGTCATGGAGGGCAAGGGCGTCGTGCTGATGGGCATCGGCCGGGGCACCGGCGACACCAGGGCCGTCGACGCTGCGACCATGAGCATCCAGAACCCCCTCCTCGAGGAAGTTTCGATCGATGGCGCCCAGGGCATCCTGGTGTCGGTCATCGCCAGCCCCGACTTCAGCATCACCGAGCTCAACGAGATCATGGGCATCATCACCGAGAACTGCCACCCCGACGCCGTCATCAAGTACGGCTACTCGATCAACGACGGGTTCCGGGACGAGATCTGCGTCACCGTGATCGCCGCCGGGTTCAACCAGCCCGAGGACGAGGTGAAGGCGGCACCGAGGGTGGACGAAGCCTCGCGCGCGTTCGCCGCAGCGCGGGCGCCCAAGCCGGCCGAGGCACCCAGGCCCAGGGAGGAACCCTCAGACCTGTTCGCGGGCGGCTACCGCGCCGAGCCTCTGACCCGGCCCACCCGGCTGCCTCTGCGCGGCGTGACCCTGGCACCCCGGGGCGACGACCCCAACCTTGACATTCCCACCATCCTGCGCCAGGGGTACACCCTGGGCCAGGGGAACTGAGGCAAGCATGGAGGAGCCCCTGGCTTCCTACGACACCTACCTGCGTTTCCAGCGGGGTCTCTCGCCCCGCACGGTGGAGGAGTACGTCCGCGAAGCGGGCTTCTTTGACGCACTCCGCCGGCAGAAGGACTGGGCGTGGGAGACCGTCGGGCAGGCCGAGGTCGTAGAGTACCTCACGAGCCGCCGGGTCGGGGGCGCTGGACCCCGCACCGCAGCCCGGATCCTGAGCGTGCTGCGCAACTGTTTCGACTTCTTGGTGGAGCGCCGGGTGAGGCCCGACAACCCCATGAACCTGGTCGAGAGCCCCAAACTGGCCCCCAAGACCCCCGAGGTCTTCAGCCTGGCCGAGGTCGAGGCTCTGCTGGCGGCCATTCCCCAGGACAAGCCCGAGGGGCTGAGGGACAGGACCCTGTTCGAGCTGATCTACTCGGCGGGCCTGCGGGTGAGCGAAGCCGCGTCCCTCGACGTCGAGAGGCTTCACCTGGCCGAGGGCCTGGTCTGCGTCATCGGCAAGGGCGACAAGGAACGGTTCATCCCCCTGGGGGGCCAAGCGCTGGAATGGCTTCGCCGCTACTTGGCCGACGGGCGGCCCTCGCTGGTGAGCGACAAGCGGAACACCGCCGTGTTCCTCAACTTCAGGGGGGGCGTGCTCAGCCGCAAGGGCATCTGGAAGAACTTCAAGCAGTACGCCGTAAAGGCGGGCCTCGAAGGCAAGGTCCACACCTTGAGGCACTCGTTCGCCACCCACCTGCTGGCCGGCGGCGCCGACCTGCGGTCCGTGCAGGAACTGCTGGGGCACGTGAGCATCAACACCACGCAGATCTACACGCATGTGGACCAGGGGGAGTTGGAGCGCCAGCACTCGCTCTACCACCCCCGGGAGAGGCTGCCGCAAGCGTAGGCGCCCCGCCTTCCGTCAGGGAAGGCATGGAAGTACGCACGGGAGTGATGTTGGGGCGGCTTGAGTTCTTGCGGGCCGCCGAGAAGGCGGCCGTCGGCGAAAAGCTAGACCGCCCCGAGGACTGGGCAAAGGTCACCCTGGGTGACCTGGAGACGTGGCTGGGCAGGCCGGTGAGGGCCCGCTGGTCGTGGCCGGAACTGCGCCGGCGGTGGGAGGGGGACCTGAGGTTCCTGGACCGCCCCGGGACGGGCTGGTTGCCCCGGGGGAGTCCGGGGTTCCCGGCGGCGCTGGCCGAGATCGCCGACCCGCCGTGGGCGCTGTGGACCCGGGGCGAGCCGCTGAGGCTCGACAGGGCGTGGGTGGCCGTGGTGGGCACGAGGATGCCCGACGAGGCCGCCAAGCGCGCCGCCTTCGCCCTTGCCCGGGACCTGGCGGCGGCGGGGGCCGTGGTGGTCAGCGGGTTGGCCCGGGGCATTGACGGCCAGGCCCACCGGGGTGCGGTCGAGGCCGGGGTTACCGTGGCGGTGCTGGGCCAGGGCATCGACTGGGTGTCCCCGCTGGGGCACGCGGCTCTGGCGCGCCGGCTGCTGGCCTGCGGAGGAGCGCTGGTGAGCGAGTACGGTCCCGGTGAACCCGCCTTCGGGTACCGATTCGTGGAGCGCAACCGCCTCATCAGCGGGCTGGCGCGGACCGTGGTGGTGGTGCAGGCGCCGGCGCGGTCGGGGGCCCTGGCCACCGCCGACTTTGGGTTGGACCAGGGCCGCGACGTGGTCGTGCACCGGGCCGGCCTCGACGGTGAGCGGGGCGCGGGCACCCGGAACCTGGCGCTCGAAGGGGCGCCCGTGATCGGCGAGGCCGGCGATCTGCTGGCCATGTGGAAGGAAGGGAGCGTCCGCCGAGGCGGCCCGCAGCGCGAGTTTGAATGGGGGGAGCGATGAAGGAAGAATACTTGAACTACCTCGAAGCGGTCCGCGGTCTTTCCGAGCACACCCGCCTCGCCTACGGCCGGGACCTCGACGCCTGGGAAGACTTCCTGGCCGCCAAGGGCGGCAGCGTGGACGCGGCCACCCCCCTCCAGGCCGGCGAGTTCCTCCGCCACCTGGGCACCGAAGGCCTGGCCCCCCGGTCGGTGAACCGGGTCTTGTCGTGCCTGCGGGGCTTCTACCGCTACCTGCTGCGCACCGGGCGGGCCTCGAGCCACCCGTTTGCCGGCATCCGCAGCCTCAAGACCTCCCGCCGCCTTCCCGTCTTCCTCTTCGAGAAGGAAGTGCAAAGCCTCCTCGACGCCGACGGAACGGGGTTCCAGGCCCTGCGCGACCGCTTCCTCTTCGAGGTGCTTTACAGCACGGGCTGCCGCGTGAGCGAAGTCTGCGGCCTCGACCTGGCCGCCGTAAAGGGAAGGACCCGGTTCCCGGTGACCGGCAAGGGCGGCAAGACGCGCTGGGTGTTCCTCACCCCCTCGGCGAAGGAGGCCCTCGAGCGCTATCTTCCCGTCCGCAAGACCCGGCTCGACCCCGCCGACCCCGACGCTGGGCTCGCGCTGCTGCTGAACTCCCGGGGCCAGAGGCTGGGGGTGCGCGGCGTTCAAAAGATTGTAGGCAGGGCGGCCGCCCGCGCCGGGCTTGCCAAAGCGGCCACCCCGCACACGCTGCGGCACACGTTCGCCACCCACCTTTCGTCCGAGGGCATGGACGTGCGGGTCGTACAGGAACTGCTGGGCCACAGCCGCCTCGAAACAACGCAGGTGTACACGCACCTGAGCATGGACAGGCTGAAAGACGTCATGCGGGCGGCGCACCCCCATGGATAGCTTCATGGTCGAGGGATCTCGCGCAGAGGCGCAGAGACCGCAGAGGAAGAAGGACAGGATGATGAAGAAGACGGATGATCGAGACCATCGATATCAACGGGCCGGGGCAAATGCGACCCTCTGCGCGCCTGCGCCTCCGCGAGAGGTGTTTTTTGGGGAGGCGGCACATGCCTGAAATCACCATGCACGGCACCACGATTCTAGCGGTGCGCAGGGGCGGCAAGACGGCCATGGTCGGCGACGGCCAGGTGACCCTGGGCAACACAGTGATCAAAGGCGACGCCCGCAAGGTGCGGAGGATCGCCGGCGGCAAGGTTCTGGCGGGCTTCGCCGGGTCCACCGCCGACGCGTTCACCCTCCTTGAGCGCTTCGAGGCGAAACTGGGGCAGTTCCCCACCGACCTCCGCCGCGCCGCCGTCGAGCTTGCCAAGGACTGGCGCAACGACAAGGTTTTGCGCCGGCTCGAGGCCATGATGCTGGTGGCCGACAAGGCGGGTTTGTATCTGCTTTCCGGCAACGGCGACGTGATCGAACCCCACGAGGACTGCATTGCCATCGGCAGCGGGGGCAGTTACGCGTACGCCGCCGCCCGGGCCTTCCTCGAAGCCACCGACCTGTCGGCCGCCGAGGTGGCCGAGCGTTCGCTGCGGATCGCCGGCGACATCTGCATCTACACCAACGGCAACCTCACGGTCGAGGTGGTCGAATGAGCTTCCCGATCAAACTTCAGTTGGACCAGATGACCCCCCGGCAAATCGTCGAGGAACTCGACAAGTACATCGTCGGCCAGACCAAGGCCAAGAAGGCCGTGGCCATCGCCCTGCGCAACCGGACCCGGCGCCAGCAGCTCAGCGCCGAGATCCGCGACGAGGTGTACCCCAAGAACATCATCATGATCGGCTCCACAGGCGTCGGAAAGACTGAGATCGCCCGGCGGCTGTCGAAGCTCAGCGGCGCCCCCTTCCTCAAGGTTGAGGCGACCAAGTACACCGAGGTGGGGTACGTGGGCCGCGACGTCGAGTCGATGATCCGCGACCTCATGGCCACCGCCATAGCCCTCGTGAAGACCGAGCTCCAGGCCCACCTCACCGGCGAGGCCGAAGCCCACACCGAGGACGCGCTGCTCGACCTCCTGCTCCCTGGGAGCCGGAAGGAAGGCGAGACCTCGGGCAATGAAACCCGCGAGAAGTTCCGCGAAAAGCTCCGCAAGGGAGAGTTCGACGACAAGAAGGTCGAAGTGCAGACCCAGGCCAAGGCGGGCGGCACCGCCGTCGAGATTCTGGGGGGCGCCAACCTCGAAGATATGGACCAAAACCTTGGCGGCGCCCTGGGCAGCATCTTCGGCAGCCGCAAGAAGAAACGCACAGTGGGGGTCAAGCAGGCCCGGGAGATCCTGTTCGCCGACGAACTCGACAAACTCGTCGACATGGACCAGGTGGTCGAGACTGCCCGCGACAGGGCCCAGTCCATGGGTATCATCTTCATCGACGAGATCGACAAGATCGCGAGCCGGAACAGCGAGGGCAGGGGCGGTCCCGACGTGAGCCGCGAAGGCGTCCAGCGCGACATTCTCCCCATCGTCGAGGGCAGCAAGATCACCACCAAGTGGGGCGCCATCGACACAAGCCACATCCTGTTCATCGCCGCGGGGGCGTTCCACGTGAGCAAGCCCAGCGACCTTATCCCCGAGCTTCAGGGCCGCTTCCCCATCCGGGTCGAGCTCGAAGACCTCACCCACGCCGATTTTCAGCGCATCCTCACCCAGCCCAAGAACAACCTCATCCTTCAGTACAAGGAACTGCTCAAGACCGAGGGTGTCGAGGTGGCCTTCACCGACGAGGCCGTCGACCGCATCGCCGCCTACGCCTTCGAAGTGAACACCACCACCGAGAACATTGGCGCCCGGCGCCTGCACACCGTCCTCGAACTCCTGCTCGAGGAGCTGAGCTTCATCGCCCCCGAGATCTCCGGCCAGTCGGTGACCATCACTCCGGAGTACATCGACGAACGCCTCAAGCCCGTGGTGGCGGACCAAGACCTAGCGAGGTTCATACTATGAGCGCAAAGTTCAACTTTTTGTCTACTTCTCCGATAAACGAAAGAAGGGGGACCCTCGCATGTTTCTGAACACGAACTTCGGCAAGACCGTCGACATCCTTCACCGCGCCATGGACGTGGCCAGCCTCCGCCGGGAAGTGATCGCGAACAACATCGCCAACGCCGATACGCCCAACTTCAAGCGCAGCACCGTCAACTTCGAGGCGCAGCTCAAGCGGGCCCTTGACGACGAGAAGACGACAGTGGAGCCCGAGGCGTTCGTCACCGACCCGAGGCACATCAGCTTCGATCAGAAGCTCGACTGGAGGACTGTGATGCCCGTACGGCAGCTCGACTACCTGACCCAGTCGAAGAGCAACGGCAACAACGTCGACCTTCAGCAGGAACTGATGGAGGCCGAGCAGAACCAGATGGAGTACAGCCTGATGGCCCAGGCGGCGACCAACGAATTCAACCAGCTCAACATTGTGTTGCGACGGTAAGGTAAGGAGGAGAACCCATGAGTCTTTTCGGCGGTATCGCCACAAGTTCCAGCGGCCTGTCGGCCCAGCAGCTCCGGCTCGACGTGATTTCCAACAACCTGGCCAACGCCAGCACCACCCGGACGGCCGACGGCGGACCCTTCCAGCGCAGCCGGGTCATCTTCAGGCCCATCGTCAGCCAGCCGTACTGGCGCACACCCTTCCTCCCCGAGAGCCTCGACAACGGCATTGGGAAGGGCGTGCGGGTCAACAAGGTCGAGAAGGACACCTCGCCGGCGCGCCTGGTGTACGACCCCACCCACCCCGACGCGATCAAAACGGGCCCCAAGCAGGGCTACGTCGAGATGCCCAACGTGAACGTGGTGAACGAAATGGTCGACATGATCGACGCGTCCCGGGCCTACGAGGCCAACGTGACCCTCATCAACGGCGCCAAGGCCATGTTCAGCAAGGCCCTGGAGATCGGACGGTAGTAACAAGAAGGGCCTCACACAGAGGCACAGAGGACGCAGAGGGAAGAAGTTCCGACTTCCTCTTCTCTGTGCTCTCTGTGACTCTGCGTGTGAGATCTTGAGGACGAGGGCCTTCAGGCCAAAGGAGTGTTCACATGGACTTACTAAGTTCCCTTTCGGCCCAAGGCGGCCAGATCGACCAGCTTCGCACCGACCCCCGTCACTTCGACGTGAACGGCAAGATGGGGCCCCTGCCCACGGGCGACGGCAAGATGAGTTTCCAGGATTCCCTCATGACCGCCATGGAAGGGATCAACGGCGACCAGATCAAGGCTACAGACCTGTACCAGAAGATGATCACAGACCCCACGAGCGTGGACGCGCACGACGTGACCCTGGCGGGCGCCGAGGCTCAGATGAGCCTCAACCTCGCCAAGACCGTGGTGGAGCGGGGGCTTCAGGCCTACCGCGACATCATCAACATGAGATAAACGTTTCGGTTTCCAGCATTTCACCGGGAGGGGAGAAATGAACGATTTTCTAAAACGATTGGTCGAGCAAGTCAAGACGCTTTGGGGAAAGTGGTCTTGGGTGCAGCGGCTGACGCTCATCGGAATTTCGGCGGGCGTCGTGCTCGCCGTGGTCCTCATGATGGTCCTCTCGGCGTCGCCCAGCCGCGTGGCGCTCATCGGCACGGGGATCAAGGACCAGCAGGCGGTGCTCGCCATCACGGCCCGCCTCGATCAGGAAAACATTCCCTACACCACCACCGAAGACGGTCACATCTACGTCGGCGATGTGAAGACGGCCCAGAGGGCCCGGGCCATCCTCTTCCGCGAAAACCTCATCCCCTCGGGCGTCGACCCTTGGGCCGTGTTCGACGTTGAACGGTGGACCATCACCGACTTTGAGCGCGACATCAACAAGCGGCGGGCCATCACCAAGGCCTTGGAACAGCACATCGGCGCGCTAGACGATATCGACGCGGTGAGCATCGAACTCGTGCTTCCGGCCGACACCCTGTTCAAAGAGGACCAGAAGCAGACCACGGCTTCGGTCCGGATCACCCCCAAGCCCGGCAGCGACATCGCCACCAACCGCAAGAAGATCGAAGGCATCGTCAAGCTCATCACCTTCGCCGTCGAGGGCCTCAAGCCCGAAAACGTCGTGATCACCGACCAAACCGGCACCCAGCTCAACGACTTCACCGGCATGGCGGGCATGGACCGCCTGGAGCTGGGCAAGCGCGAGATGGACTTCAAGCGCAAGCTGGAATCGCAGTACACCGACACCATCCTCAGCGCCCTCCAGGACATCTACAAGGCCGACCGCGTGAAGATTGTGAAGCTCGACCTGACCCTCAACACCGACGTCCAGTCCATGGACAAGGAAGAGCACACCCCCATCGTCATGGAGCAGGCCGACCCCACCACCCATACCCCCGCCCGGGTGCAGGATTCCATCGTCCTCAGCCAATCGAAGAAGGACGTCACCTTCTCGGGTACCGGCTTCAACCCCGAAGGCCCGGCCGGCCAGGAAGGACAGACGCCGCCGGCGTACAAAGACCTCTCGAACCTCGTGGGCAACTATACAGACAAGTCCGAGATCACCAACAACGTCGTCAACACCGAGAAGAGCAAGATCGAGAAGAGCCCCGTCCGCATCGAGAAGGTCACCATCGGCGTGGCGCTCGACGGCACGTGGACCAAGGCCTACGACCCCAAGACCGGCGAAATCCAGGTCGAGCCCAACGGGTCGATCAAGCGCATCTATACCCCCGTGTCGAATGAAGACATCCAGAAGGCCAAGGCCGTCCTCCAGGCCGCCGTGGGGTACAGCTTTCCGCGCGGCGACATCGTCACCGTCGAGCACATTCCCTTCGACAGGACCGTGCAGTTCGAGAAGGAAGACGCCGAATTCCGCGCCCAGCAGAACCTTCAGCGGACGCTCTTGGTCATCATCATCGGCCTCGTGGTCGTGCTCGTCGCCTTCCTCGTCTTCCGGCTCATCAGCCGCGAGATGGAGCGCCGCCGGCGCCTGCGGGAGGAGGAGCTCTCGCGCCAGCACCAGGCCATGCGCGAAGCCGCGCTGCGCAGCGCCGAAGAAGAGGGAGTCCAGGTCGAAATGTCGGTGGCCGAGCGGGCCAGGCTCGAGCTGCAGGAGACTGCGGTCAACATGGCGAGGGAACACCCTGCCGATGTGGCGCAGTTGATCCGCACATGGCTCGCCGAGGAGTGAGAAGAACCATGACTGCCTACTGCGGAGGGCTTTGCCTTCACCGAAGCTTCGCTCGAATACTCACGTGTCAAAGACACGCTCCGTTTCTCGCTTCAGCTTCGGCTCGTCAAAGCCCTTCCTCGCTACGGCATTCATGGTCCTTCGTGGCGTCCGGGGTTGCTGGTCCGTGGAGTTTTGCGCCAGCGAAACACCGGGTGCTCGCCATGGGCGAGCGCCCCGCTACGGTTCTCACGCCTTTTCGGAAGACGTTGCGGCATTCATGGTCCTTCGTGGCGTCCGGGGTTGCTGATCCGTGGAGTTTTGCGCCAGCAGGCGGAAGTAAACCCATGACGCGAAGCTGTCTGTCTGTTATAGAATCAAAGTTGTTGAAAGTTCGGTCCGGCTGCGGCGTGGCGGGTTGGGCGGGACTTTCCCAGGGAGTGCTCCATGGCTAAAGCAAAATCCGCGGCAACGGGCGACGAAAAGCCCGGGAAGGGCAAGAAGGGCGGTAAACTCGACCTCAACGGACGCCAGAAGGCGGCTGTCTTCCTCGTCACCCTGGGCAGCGAGATCTCGGCCGAGATCTTCAAGCACCTCCGGGAAGACGAAATCGAGACGCTGACCTTCGAGATCGCCCGCCTCGAGACCGTCGACTCCGAGTCCCGGGACGCGGTGCTCCTCGAGTTCCGCGACCTGATGATGGCCCAGGAGTTCATCACCACGGGCGGCATCGACTACGCCCGCGAGCTGCTCGAAAAGTCCCTGGGCAACCAGAAGGCGGTGGACATCATCAACCGCCTGACCTCGAGCCTGCAGACACGGCCCTTCGACTTCATCCGGCGCACCGACCCGGCGCACCTGATGAACTTCATCCAGCAGGAACACCCTCAGACCATCGCCCTTATCCTGGCGTACCTGGAGCCGCAGAAGGCTTCGATCATCCTCAGCCAGCTCCCCGGCGAGATCCAGTCTGACGTGGCCAAGCGCATCGCCACCATGGACCGCACGTCTCCCGACGTCCTCCGGGAAGTCGAGCGCGTGCTCGAGAAGAAGCTCTCGACGCTGTCGAGCGAAGACTACACGGCGGCCGGCGGCGTCGACAGCATCGTCGACATCCTCAACATGGTTGACCGCTCCACCGAGCGCCAGATCATCGAGACCCTCGAGGAGGACGACCCCGAGCTGGCCGAAGAGATCAAGAAGCGCATGTTCGTGTTCGAGGACATCGTCATGCTCGACGACAAGGCCATCCAGAAGGTTCTGCGCGAGGTCGACACCCAGGAGCTTTCCAAGGCGCTCAAGAGCGTCGACAGCGAGGTGCAGGACAAGATCTTCCGCAACATGTCCAAGCGGGCCGCCAGCCTGCTCAAGGAAGACATGGAGTTCATGGGCCCCACCCGGCGCAAGGACGTCGAGGAGGCCCAGCAGAAGATCGTGGCCGTCATCCGCAAGCTGGAAGAGGCGGGCGAGGTTGTCATTGCACGCAGCGGCGAAGAGGACGTGCTGGTATGAGTTTTCCTCGCGCAGAGGCGCAGAGCACGCAGAGGAAGATCCTGTCTGTCCGGAAGGCAGCCAAGGCGTCAACTCTCGTTTACCTGAATCCCTTCCTCTCTGCGCCTCTGCGCCTCTGCGCGGGATTCTTCGTCTTGAGCCATGGAGGCAACTGTCGTGGCTAAAAACGTCTTTCGGCCCTATGAGTTCAAGAACGAGGTTGCCGACGTCGTCAACATCAAGGCGCCGGCGCAGTTTCAGCCTCCTGTGGCCGAGCTGCTCGAGGAATCGAGCGAGTTCACGGGACCGACGGCCGACGACCTGAGGCGCGAGGCCGAGGCGTTCAAGTCCCAGTGGGAGAACGACCGTGCCATGCTCATCCAGGAGGCCGAGCTCCAGCGCCAGGACATCCTCAAGCGCGCCGAGGAGGCAGCTTTCGACCTGGTCCGCCAGGAGAAGGAGAAGGCGGTTCAGCTGCGCATCGACGCCGAAAAGGAAGCCCAGCGTCTGGTCGATGAAGGCAAGGCTCAGGCGGTCCAGATCGAGCGCGAAATCCGCCAGAAGCTCACCCTTGTTGAAGACGAGGCAAGAACCCGGGGCCAGAAGGCAGGGTACGAGGAGGGCTGGGCCTCGGGAAGTTCCGAGGTCGAGCGCCTCGTGGGCCGCATTCACGTCATCCTCGAGAAGATCACAGAAAAGCGCCAGGAGATTATCGAAGGCACCGAGGCCCAGATCGTCCAGCTGGTTCTCCAGATCGCCAAGAAGGTGGTCAAAGTCATCAGCGAAAACCAGCGCAACGTGGTCATCAACAACGTCCTGCAGGCCCTGAGGCGGCTCAAGACCCGGGGCGACGTCGTGGTCCGGGTCAACCTCGAGGACCTCAAGGTGACTAGTGATCATACCAAGGAGTTCCTGGCCATGGTCGAGAACGTCAAGTCGATCACCGTGGTCGAAGACACCACCGTCGACCAGGGCGGGGCCGTGGTCGAGACCGACTTCGGCGAAATCGACGCCAAGATCTCGAGCCAGTTCGCCGAGCTCGAGGAGAAGATCCTTGAGCTGATGCCCATCCGTTCCAAAACAACGGGCGCTCCGCCCCCGGCAAACCAATGAGCCTCTTCGACAAGTACGTCACCACCGTCGAGCGCACCGAACCCCAGAAGTTCCTGGGCCGGGTAGTGCGGGTGCAGGGGCTGATGATCGAGAGCCAGGGGCCCCAGGCCATCGTGGGCGAGCTGTGCCAGATCGAGCTCCCCACCCGAGACCGCTGGGTTTGGGCCGAGGTGGTGGGCCTCCACGGGCGCACGGTGCAGCTCATGCCCTTCGAGGAAGTCGATGGGCTCGAGATCGGCTGCCGGGTCAAGGCCATGGGCGAGACGCTCCAGGTGCCGGTCAGCGACAAGCTCCTAGGGCGCGTCCTCGACGGCCTCGGGCGGCCTGTGGACGGCAAGGGCGACATCGGCTCGTCGGTGTTCTACCCGGCGGTGAGCACCCCTCCCGACGCGCTCAATCGGCAGCGGATCACCCGCAAGATTGCCACGGGCGTGCGGTCCATCGACGCCCTGGTCCCCCTGGGCAAGGGCCAGCGTCTGGGCATCTTCGCAGGCTCGGGGGTGGGCAAGTCGACCCTGCTGGGCATGATCGCCAAGAACACGAGCGCCGACGTGAACGTCGTGGCCCTGATCGGCGAGCGAGGCCGCGAGGTGCGCGAGTTCATCGACAACGAGCTGGGGCCCGAGGGCTTGGCCCGGTCGGTCATCGTGGTCAGCACGTCGAACACCCCGGCTCTCGCCCGCCTCAGGGGCGCCTACGTGGCCACGGCCGTCGCCGAGTATTTCCGGGACCAGGGAAACGACGTGATGCTGCTCTTCGACTCGGTGACCCGCTTCGCCTACGCCCAGCGCGAAATCGGCCTGGCCGTGGGCGAGCCGCCCGCGCGGCAAGGCTACACGCCAAGCGTGTTCTCGCTGCTTCCCAAGCTCCTCGAGCGCGCGGGCACGGGCGCGGTGGGGACGATCACGGGCTTGTACACCATCCTTGTCGACGGCGACGACATGGACGACCCCATCGCCGACAGCGTGCGCGGCATCCTCGACGGGCACGTGGTCCTCAGCCGGCGCCTCGCCGACCAGGGCCATTACCCCGCCGTCGACGTGCTGCGTTCGGTGAGCCGGCTCGCGACCAAGATCACCAGCCCCACGGCGCGGGAAGCCTTCGCCGTTCTGCGGCGCCATATGGCCGTGTACGCCCAGGCCGAGGACTTGATCAACGCAGGCGCCTACGCCCCGGGCTCCAACCCCGAGATCGACACCGCGATCAAGAAGTATCCCGAAATCCGCAAGTTCCTCGTCCAGACCGTCGAGGAGCGCGCCCCCTGGCTTGAAACCCTGCGCCGGGCGGCCGCCATCGCGGGGCTCAGCGTTGGCGACGCCGAGCTTGAGGGTGCGGGATGAGGGTGACGCATGGCTAGGCGCTTCCGGTTCAGCCTCCAGAAAGTCCTCGACCTGCGCACGTGGGAAGAGAAGCAGGCCGAGACGGTGCTTGCTGCCAAGACGGGCCAGTGCACCGCGTGCCAGTTGGCCATCGAGGCGTTGCTTGTCCGCCGGCGGGAAGTCTTCCTCCACCGCGGTGCCGGCGGCCTCGACCTGGCGGCCATGGCGGCAGGCGAAGCCTTCGGCCACCGCCTATCGCGGGACATCACCGCCAAGCAGAAAGAATTCGCCCGGCTGACCGTAGAGAGGGAGGACCTCCTCAAGGCCTACCTTGAGACCCGGCGACGGCGCGAAGTGATCAGCAAGCTTTCCGAGCGCAAGGCTCTGGAGTTCAAGCAGGCCGAGGCCAAGCGCGAAACCCTAGTCCTCGACGACTTGCATACGGCCTCCTATATCCGCAAAATGAGGCCCTTGGAGGAACAAAGTGGCTAAGGCGAGGCGACGCAATGCGAACGTCCTGGGACGCATCTTCGGGCTCCTCGTGCTCATCCTGCTGCTGATCGGCGTGGGTCTGATGTGGCTCGACATCCTGGGGCTTGTCGACACGCGGCAAATGGCGCTCCCCCTCCTCAAGGCCGTCGGCTTCACCCCCACCGACCGCAAGATCAACGCCGAGGACCCCCTGCTCCTTGACCGCGAGCGGCTCATCAAGCGCGAGGACGCGTTGGCGCTCTACAAAGAAGACCTGACCCTCCAGGACGCCGACCTCAAGAAACAAACCGAGGACCTGCTGCAAAAGCAGAACAGCCTCGCCGAGAGGGAGAAGGCCCAGGACGACAGGGAGAATTCCTTCAACCAAATCCAGAAACAAGCCGACGATAGAAGGGCGAACCTGGTGCAGAATTCCAAGTATCTGAACAGCATGCCTCCGAGCAAGGCTGTCCCGATCCTGCTCCAGTTGGACGACCAAGAGCTTATCGATCTCCTTAGGGTAACCGAGGACGAAGCGAAGGCCCAAGGTCAGGATTCCATCGTTTCCGCGTGGATCGCCCTGATGCCCCCCGACAGGGCAGCGACAATCCAACGGAAAATGGCCCGCAAACCGACGGACTGACTTCCCCCCGGGAGGCGTCCGCCCCCGGAGGTGTCCATGGCCACTGTCCTTCCTCACGCGCCCCCGACCCAGGTGGGTTCGCTTCACGCGTCGGGCGCCGACGCCAAGTCGGGCGCCGCGGCCAAGGCCGTTGCCCCCAACTCGCTTAAGGCCGCTTTCCAGGTTCTGCTCGACAGGGCGGCCCAGGCGGCCAAGGGCGACAAAGCCGAAAAGGGCGAAAAATCCGAAAAGACCGCCGAGCCTGTGCCGAACAAGGCCAAACTGCTCAGGGCGGAGGCCATCCTCGACAAGACCAAGGACTCCAAGGACCACAAGAAGATTGAGGCCAAGGAGACCAAGGACCACAAGGCCGCGCCCGATCCGGCGTTGGCCCCGGCCCTCGTGCTTCCCAAGGCCGACGTGCCAGCCAAGACTGCCAAGACCGTCGAAGCTGACTTGGCCGCCGAGCGGACCAAGGCCGCGCGTACCGACAAGCGCGGCGCCGGGGAAGTTGCCCCTGTAGCCAACTTAGGCGCTGAAGGGAAGGGATCCTCCGTTGCGGCGATTTCCATCAAGGCCGAGCGCACCGACGAAAAGCCCAAGGTCTTCGTGGTCGACAAGCGCACCGAAAAAGAAAAGGACAAGCTCAAGGGACCCGGAGCCGAAGCCTCGGCCCAGCAGCCCGTCGGCGCGTCGGCCGAGGCCCAGAACCAGCCCAAGACCGCCGACGCCAAGTCGCCCGGCGACGTTCAGGTGAACTTTCAAGTGGCCGCCAAGGGCAAGGAAGGCTTCGACCTGACGCCCCAGAATACCCCCGTCCCGCCCCGGGACGCGGCCAGCTTCCAGCATTACCTTGTCGAACGCGGCTACGGGCAGCTTGTCGAGCAGGCGCGAATCGTCCTCAAGGACCAGAACGCCGGCGAGATTCGCATGACCCTCTACCCCGAGACCCTGGGCAAGGTGAAGGTGTCGCTGAATATGACAGACAGCAGTTTAGCCGGTCGGATATTTGTCGAGAATCAAACGGTGAAAGACGTGTTCCAGGCCAATATGGACGGCCTGATGCAGGCCTTCAAGGACGGCGGCTGGAGCAACCTCAGCCTGCAGGTCTCGGTGGGCGGCGGCGGCGGAAACCAGGCGGGCCAGCAGCAGCCGGCGCCCCAGGCCAGGGACTACGACAGGCAGGTCGCGCAGACCGTGACGGACAGCAGGACGGACCGAGTTGGTTCGTGGAACGACAGACAAGTCGATTTGACGGCGTGAGGGAGACGAGAAAATGGACGGATTGAGCATTAACACGCAGATGAGCCCCCTGGACCAGGCCAAGGTGTCGCAGCAGGTCGACACCTTCAACAAGACCCTGAACCATGGCAAGGTCTCGAAGCAGAACATGGACAAGGACGACTTTCTGAAGATCCTGATCACCCAGCTCACGACCCAGGATCCCTCGGCGCCCATGCAGGACAAGGACTTCATCGCCCAGATGGCGCAGTTCTCGTCCCTGGAACAGATGACCAACATGGCAGGCAGCTTCAACAAGGTCTCCAGCGTCATCAGCGCCAGCCAGGCAGTGGCGACCATCGGCAAGACGGTGGAAATCCAGGCCGGGGGCGAACTGGTAAAGGGCCAGGTCACAGCCGTGACCCCCGGACAGTTCCCCCAGGTTCTGGTCGGCGACAAGTACTACGATTTCAGCTCGGTTCAGAAGATCAGCGCCTCGGAGGTGAACTAACATGATGCGATCGCTTTACTCAGGTGTTTCCGGACTCCAGAACGAACAGACCCGGATGGACGTCATCGGCAACAACATCTCCAATGTCAACACCACGGGCTTCAAGAAGGGCCGGGTCGACTTTCAGGACATGATCAGCCAGACCATGCAGGGCGCCGCCAGGCCCAACGACGAGGTCGGCGGCGTCGACCCCAAACAGGTCGGCTTGGGCATGACCATCGCGTCCATCGACACCATCTTCACCCAGGGCTCGCTGCAGAGCACGGGGGTGAACACCGACCTGGCCATCCAGGGCAACGGGTTCTTCATCCTCAACGATGGCGACAAGAGCTTCTACACCCGGGCAGGGGCTTTCGGCCTCGACTCCAACGGCACCCTGGTCAACCCTTCGAACGGCATGAAGGTGCAGGGCTGGGCCGCCCAGGTCGTGAACGGCAACTCGGTTATCAAGCCTGCGGGCGACGCGACGGCGATCAACATTCCCATCGGCAGCAAGGACCCCGCCAAGGCCACGCAGAACGTGGACTTCGCGTGTAACCTGGACAAGCGCGCTCCACTGCTCAACGCGACCTCGAGCGCCGAGGACATCGCCAAGGGCACCTGGGAAGTCGACAAGACCATCTACGACACCTTCGGCAACACCCACAGGCTCGTGGTTACCTACCAGCGCGACCCCAACGCCCCCGACGTGCCCAACCAGTGGCTGGCCACCGTGAAGATCGACCCGGACAACACCACCTTCAACAACAACCTGGGCGTCGGCTTCGGCACCCCGCCCGCAGGGAACACCTATGTGGTCAAGTTCGACAACCTCGGCTCCCTGGCCTCTGTCACCGACAGCACGGGCCAGACCCGGAACACCGGCGCGCTGTCGATTCCCTTGACCTTCACCGTCCAGGGGGCCAACGCCGGCCAGCCCGGGGCCACCCAGACGATGAACCTCAACCTGGGGACCATCGGCAGCTACACCAACTCGACCACCCAGTTCGCCGACCCGAGCTCCAACAAGTCCTTCCGCCAGGACGGGTACGGCATGGGCTACCTCGAGAGCTTCGGCATCGACTCCAGCGGTCAGATCACGGGCGTCTACTCGAACGGGACCAACCGCCTGCTGGGACAGGTTGCCCTGGCCAGCTTCACCAACCCCGGCGGCCTTGAAAAGGCGGGCGACTCGACCTACATCAAGACCAACAACTCGGGTGACCCCAACATCGGCGCCTCGGGCACCGCAGGCAAGGGCAAGGTCATCGCCGGCGCTCTCGAAATGGCCAATGTTGACCTCGCCGACGCGTTCACCGACATGATCGTGACCCAGCGCGGGTTCCAGGCCAACAGCCGGACAATCCAGACTGCCGACCAGATGCTCCAGGAACTGCTGAGTCTCAAGAGGTAAATTGACAGGGGGGCTTACGCCCCCCTAGCTAGGCTTGCATCTCGCCGTTTTGGCTTCGTCTCGGTCCGTTCACATTCTCGCCGTACAAGGAGTACGGCTCCGAGGTCGCCTCCCTCCGACTTCGCCAAAACGACGATCTGCGGCGCCTGTTCTTCGTGGCGGTCGCTTCGCTCCGCAGCTGCCCGGCTGCTTCCTAAGCGAGCGAAGCGACGCGCCCCCGCGAGCGAAGCGACGCGTTCCGCGCGAGCGCAGCGAAGCGCCTCCAACGCCGCGAGCGAAGCGGAGCGGCCCTCCGGAGTTAAGCGGCGTCAGTCCGCTTCAACTCCGGGCGCGAAATCGGGCCGTGGTCCCGATTTCGCGCTTTACAAACTTGCGTAGACGCCGATAGAGTCAGTAAGGTAAACTGGTGTGTCCGCCTCTTGGGCGGGACGGCCTGGCCTATTGAATGTGTGGCAAGCCGTAGGGTCTTCCAACTCACTCTTGGAAGGGCCTACTTCGGGAGTAGTTCATGGCGAAAGAAGTTGATGACGACGCATTAGACGCGGCCCCGCAGGAGGGCGACGCCGCCGACTCCGGCAAGAAAAAAGGCGGGCCCCTGCCAGAATTCGTCATCCTCATCCTTAAAATCGTCGCCGGAGCGCTGGGGGCCATCCTGCTCTCGGCTACTGTGTCGGTGATTGTCTTCTCGCTGATGCAGGGCGACAAGCCCACGCAGCAGACCGTCGAGGCCTCGCCGGTGTATAACTTGAAGCCGCCGGTACACGAATGGTTCAGCTCCATCCCCGATATCCGCGCCACGACAGCTGACGACCCGGGACGGTCGGTCATCCTCAAGGTGCAGCTGGCCTACGACTCGGTGGCCGACGTGAGGATTTTCACCGAGCTGACCCAGCGCATCCCCCAGCTGCAGGACCTGATCCGGCGGCTGATCGCCACCAAGACCGCCAAGGAAATGAAGGAAAGGGAAGATGAATTCAAGGAGGAGATCAAGATGAAAATCAACGACATCCTCCAGGAAGGCAGGATCCGCGACGTGGTCTTCATCCAATTCATCATCGCCGAAAGCATCTAGGTCCGGAGGCCTGCCTTGACCGAAGTCCTGTCCCAAGACGAAATCGATCAACTCCTCACGGCCATTTCCACGGGTGATATTGAAAGCGAAGACGTCACCAAAGTAACCGACCAGAAAAAGATCAAGATCTACGACTTCAAGCGGCCCGACAAGTTCTCAAAGGAACAGATCCGCACGGTGTCGTCTATGCACGAGTCGTTTGCCCGGCTCACCACCACCAGCCTCTCGGCCCAGCTGCGCACCCTGATTCAGGTGCACGTGGCCTCGGTCGACCAGCTCACCTACGAAGAATTCATCCGCTCCATCCCCAACCCGACCACCCTGGCCGTCATCAACATGGACCCCCTCAAGGGGTCGGCCATCCTCGAGATCGACCCCGCCGTCACCTTCAGCATCATCGACCGGCTCTTCGGCGGCCCGGGCGAGGGCGTCAAGGTCACCCGGGACCTCACCGAAATCGAACAGTCAGTCATGGAAGGCATCATCGTGCGCATCCTGGGGAACATGCGGGAGGCATGGAGCCAGGTCATCGACCTGCGCCCGCGCCTGGGCCAGATCGAGGTGAACCCCCAGTTCGCGCAGATCGTCCCCCCCACCGAAATGGTCGTGCTCGTCACCCTCGAGACCAAGCTCGGCGACGTCGAGGGGATGATGAACTTCTGCATCCCTTACCTGACCATCGAGCCCATCATCAGCAAGCTTTCGGCACAGTACTGGTACTCCTCGGTGCGCCGCGGCGGCACCACAGAGAACCTGAACACCATCCGCGACCGCCTGGCTGGCATCACCGTCAACATGGTCGCCGAAGTGGGCAAGATCAACCTGCCCATGCGCGACGTCGTGAGTCTCAAGCCCGGCGACATCGTGCGTCTTTCGAACACGAACATCGAGGACCCCCTGGTCTTCACCATCGGCAACCGCAAGAAGTTCCACTGCCGTCCCGGTCTTTTGGGCAACCGCGTGGCCGTCCAGATCACCAAGGTTCTGGAAGAGATCCAACAGATGGACTTTGAGGAATTGACCGAGGAAGGAGAGGATTGAAATGAGTGACCTGACCCTGTCCCAGGACGAGATCGACGCCCTGCTCATGGGCGGCGGTTCCGGCGGCGGCTCCAAAGCTGCGGCCAAGAAGGCCCTTTCCTCCCAGGAAGAATCCTCGCTCAAGGCGCTGTTCAAAGACGCCGTGCCCGGGCTGACCAACTCGCTCTCGGGTCTGGTGACCGGCAAAAAGATCACCCTCAACCCGCCCGCCTTCGACCTCGTCGACAAGGAAGGGCTCCTCGACAAGCTGGGCCAGGAAACCGTGGAGCTGCGTGCCGACTTCGTGGGCGACCTGAGCGGTCCGCACGCATTTTACCTCGACCCCGTCGAGGCGGCGAGCCTCGCCGGCGCCATCATGGGTCAGGAAGAGGTCGAGCTCAACTCCACAGGCATCGGCGCCCTCGAAGAGATGGCCTCCATGCTTTCGGGCAGCTTGGTCACCACCCTGAGCCGCAAGTCGACAAGGGATTTCACTCCCGGTCCCGTGTCGGGGCAGAAAACCGTCAAGGCCATGATCCAACCCCAGACGGAGCAGCTGATCACGGCCACCTGGACCATGATGGCCGACTCGGAGTCGTTCAAGCTTGTCGAAGCCTTCGACGCCGCGTTCCTGCGCTCGCTTAACGGCGGTGGCGGTGCCGGTGGTGACCCCGCCCAAGGGCAGGGCATGCCCATGCAGCAGTTTGGCCAGGGCGGCTACCCTCCCCAGCAAGGGTACCCCCAGCAGGGCGGTTACCCTCCCCAGCAAGGGTACCCTCAACAGGGCGGCTACCCCCCGCAGGGTGGAGGCTATCCTCCCCAGGGCGGCTATCCTCCGCAGCAGGGTTACCCCCAGCAGGGCTACGGGCAGGGACCGGGCATGTACCCGGCCGTCCAAGGCGTCCAGCTTCCCCACCTGACTCCCGGCGGCGGCCACGGGGAGCAAGGCAACATCGGCCTGCTCATGGACGTCAGCATGGAGGTCACCGTCGAGCTCGGCCGTGCCAAGAAGCAGATCAAGGAAATCCTCTCCATGGGCGAGGGCACCATCATCGCCCTCGACAAGCTCGCCGGTGAAGCCGTCGACATCCTGGTCAACCACAAGCTCATCGCCAAGGGAGAGGTGGTGGTCATCGATGAAAACTTCGGTGTTCGGGTTACCGAGATAGTCTCCAACCCCGACAAAGCCCTAGAAAGCTAGGATCCCGGCCCAAGCCCTTCGGTCTTGGACCTTGCAGTTTCGCTGCGCGAAACTGCACATCGTCAACATTGGCGCTGGGAGTTTTGCCAAGGCAAAACTCCAGGGTTTCGCCGGAGGCGAATACCCGGGGTGCTCGGCGCACAAGGAGTGCGCCTGCGCTCCGCGCTCGGTCTCGACTTAGCGGAAAACCCGGGCTCCGTCGCTTTCGCCTACAATGCCCGCTGCAATTCGTGGCTGCAATGCTGGCGATAACCGGTACCACGTCGCTTCGCTCGTGGCATCACCCCCCTCTTCCTTCTCCTTGGTTGCCCTGGTATCTTGAAGCTGGAGGGGACTATGAAAGCGTTGTTCCTGATGGCGGTGCTGGTGCTGGGGAGCGCTGGTGTCGCGATGGCGCAGGCCAAGCCTGTGCCGGCCCCCGCTCCGGCGGCGGCACCGGCGCCCGCGCCGCTTCCCGATGAAAAGACCCTGACGATCTCAGACGCTCCGGGTACGGCGCCGACGACGGACCAGCACCCGGCCGACGTCGGTGTCTGGGACTTTGTAAAGATGTTCGTCATCCTGGCGCTGGTGATCGGGATGATCCTTGGGTTTCTGTGGTTCATGCGAAAGCTGCAGGGGCAGGGGCGCAAGGACGACGCGCTCATCAAGGTGCTCCATACCCAGACCCTGGGGGGGAACCGCAACCTTCAGGTGGTCGAGGTGGGCGAGGACGTTCTGCTTATGGGCGTGTCCGAGGGCGGGGTCACTCTAGTAAAGGACCTGACGGGCACCGAGGCGGGGGACGCGTTCCGCTTGGCCGCGTCGAAGGGAAAGGCGGCGGGGTCGAAAACGGGTTTCTCGGACATGCTGGGCGGCCTCATGGGGATCAAGCCCAAGATTCGGCCCGATGTGGGCCAACCCGCCGAGAATTCCTCGGATTTCCTGAAAAAACAACGAGAACGATTGAAAAATCTGTGAAGTCCGTGTAGAAAGGAAGTTGTGGATGACCTGTGGATTTCTTGGGGAAGAAATTGGCAGGTTCGCTTTTCAGCCTGGGGGGGGAATGAAAAGAAAAGTCTTGGCCTTGGCCTTGCTGTTCGCCCTTTTCGGGGCCTGGCAGCCGGCCCCGGCATCAGCCCAACAGCGTGTCCAGCAAACGACGAACGGTCTGACCATACCCTTCGTCGACGTGCAGCTCCGGCCTCCGCAGAATGCGAACGAGACGGCTCTGTCCGTCCAGCTCCTCGTCCTGCTGACGGTGCTCACCCTGGCTCCGTCGTTCCTCATCCTTATGACGAGTTTTCTGAGGATCACCATCGTCCTCGACTTCGTGAAGCGGGCACTGGGTCTGCAGCAGGCGCCGCCGAACCAGGTCATGATGGGCATCGCGCTGTTTCTTACGCTGTTCATCATGTTCCCCGTGTTCAACCGCATCTACGCCGAGGCGTACATGCCGTACTCCGAGGGCAAAATCAATACGACCCAGTTCCTCCAGAAGGCCGAGAGCCCCCTGCGGCTGTTCATGTTCCGGCAGATGGAAGGGAACAACCATGACGACATCAAGCTCTTCATGCGGCTCTCGAACCTCCCCAAGCCGGCCAACATGGCCGACGTGCCGACCTACGTTCTGGTGCCCGCGTTCATCCTCCACGAGATGACGGTGGCGTTCAAAATGGGCATCCTCATCTTCATTCCCTTCATCATTATCGACATGGTGGTGGCGTCCGTGCTTATGGCCATGGGCATGATCATGCTGCCGCCCGTCATGATCAGCGCGCCGTTCAAGCTCATCCTCTTCGTCATGATCGACGGGTGGACGCTGCTGGTGACGGGCCTGGTAAGGAGCTTCAACCTATGAGCGTAGGACAAGTCGTTTCCTTGATGAACGGCGGGATCATCCAGATCCTGCTGCTTTGCGCCCCGGTGCTCATCGTGGGCACGGTGGTGGGTTTCATTATCTCAATCCTTCAGGCCACGACGCAGATCCAGGACCAGACGATCAGCTTCGTCCCCAAGATCGTGGCCATCATGACGGCGCTCATGATCTTTGGGCCCTGGATGTTCACAGTGATCCGGACCTACACCATCGGCATCTTCAACCAGCTTCCGAATATGGTCAAATAGGAGAGTCCGTGTTTCTTGACAGCATTGTCACCAACGCCAACCTCTTCTTTCTCATCCTGGTCCGAACCTTCTCGATGATCGCGGTGGCACCGCTGTTTTCGTCGGAATCCATCCCCGACATCGTCCGTGTCGGCCTAGCGTTCTTCGTGTCGATCGTCGTGTTCCCGTGGATCAACGCCGCAGGCTACCCCATTCCTGACAACGGACTGGCCTACGTGGGCCTGCTTGTCGGCGAACTGCTCATCGGGCTCCTCCAGGGCTTCTTCCTTGTCATGGTCTACTCGGCGTTCCAGATGGCCGGCCAGTTCATCGCCCAGCAGATGGGTTTCAACGCTTCGGAAGTGTACGATCCCCTGGCGCAGGTGGAGCAACCCGTCATGGGCCAGTTCCTCAACCTTTCGGCCATGCTCGTTTTTCTGACGGCCGGCGGCTTCCAGCAGGTCTTCCTCACCAACGTCTGGCACTCGTTCCAGGCGCTTCGGGCGGCCGACTTCTTCACGCACCCCGACTTCATCAGCCAGCAGCTTGTGACCAGTCTCGCCGAACTGTTCCAGCGCTCGTTCCTGCTGAGCCTCCCCGTCTTCGGCGTGCTCCTGCTCACCACGCTCAGCTTGGGCTTGGTCGGCAAGGCGGCGCCGCAGATGAACCTGATGATGATGGGCTTTCCCATCAACATCGGCCTAGGGTTCGTCCTTCTGATGGCCTCGATGCCCTTCCTCGTCCAGGCGTTCACCTCCGTGGTGAACAACGGCTTCGACACGCTTCAGGCGCTGTTCATCCGCATGGCCCCCCCGGGGGGTGTGCGATGAAGAACGGCACCACGACCGTCGCCAACACGTCTCTGAACCACGGGTGCCCTGCGGGCACAACGAAGGAACGGAGGACAGGTGCAAGACGGAAGGAGCAGGAAATGATTCCTTCCTTCCTTCCCAATTCTTCTCTTCCTCTCTTGAATTCCTGTCTTCCCTCCGTTTCTCCGTTCCTCCGTGGTTTAAATCCCAGCGAGGCCTCCCCTTTCGAAGGATTTTCCACGCGGAAGCGCGGAGAACTCGGAGAAGAAGGGAAGTTGGAAGATTTCCGTTCTCACCTGAATTCCTCTGTGAACTCTGTGCCTCTGTGTGAGTCCCTCGGTGGTTCAATCACCCCCGCGCCTCCGCGTGAGTCCATCATTCTTCGTCCCTGGAAGACTCCCCTCACCACGGCGTTTGCCTGGGACCTCCAGCGGTTTGCCGCCGAGGACGAAGGGCGCACCGAAGACCCGACCGAAGCCAAGATCCGCAAGGCGCGGGAGGAGGGCAAGGTCGCCAAGTCGCCCGACATCACGGCGGCCATCGTTCTTCTGCTGCCCATGGTGGCCATCGTTTTCCTGTCCGGGGCGATCTGGCAGACCATGATCGAGATGCTTCGCTTCTACCTCACCCAGGCGACGACGGCCGACCCGGTCACGGGAGGCGGCGCCGTGACGGTGCAGTTCTTTTCCTTCCTCGGGCGTCTGCTTTGGCCCATCCTCGCCGTCGCCCTGATCGCGTCCATCGGGTCGAACCTTCTGCAGGTCGGGGTGCTGTTCACGACGAAACCGCTGGTACCCGACTTCAGCCGCATCCGCCCCAAGTTCGGCCAGTGGCTTAAGCGGTCGGTGTTCGGCACCGAGGCGCTGTTCAACGTGGCCAAGCAGCTGGTCAAGGTGTCGGTCATCGCCTCGGTGGCGTGGCTCAACATCGCCTCCGAGTGGGTGCATCTGCTCAACCTGCTCCACGTGTCGTTTACCCTGGCCACCGAGACCCTGTGGCGGGTGGCGCTCAACATCGTCCTCCAGAGCGCGGTGATCATGCTGGTCCTCGCCATCCCTGACTACCTGTTCCAGAGGCATCAGCACCGCGAAAGCCTCAAAATGTCCCTGCAGGAAGTCAAGGAGGAGCGCAAGCAGCAGGAAGGCGACCCGCTGATCCGAAGCCGGCTGCGCGAGCGCATGCGCGAGATTCTGAGGCGCAACATGATGCAGAACGTCCCCAAGGCCGACGTGATCATCACCAACCCGACCCACTTCGCCATTGCCCTCCAATGGGATGCCGCCACCATGAGCGCGCCCACCGTGGTCGCCAAGGGCCAGGACCTGATCGCCCAGCGCATCAAGGAAGTGGCCGCCGGCGCCGGCGTGCCCCTTGTCGAGAACAAGCCCCTGGCCCGGGCCCTTTACGCCGCGGTGGACATCGGCGACCAGATTCCCCAGGAGTACTGGGAGCTGGTCAGCCGCATCCTCGCGGAGATCTACAAACTCAGCGGCAAGGCCTCGCGCGTGGGCGCGGCCCGTGCCGTGGTGGGATAAGGAGGCGGCATGAGCGATTTCGTTTCCACCTTCCGTTCGTCGTTCGCCAAGGGGCGCACCGACGCGTTCGTGGCCTCGGGCGTGGTCGGCGTCGTGCTGGCGCTCATCATTCCCATGCCCACCTTCCTGGTGGACTTTCTTCTCATTCTGAACCTGCTGTTCGCCGTGCTGATCATGCTCGTGGTCATCTACTCGAGGCGGGTGCTCGAGTTCACGCTGTTCCCGACCCTGCTGCTGGTCACCACGGTGTTCGGGCTGGCCCTCAACATCTCGACGACACGGCTGCTTCTCTTCGGCGGTCCCCCGGCGGCCCCCAGCATCATCCACGCCTTCGCGTCGGTGGTCGTGGGCGGTTCGGGACCCAACATCGGCCTCATCAACCTCGTTGTGGGCGCGATCATCTTCATCATCCTCTTGGCCGTGCAGTTCCTGGTCATCACCAAGGGCGCCACCCGGGTCGCCGAGGTCGCGGCGCGCTTCACCCTCGACGGCCTGCCCGCCAAACAGATGACCATCGACAATAGCTTCTCGAGCGGCTCGATCACCGAAGAAGAAGCCATGAGGCGCAAGGGCGAGCTTCAGCAGGAGGTCGACTTCTTCGGAGCCATGGACGGCGCCTCCAAGTTCGTCCAGGGCAACGTCCAGGTGGGCCTGCTTATTGTCCTGGTCAACGCGGTGGCGGGCATCATCGTCGGCATGATCTTCCACCAGCTCGACGCCGCCACGGCGGCCACCCAGTACGTGAGCCTCACCATCGGCGACGGCCTGGTCAGCCAGATCCCGGCGTTCCTGATCTCCACCGCCACGGGCCTGCTGGTCACCCGAAGTTCGTCGGGGCAGAGCGTGGGCACCGACGCCGTGGAGCAGTTCACCCGCCAGGGCCGCATCTTTTGGATCGCCGCGGCGTTTCTGGCCGCCCTGGGCATCGTCCCGGGGTTCCCCTGGTACTTCCTGTTCCCCTTGGCGGCGCTGACCGCCTACTTGGCCTACAACCTGCAAAAGCGCGAGACCGCCGACACCAAGTCCAAGGCCGAAGCCAAGGCGGCGGGCGCGGGGGCGGCCAAGAGTGAAGCGTCGAAGGGACCCGAGACTGTGGCGCCCCTCGATCCGCTCAGCCTCGAACTGGGCTACGGGCTCATCCCCCTTGTCGACAAGGAGCAGGGCGCCGAGCTGCTCGAACGCGTCACCCGCATCCGGCGCGAGACGGCGCTCGACCTGGGCCTTGTGGTCCCGCGCATCCGCATCATCGACAACATGCGCCTCGAGCCCAGCGAGTACAGCCTCAAGATCAAGGGGATGGAGGTGGGCCGAGGGTCCATCCGCATGGGGTGCTACATGGCCATCAACCCCGGCGGCGAGCGCGAGGAGATCCCCGGCGAAAAGACCAAGGATCCCGCGTTCGGCCTGCCCGCCCTGTGGATCACCGAAGACGCCCGGGACAAGGCTGAACGGGCAGGCTACACCGTGGTCGACAGCCCGTCCATCATCGCCACCCACCTCACTGAAGTCATCAAGAAGCACGCCATGGAGATCCTGGGGCGCCAGGAGGTGCAAGGGCTCCTCGAGACCGTGAAGACCGACTACCCCACGGTGGTCGATGAGGTCAACAAGATCTTCAGCATCGGCGAGATTCAGAAGGTGCTCCAGGGGCTGCTCCAGGAGCAGGTGTCCATCCGCAACCTCGTCGTCATCCTCGAGACCCTTGGCGACTTCGGCGGCGTGACCAAAGACACGGCCTTCCTCATCGAAAAGGTGCGCCAGGCGCTCAACCGTCAGATCTGTCTGCAGTACGCCGACGACGAGAAGGTGCTCCACGTGCTTACCGTCGACCCGGCCCTGGAGCAGCAGATCATCGACAGCCGCCACGACCAGGTGACAGGGCCCATCGCAGCCCTCGAGCCCGACGTGGCCCGCCAGTGGGTGAACGCCGTGACCAACGCGTTCCGCCAGGTGCAGAACTCGGGGTACTACCCGCTCATCCTGTCGAGCGAGGCGGCCCGGCCCCTGATCAAGAACAGCACCCTGCGCGACCTTCCCGACCTGGTGGTCCTTTCGGTTCCCGAAATCGCCCCCGGGATCAAGGTCGAGTCCGTGGGCGACATCCGCATTGGAGGGAAGTGACGCATGTACCAGTATTTCACCGAAAGCGCCGACTCTTTCCAGGAGGCCATGGAGAGGATCAAGGTCAAGTACGGCGCCGCGGCCCAGGTGCTCGGCCACCGCACAGTTACCTACGGGGGCTTCCTCGGGTTCTTCCAAAAAGAGGGCATTGAGATCAACGGGTGCATCAAGCACGACGCAGGGGCCGCCGACCGCGACCGGGCCAAGCTTGAGGAAGAGAAGCGCAAGATCCTGGCTCTGGCCACCCAGAAGGCCGTGAATGAAGAGAAAAAGGACGACCAGCTCAAGGCCGTGCTCGACGAGGTGAAGTCGCTCCAGGAAAAACTTGACCAGCTCCCGGGAAAGATGCCGTTGCCCGAGGTCGCCCAGCGCGTGTCCGAGCACCCAACCCTGGGCCTCGTTCAAGACGTGCTCGAGGACAACGAATTCTCGCCCGCGTACATCCGCATGATCCTCGATAAGGTGCGCCGCGAGACCACCATCGACGCCTTGGGCGACGTCGATGCCGTGCTGGCCCAGGTGCACCGGTGGGTGGGCGAGGGCGTGCAGCTGTTCCAAGAGAAGCGCGCCTCCAAACCCCGCATCTTCATCCTTGTCGGCCCCACGGGCGTCGGCAAGACGACGACCATCGCCAAGCTGGCGGCGGTCTACGGCCTTGGCTTCGGCGGCCAAGAGAGGCAGAAGCTGTCTCTCATCACCATCGACAACTACCGCATCGGCGCCAAGATGCAGATCGAGAGCTACGGCGAAATCATGGGCATCCCCGTGACCTGCATCGAGAGCTACCAGGCGCTGCGCCAGCGCATCGACCTCGACAGCGACAAAGACATGGTGCTTATCGACACCATCGGAAAGAGCCCCAAGGACTTTGTGAAGCTTGCCGAAATGCGCCAGCTCCTTGAGGGCACCGGGCGCACCACCGAGGTGCACCTGGCCGTGAGCGCGACCACCAAGACCAAGGACCTGCGCGAGATCTTCCAGCAGTTCGAGCCCTTCGGCTACCAATCCGTGGTCCTCACCAAGCTCGACGAAACCTCGGTGGTCGGAAACCTCATCTCGCTCCTGTGGGAGAAACAGAAGCCCGTGAGCTTCCTCACCGACGGGCAGGCCGTGCCCCAGGACATCCACAGGGCTACCGTAGACAAACTCATGAAACCGCTCCTGGGCTTTGCCCCGGGGGTGTTGCAGACCGTAGGAAAGGAGACTTGACGATGGCCGACCAAGCCGAGAAACTGCGCGAACTGGTGAAGGCGGGGGCAGGACCCGAGTCGGCCGGCCCGTCCGGGGCCCGAAAAACCCGGATCATCACGATCACTTCGGGCAAAGGAGGGGTGGGCAAGACCAACGTGGCGGTCAACCTGGCCATCAGTTTTGCCCGGATCGGCAAGAAGGTCACCCTCCTCGACGCCGACCTGGGTCTGGCCAACGTGAACGTCATCCTGGGCGTCATCCCCAAGTACACGCTCTACCACATGATCCGGCAGCAGAAGACGATGAAGGAGATCATCACCGACACCGAGTACGGCATCCAGTTCGTGGCCGGCGCGTCGGGGTTCACCAAGATCGCCAACCTGAGCGACGAGGAGCGCAAGTCCTTCATCCAGGAAATGCTGGCCCTCGCCGACGCGGACATCCTGATCATCGACACCTCGGCCGGGGTCAGCAAGAACGTCCTCGACTTCGTGGCCGCCGCCGACGATACCCTCATCATCACGACGCCCGAACCGACGGCCATCACCGACGCCTACGGCATCATCAAGATCATTGCCACCGAGTTCAACAACACGAACATGGGTTTGAAGCTCGTGGTGAACCGGGTCGACTCGGTGATTGAGGGCAAGAAGGTGGCCGAGAGGGTCATCAGCATCGCCAACCAATTCCTCAACATCAAGGTCGACTACCTGGGTTTCATCTTTGAGGATCCCCTGGTCCAGAGCTCGGTGCTCAAGCAGAGGCCCTTCACGGTGGTCGACCCCAAGGGCAAAGCGGCCCAGTGCCTGATGAACATTGTGAGCCGGCTTGAGAAGATCGAATACAAGGAAGGAAGCGGACTTGGTACCTTTTTGAACCGGCTTTTCGGCAGGATGGGCGGTTGACGGGAATTTTCTCGTCTTTTACTCTATAAAGGAAGGGAGTCTCCAGCGGACTCGGGGGAGAAAGGTCATGAACTATCAAACAGCGGCCGTGGTCGGCGGCGCGGCCTTCCTCCTGTCGGGTCTCGCCGGTTTGATGGGCGGTGTGCCCCTCTTCGATCTTGTGATCCGGGCTCTGTTTTGGGGAGCCCTCGGGTTCGGAGCCTCGCTAGGTGTCGAGACCCTGCTGAGGAGCCTGATGCCCGACCTGTTCACGGCTCCGCCGGCCGACGACGCGGCCCGGGAGACGGATTCGCCCAGGCAGGTGGACATCACCCTCGACGACGAGCCCAGGGGCGGGGTGTTTGAAGAGGTGGACGACGATGAGCCGGCCTTCGTGGCCCGGCGCCAGAGCGCGGCTCCGCCGCGCGAACCCGGCGAGCCCGCCGCACCCGAGGCCCCGGCCGAGACGAAGGCGGCCGACGCGAGGGCCGAAGAGCCCGAAGAAGAGATGCCCGAGATCGGCGCCTTCCTGGACGCCTTCAAACCCAGCAGCGCCGACGGCGAAGCGGCTGCCGGCCCCGAGCTGGGCGAATACACCCCGGTGGAAGCGCCCGAACGCCGCTCGTCCCGGGAGGTCATGATGGACGGCGAGGAGCAGGATCCGGTAATCCTGGCCAAGGCCATCCAGACCGTCATGAAGCGCGATGGACAAGGAAACTGAAACGATGTCAGAAAACGTGGTGGACGAACGCTCGGAACTCGACCAATGGCTGGCGTACAAGAAGAGCCGGGATCCCAAGATCCGTGAAGCCTTCATCAAGCAGTACGCCCCCCTGGTGCGGTACGTCGCCGGCAAGGTGGCCATGGGCCTGCCCCAGAACGTGGACTACGACGATCTTGTGGGCTTTGGTGTCTTCGGCCTCATCGACGCCATCGACAAATTCGACCCGGCGAAACACGTCAAATTCAAGACCTACGCCGTCACCCGCATCCGAGGAGCCATCTTCGACGAGCTTCGCGCCATCGACTGGGTGCCTCGGTCGGTGCGCCAGAAGTCGAGGGAAGTGGAAGAGGCCATCATGAGCCTCGAGTCCAAACTGGGCCGCCAGGTCACCGACCGCGAGATCGCCGGCGAGATGGGGCTGTCGGACGATGACTACAACGACACCATGCTCAAGATCAGCGGTACCTCGGTGCTTTCTCTCAACGACGTTTGGTATACCGGCGACGAAAACGACAAGGTCAGCATCGTCGAGAGCATCGAGAGCCCGGCGGCGCTGAACCCCGACGCCATCGTCGAACGGGACGCCATCAAGAAGGTGATCGTTGAGGCGCTCTCCGAACTCCCCGATAAAGAGAAGAAGGTGCTGGTCCTCTATTACTACGAGGACCTGACGCTCAAGGAAATCGGAAAGGTACTCGACGTGACCGAAAGCCGCGTCAGCCAGCTTCACACCAAGGCCATCCTGCGGCTGCGATCGCGGCTCATGAACGCCCGGAAGGGCATCTTCTAGCGCGGCTCAGGAGGGGCGCCATGGTCAGCCTTGAACAACTGAAAGACTACATGCGCCAGCGTGCCGAAGAGGATCGCAACATCCGTTCGGTGACCGTCAGCGGCGCCACCCTCGACGAGGCCTTGGTTTCGGCCGGGGTCGAGCTGGGTCTGGCCACCTCCCGGGTCGAGTTCGACATCGTCCAGAAGGGCAGCCCCGGAGTTCTGGGCATGGGCCGCAAGACGTGGACCATCCTTGCCTACGAGGCCTCCAAGAAGGGCAAGAAGGCCGCCGTGGGGGACGAGGGCTTCCTGCCCGACCTGGATTCCGCTGCGGCCGGCGTGATCGAAAGCGTCGACAGCCGCATCTTCGTGCGCATGTGGTCCGACGGGGTGTACATCAAGATCGTTCCCGCCAAGGGCGACGGCCTGCCCGCCACCGAAGAGGCAGCCCTCGAGGCTCTGCACTCCCGGGGGGTCAAGGAGATCAACCGCCAGGTGGTGAGGGGCGCGGTCAAGCTCGGCACGGGGACCTACGGCCGCGTGGGCGAGTACAACCACAACCCGGCTAACGACACCATGATGAATGTCACGATCGACGACCAGGAGATGAGAGCGTCGGTCTCGCTGACGGCTCCCGGCATGGGTGGCGGTGACATTTCGCGCGAAGACCTCGAGGGCATGCTGCGGAACCTGGGGGTGGTGCACGGCTGGGACGATGAGGCCATCGACGCCCTCGTGGACGAGCCCGTCTACAACCAGAAGGTCCCTGTGGCGAACGGCACCAGGTCGGTGAACGGCAACGACGCGAAGATCACCTACTTCTTCGATACAACGCAGAAGATCCGGCCCCGGGAAATCGAGGGCAGGGTGGACTTCAAGGAACTGAACACCATCCGCAACGTCCTCAAGGGCGAGGAGCTCGCCAAGAAGGAGCCCGCCCAAAAGGGCATACCGGGGCGCACGGTCACCGGGCGGAGCCTGCCGGTTAAGGACGGCCGCGACGTGGCCTTCGAGCTGGGCAACAACGTCTCGCTCAGCCGCGACGGCCTGCGGCTGGTCAGCACCGCCGACGGCCAAGTCATGCTTCTCCAGGGACGGATCACCGTCGAGACCGTTATGGTCGTCCCCGGAGACGTCGACACCACAGTGGGCAACATCAACTTCCTGGGCAGCGTCATTGTCAAGGGCAGCGTGTCCGACGGGTTCACGGTGAAGGCCGTGGGCAACATCGAAGTCATGGGCAACGTCGGCAAGGCCGTGCTCGAAACTCACGCCGACATCATCGTCCATCAGGGCATCAACGGCGGCGGCGAGGGACGGGTGAGCGCCGGCCAGAGCCTGTGGTCCAAATTCATCCAGAACGCCACGGCTGACGCCGGCCTCTACGTCATCGTGAGCGACGGCATCCTGCACTCCACAGTCCACGCTGGCAAAAAGATCCTGTGCAAGGGCAAGCGAGCCAAGATCGTCGGCGGCTACCTTCGCGCTGCCGAGGAGATCAACGCCTCCAGCCTGGGCGCGGTGGGTTCGGGCGAGACCATCCTCGAGGTGGGCATCGACCCCAAGGTCAAGGAAGAGATGGTGAACCTGAACAACCAGGTCGAGGCCGTGGGCAAGGAGTACAACAGCGCCAACCTCAACCTGCAGTCCCTGCTCAAGCAGGAGAAGGTTATCAAGATCCTTCCCCCGGACAAGCAGGCCCTCAAGAAGTCCCTGACAACGAAGGTAGCCGGGCTCAAGGCCCAGGTCGCCAAGGCCACCGAGGCCCTCGAGAAGCTGCGCAAGGACATCGACGACCTGCAGGCCTCGGGAAAAATCTCGTCGTCGGGGCTCGTCTATCCCGGTGCCAAGGTTATTATAAAAGATGTGGAGCTCGACATCATCCGCGAGTACAACAGCGTCACGTTCGTCCGGGACGGCAACCTGATCCGTCCGGTCAAGTACGAGGACATCGACGAAGAGGAGGCGGGAAAGAGAGCGCCATGATCACTCCCCTGGATCTTCAAACCCTGTACATGAACCTCGACAAGGTCAGCAAGGAACAGGCTCACTCCAAGGAAGCCATGGCCCAGGCCCAGGCCAACCAGGTGCAGAAGATGCAGAAGGAACACGATCAGGGCCAGCACGCCGTCGGACGCACCAACCCGGCGGCCCAGACCGAGGGCGACGCCATGAAGGTGCAGGCGGACGGCCAGAACCCCGGCCAGGGACGCCGGGGCAACGCGCCCGAGACGGCCAAGAGTGAAGCCGAAGAGAAGGAAAAGAACGATACGGCGTGGAAGGACCCCGAACTGGGCAAGCACGTCGATCTTTCGGGGTAGAGCATGGATTTGGTCATAGCCGTTCTCATCGTCATAGCCGTTCAGCTGGTGGCGTTTCTCATTCTGCGGGGCCGCATCCATCAGGAGCTCAACGCCACGAGCCTCCTCAAGGACGTCCAGGACGAAGTAGACGGCATGGTGCGCGAACTCAACCTGTCGGCCGAGCGGAACATCGGTCTTCTGGAAGCCAGGATCGAGGAGCTCGAGGGCCTGCTCAGCCAGGCCGACCAGAAGATGATCCTCTTGGCCCGGGAACTTGAAAGGCGCGAGAAGACGGCAGAGGTGTACTCGCAGTTGAAACGGCCGCTGCCCCAGCCCGTGCCCGAAGCGGTGGAGGCGTCCGAATCCGCGCCGCTGCCGGAATCTGCCGCCGAGCCCGAACCCGTGATTGAATGGAAACCCGCCGCCGAACCCGAGCCCGAGCGGCCCCGGACGCTGAAGGAGCGCGTGCTGGCGTTCCGCGACCAGGGTCTTGGCTCAGGGGCCATAGCCTCGGCCACAGGGGCGACCCGGGGCGAGGTCGAGCTTATCCTGTCTCTGAACCCCGTCAGTCCCAGCGCACCAAACTGACGGTCCGGCCCACGCCATCGGGGCTGTCGAGCACCAGACGGTACACTCCCGCCTGCTTCAAGTCGGCCGACAGGCCGTTTCCTTCGCCGTCGTTCCACGACACGTGCAGCGCGCCGTTCGCGAGAGCGCCCAGGGCCAGGTTGCCCGCCGCCAAAACGGCCGAGGCCCCCGGGGCATCGAAGGCCAGGGGGACGGCAAGTCCCGACTGGTTGAGGATGATGACCTGGTCGCTCCCCAGGCGGTAGAGGCCGGGGAGGGCGCCGAAGCGGGCAAGGTAGTAGGTGGCGCCCGAGGCCAGCGGCACACGTTTCTCACCCAGGCCCGAGAACAAACCGGCCGGCACAGCGATCCGGTTCCCCGGGGCCAGACTGCGGCTCATGGTAACCCCGTCGGTCACCACATTGAAGACCGGCCGGTCGGCGAGCGTGTTGATCAGCGTAGCAGGATCGGCCGAAAGCGGGGTGCCCGCGAGCGCAAGGCAGCCCAAGGCGATGCACAGTCTCATGGTCCGCTCCTTGGTTATCGAGTCTATCCCCAGACGAGCGTTTGGACAACTGAAAGGGACCACCATCCGCTGGGCAAGAATTTGACGCCGGGACCCCCGCGCACTACAGTCAATTCATGCCTCGCCTTGGGTGCCTCCTTTGTTTTCTGTCGTTGTTGGGAACGCTTGCCGCAGATCCCCTCCCCATCGGCTTCTTCGCAAGCCTCGATAGCGCCCACCCCTTCTGGGTCTCGATGAAGGAGTTTGAGACCGCCGTGGGGAAAGGCCTTGACCTTGATTCGCGTTGGAGTTTCGCCGACTCGGACCAGTTCCTGGGTGCCGACCAGATCCGCGAGGCCGCGCAGGGCCCCGATCCGATCCGGGGCGCCGTCATCACCGACTTCAAGGGGCAGGGCACCAAGTTCCTTGAGGAGGTTCAAGCTTTGCGCGTGCCGACCATCACCTTTGTCGGTTTCGACACAGCCGAGGTCGGTGCCCCCAGGCAGACGAACGCCTTCTGGATAGGGAACCTTGCCATGCACGACGACAAGGTCGGCGAACGCCTGGCCTCGGCGCTGATCAACGAAGCTCTGAAGCGGAATCTGGTGGACGCCGACAACAAGATTCACATCGTCGCCGTTTCCGGCGACAAGAACTCAAACCTTGCCAAGGCCCGGGAGGCGGGATTGGCCGAGGCGGTCGCGGCGCAAAACGGGCGGGTTGTCCTTGAACAGACGGTCTGGACCAAGAACTGGTCCGAAGAAGAGGGCCAGACCCTCGCCGCCAAAGTTCTTGCAAGGTACCCGCAGACGACTGTGGTGTGGTGCGCCAACGACGCCCTCGCTGTCGGGTTCATCAAGGGGACGAGGGACACCTCGATGCTGGCCGGGAGGAACTACCTTATCGGCGGCGTGGACTGGATACCCGAGGCCCTGGAGCTGATCAAGAAAGGGACGATGCTCTGCAGCGTCGGGGGCCTCATGTTTCAGGCGGGGTGGGCGGCGGTCCTGCTCAAGGACTACCTCAGCGGCGACGACTTCGCGCCCAGCCTGGGGACGACGGTCTGGCTGCCCGAGGCTCTCATCGACGGCAGCAACGTCGGCACGTATCTTCCCTTCCTCCAGCAGGCCCATTGGGACACCATCGATTTCAAACGTTACTCAAGGGCCGCCAACCCGAACTGGACCCGCTACGACTTCTCGCTGGCGGGCCTCCGCGCGGCCGTGAAAGAGCAGGGGGGAGAGTAGCCGACACGGCCCCTAGGCCTTGGACGGCATCTCCAGGGCGATGGCGAGGGTCCGAGGCGCCAAGGTGAGCAGGGGGCCGCAGAAAGGGGCCGCTTCGAGCTCGAAGTACCCGGGTTCCAGGGCCGTGTCGACTACCTGAACCCAACGCCCGCCCTCGGCCGGCGGAAGCCGGAACTCCAGGGGTTCCCAGTGGAGGTGGATGCCCAGCCAGAGGTTGGGGCCGTCGCGGTCGGAGCCCGTGTTGGCGCGCTTGCCCGAAATCCACACGCCAAGGCTCCGGCTGCGCCCCGACCAGTCGGGGGCGCCGCCGTCGGGCGACGTCCAGCGGATGTCGCTGCCGCCCTGGAAGAAGCCAGAGCGTCCCACGCCCGGGTGGGTCTGCCGAAGGTTGATCAGGAAGCGGGTGAAGTCCACCAGGCTGCGGTTCTTCTGTTCGAGGGTCCAATCAAGCCAGTTCAGCCTGTCGTCGTGGCAGTAGGTGTTGTTGTTCCCCAGCTTGGTGAAGCCGAACTCGTCGCCGGCGTGGAGCATGGGCGTGCCCTGGCTCAGCAGGAGAAGCGTGAGGAAGTTCCGGCTTTGGCGCCGCCGGAGCGCAAGGACGGCGGGGTCCCGGGCCACGCCCTCGACACCGCAGTTCCACGACAGGTTCCAGCTGTTCCCGTCGCGGTTGTCCTCGGCGTTGGCCCAGTTGTGCTTCTGGTTGTAGCTCACCAGGTCGGCAAGGGTGAACCCGTCGTGGGCTGTGATGAAGTTGATGCTGTGCCAGGGTTTGCGGTTTGCCGCGTGGAAGAGGTCGGAGCTGCCGGCCAGCCGGGTCGCGAGCCGGGGCAGGGTGCCCTCGTCGGACTTGACGGCACTTCGCACGTCGTCGCGGAAGTGGGAGTTCCACTCGGCCCAGCCCTGCGGAAAGTCCCCGACCTTGAAAAGCCCCGCCGCGTCCCACCCCTCGGCAATGATCTTCGTCCCAGACAGCAGAGGGTCGAGGGCGATGTCGTTGAGCACCGAGTAGTTGGGTATCCATTCGCCCGTGGGGCCCCGGCCGAGGATGGCAGCCAGGTCGAAGCGGAAGCCGTCGACGTGGTACTCGACCACCCAGTAACGCAGGCTGTCGAGGATGAGCCGGCGGACCACAGGATGGTTGCAGTTCAGCGTGTTGCCGCACCCGGAGAAGTTGAGGTAGTGCCGTCCCTGATCAAGCATATAGTAGACGGCGTTGTCGAGGCCCCGGAAGCTGATCGTAGGCCCGTACTCGTTGCCCTCGGCCGTGTGATTGTAGACGACGTCGAGGATGACCTCCAGGCCCGCCCGGTGGCAGGCCTTGACCAGGTCCTTGAACTCGCCCACGGCGGTGCGGCCGTCGCCGTCTGAGGCGAACCAGGCGGCGGGACTGAAGAAGTTGACGGTGGAGTAGCCCCAGAAGTTGGTCAGGGGCTCCCCCGTTTCGGGGTTGGTCTTTGTATTTTCCCTAGGGTTGAACTCGTGGATGGGCAGCAGTTCCACGGCGGTGATCCCCAGTTCCTTGAGGTAGGGGATTTTCTCTTCTAGGGCCTTGTAGGAGCCCGACACCGGGCTGCGGGACGACGGATCGCGGGTCATGGCGCGGACGTGAGCTTCGTATATCACGGTGTCACGAAGGGGCCGCGCGGGCGGGCGGACGCGCTCCCAGTCGTAGCCGTCCTGAATGACCACGGCCTTGGGCGCGGCGGCGAGGTTTTCGAGGCGGCTGAACCCGAGGTCGGCCTGGTGGCCCGACCAGTCGTAGGCGTAGGCCTCGGGGCGGTTCCAGTCGTACCCGCCCACCACGGCCTTGGCGTAGGGGTCGAGCAGGAGTTTGTGCCGGTTGAACCTGTGGCCCTCGCCCTCGGGCTGCCACGGTCCGTCGACCCGGTAGCCGTACAGCTGGCCGTGGCCCACCCCGGGCACGTGGACGTGCCACACGTCGCCGGTGCGGTGGACCGTGCTGTCGAGGACGATGCGCCGGGAAGGCACCGCGTCGCCGGGTTCTGTGAACAGCAAGAGCTCCACCGTGGTGGCGTGTTTGCTGAAAAGCGAGAAGTTGCACCCACCCGGAGCAGGGGTTGCACCAAACAACGAAGGGTTTCCGGGTCCCAGGTGACTCATGGGGCAAGTATCAACGGCGTTGGGGTGATTTGGCAAGTAGTCTTGTCGCGGAGCCCCGCTTTGGGGCAGAATGGCGCAACTTCAGGAGGCTTAACATGCCTGGTTCAGACTTGGACTTCACCATCGAAACTGTCGGGGAGTGCAAGATCAAGAATCCCCTCCACCACGCCAGCGCTCACGGCGATTCCGCGTCAAACTACGTGGGCGACGACGAGTTCATCGTCTACAACGTGTACGCCAAACGCGGCGACAAGCCGCCGTCCTACGGGAAGTCCAGCGTTCTGGAGAAGGCCGGCCCCCGGGAGAAGATCTACTTCAACCCCCAGCACGTCCACGCCGCCATCGTCACCTGCGGGGGCCTGTGCCCAGGCCTGAACGACGTGATCCGGTCGTTGGTGCGCAACCTTTGGTACGGCTACGGCGTGCGCCGCATCACCGGCATCCAGTACGGCTTCAAGGGGTTTCTGCCCGAGTACAACTTTCCGGTCATCGACCTTGATCCCGATATCGTCGACGACATCCACAAGATCGGCGGCACCATGCTCGGCTCCAGCCGGGGCGGCAATGACCCCGCCGCCGTGGTCGACGCCATCGAGCGCATGAACCTCAACATCGTCTTCACCATCGGAGGCGACGGCACCCAGAGGGGCGCCCTGGCCGTGGCCAAAGAAGTCGAGAGGCGGAACCTCAGGGTCTCCATCGTGGGGGTGCCCAAGACCATCGACAACGACATCTCGTTCGTCCAGCGGTCCTTCGGGTTCGAAACCGCCGTGTCAAAGGCCGTGCAGACCGTGAGCGGCGCCCACGTCGAGGCCGACAACGCCATCAACGGCGTCGGCCTGGTCAAGGTCATGGGCCGGGAATCGGGCTTCATCGCCGCCCACACCGCGCTGGCGAGCACCGAGGTCAACTTCGTCCTCATCCCCGAGGTCGACTTTGACCTCGACGGCCCCGACGGCTTCTTGATGTGCCTGAAGCGCCGGCTGATCGCGCGCAAGCACGCCGTCGTCGTTGTCGCCGAGGGCGCAGGGCAGAAGTTCCTCCAGGCCGTCGAGGGCACCGATGCCTCGGGCAACAAGAAGCTCGCCGACATCGGGCCCTTCCTGCGCGACAAAATCGCAGCCTTCCTCAAGGCCGAGGGCATGGAGGCGAACCTGCGGTACTTCGACCCCAGCTACACCATCCGATCGGCCCCCGCCGACCCCAACGACTCGCTATACTGCGCCCGCCTGGGCGCCAACGCCGTCCACGCCGCCATGTCTGGGCGCACCAAGATGCTGGTATCGCTGTGGTCAAACAAATTCGTCCACGTGCCCATCGGTCTGGCCACCATGAGCCGCAACTACGTCAACCCCGAGGGCAGCCTGTGGCGCGACGTGGTCGAAGCTACCCGCCAGCCACAGATGATGAAGAACAGCTAGAGCCACCCCTTCCGGGGAGCGAAGCGACCCGTGAATCCAGGCAGGTCCAGGGCAGCGCGCTGGTCGATAGGGCGCATTCATGCGTCGGGAAAGACAGTGAAGAGAGGAACCCCTTTTGACCGAAACAAAAGGGGGCGGCACCTATTCCGCACATGCTCAAACTTCCGCGCAGACACTTGCCCGTGCAGCTCGGGCCATCTTGCACCGAGTTTGCCTTCCCAACGCATTCCCGTAACCGCAAGCGTACCTCAACGTTTCCGTGAGTGTCCCATTTCGGGGAGCCGCGCGACCCGTGAATCCAGGCAGGTCCAGGGCAGCGCCCTGGTCGTCATTTTGGGAAAGAGAGTGAAGAGAGGAAACCCTTTTGACCGAAACAAAAGGGTTTCTTCTCTTCGGTTACATTTGGCTCTTGTCCCACAGCACCAGGACGTCTACCCGGCGGTTGAAGGCTTGGCCTTCGGGGGTGAGGTTGGTGGCCACGGGGCGGGTGGAGCCGTAGCCGGCCACCGAGGCCTTTTCTTCGGGGTAGCCGTAACTGAACAGCAGGTTGAGCACCGACAGGGCGCGCTCGGTAGACAGCTGCCACTCCTTGGCAAAGCGCTGGCCCTCGACGGCCGAGCCGTCGGTGTGGCCTTCGATGCGCACCGCGTTGGGCAGTCCCCGCAGCGCCTCGGCGATCTTGCCGATGAACGGGACGGCTTCGGGCTGCACCTCGGGGCTGCCGGGGGCGAAGAACGTGTCGCTGAACAGCGTGATCTTGATGCCTTCCTGCACCTCGGTGACCTTGTACTGGTTCTGGGGCATCACGTTGCGCAGCCTGTACTCGAGCTGGGTTTGCAGGGTGTTGCGCTTCTGCCTCAGGGTCTTGGACGGGTCTTCCTGCTGCTTGCCCTCGAGCATCTCGCCCTTGGTGCCCTTGGAGTTCGCCATGTCGATGACGTAGCCCATGTTGGCGCCCTGGAAGATGGTCTGGAAAGCCTGGGAAAGCTCGTCGAACTTCTTGGGGTCGACCTGGCTCATGGCCCACAGCACGACGAAGAACGCGAACAGCAGGGTCACGAGGTCGGAGTAGGTCAGGAGCCAGCGCTCGCTGTTCTCCTTTTCGGGATCTTCGGCTCGTTTCTTCTTCTTGCCGGGAGTCTTTTTCGCGGCCATGGCCTACTCTTCGCCTCCGCCCTTCTCCAGGAGCTTCTGTTCTTCTTCCTCAAGGTACGACAGCATTTTTTCCTTGACCAGCATGGGGCTCTCGCCCTTGTGGATGGCGAACACGCCCGTCAGGATCATTTCCATCCTGAGTTTCTCCTTCTTGATCTTGCCCTTGAGCTTGACCGAGACGGGGAGGGCGAACAGGTTGGCAAGACCGATGCCGTACAGAGTGGCGATGAACGCCGCCGAGATCGAGTGGCCGAGGCGGGCCATGTCGGCGCCGCCCAGGTTTCCGAGGACGAGGATCAGGCCGGTGACCGTACCGATGATGCCCATGGTGGGCATGTAACCGCCCATGGCGGCGAAGATCTCGGCCTCCTCCTTCTTCACAAACTCGTAGATCGAGATGTCGGTTTCCAGCAGCTTTTCGATTTCGTCGGGGTCGACGCCGTCGACGACCATGCGGATCCCCTTTCTGAACAGCGGATCTTCGATGTCTTCGACCATGTCGTCCAAGGAAAGCAAGCCTTCCTTGCGCGCCTTGTCGGAAAGATCGACGATCTGGCCCGCCAGTTCGGCGTTGGGGGAGTTGGCCGGGGTCATGGCGTCGCCCAGGATCTTGGGGATGGTGAGCAGTTCTTTGATGCTGAACGAGGTGATCGTGGCGCCGATGGTGCCGCCCAGAATGATGATGAGGGCCGACAGACCGAAGAGGGCCGCCGGGCTGCCGCCTTCAAGCACGTAGCCCGTAAGAACGCCGCCGAAGCCTGATATGAGGCCCACGATGAGCGAAATGTCCATGCCTTTTCCCGCTTTCATACCGTCTGTATCGGAAAGGCCCGGGGGGAGGTTGAGGAGAAAGGTCTGCCGGAGGCCGCCAGCGTCAAGAAAAGAGCTGAAGCGGTCCCCAAAGGGGGACGAGTGGACGCCTTAGTAGTGAAACCCGCTTTGGCCGAGGAACTCCCGCAGCAGCGAGAACGGGGGAACAAAGCGGACTGGAATGGGGATGAAGCCGTTGAGAAACGACCTCAGGAAGCGCGCCTGGGCGTACTCGGGTTCCTCAGGCGACACGGTCTCGAGCAGCGGCACCGCGGCCTCGCGCAGCACCGAGAATTCGTACGGGAGGGCGCTGTTGAAAATGCCGTCGGCGCCGTCCTGGAACGGAAACAAATGGGCGTCCTCGCCCCGTCTCACCGACGCCCACTGGCGGAGCGTCTGCAGAGCCGAGTAGCCGCGGAACTGCCTGTCGCGGACCAGGCGGCGGATAAGCCTGTGGTCGCTGGTGCTGATGCGCGAGCGGCCCTCCCGGGTGAGGCTGGTCAGTGCGGAAACGAAGATGGTGAAGCACTGTCCCTCGGGCCTTGCGGGCCAAAGGTCGCGGTTGAGCCCGTGGATTCCCTCGAGGATAAGGACGCCGTCGTTGCCCAGCCGGTAAGGGCGGCCCTCGGTTTTTCGTCGTCCCGTCTTGAAATCGTACACGGGAAGGTGGGCCTCGGTGTCGGCCAGCAGGGTCTCCAAGTCGGCGGCCAAACGGCTCCGGTCGAGGGCGTCAAGGCTCTCGTAGTCGTAGCGTCCCTCGGCGTCCTTGGGGGTCTTCTCGCGGTCGACGAAGTAGTCGTCGAGGCTCACGGCCAACGGCTGGCGCCCACACGCTTGCAACTGGACGGCCAGCCGCTTGGCGAAGGTGGTCTTCCCCGAGGATGAGGGCCCCGCCACCAGAACGATGCGGGCGCCCCGGGCCACAACGCCGTCGGCCAGGGCCGCGATCCGCCTTTCGTGGAGGGCCTCGGCGCCCTGGATGAACGACTCGATGCGTTCGGGACGTCCGGCGAGGGCGTTCAAACGAACGGCCGTGGTCACCCCTTGGATCCGGCCCCACGCCCTGTCGTCCGCGTGGGCTCGCGCGACGGCCGTCGACGCCTGCCAAGGGGCGGGCACCAGCGGCCACGCCTTGGAAGGGAACCCGAGGACCAGCCCCGTGGATCCGGCCTCCAGCCGCCACACGGACGCCCGGCCCGTCGACGCCAAGAGCGGGTCGGGCGACCAGACGAGGGTGTCGCCGCAACGCACAAGGTCAACTTCGGCGGGGTTCTGCTGGGTGAGGAAGACCCGGGCGTCCTCGTCGTCGGGGTGGCCGAGGGCGGTCACGGCGGTGGAAAAGGGCAGGCGCACGGGTTCCAAGGGAAGGTCGGCGTCGATCAGCGCTTGCAGGCTGGTACGCAGGGAGTCGAACAACGCCGGTGCGAGGGGCCGCCCGTCGGCGGTGTCGAAGGCGTGGCCGCCGCCCCACGACGGTCCCAACACCAGGGCCGGCATTCCCTCGGTGCGCCGGCACGCCACTTCGAGCAGGAGCGCCAGGGTGCGGCGGTACACCCGGTGCCCCAGGCGGTCGCGCAGCGTTACAGGCTGAACGGCGGCGTCACAGATGAGGGGAGACTTCAGCGAGGCAAGGCAACCGTTGACAAGAACGGCGACTGTGGACTCGTCGGCCCAGCCTTCGGGCGTGGTACCGAAGGCGACTTGGTGCCGTTGTCCGGCGTAGGTGATGTTGAGGGGGAACACGTCGCGAATTCTAGACCGGCAGGGGGGCGTCCTGCAAGGGCAAGGTGTAAAAGACGACGTGGCTGCGTCCGTACTCTCGGTGGTCGTAACGCACCAGCGGACCCACCGTGTCGGGGAACGCCTCTTCGCCTGGGTAGTGGAGCAGCAGGCTTCCGTTGGGTTTCAGCAGCCCGCGCTCGGCCACCAGCTCCAGCACCTCAAGCTTGCCAGCCATGGGGAAGGGCGGATCGGCGTACACCACGTCCCAGCTCCGGTCGGCACGCTTGAGGAAGGCCTTCACTTCGGCAAGATGAAGCTTGACCGGCTCCTCCACCCACGCCAGATTGCGCTGGATAACGGCCTTTTTCCCGAAGTCCTTCTCGACCAAGTCGACGGGGGCCGCGCCCCGGCTCGCCGCCTCGAGTCCCACAAGCCCTGACCCGCTGAACAGGTCGAGGAAGCTCAGGCCGTCGAGGGGCCCCAGGATGGAAAACAGGCTCGTCCTCATACGGTCCATGGCGGGACGGATGACTCCCGGAGGGCAGTAGACGGTGCGTCCGCGGTACTTGCCGCCGGTGATGCGCATGGCCGCCATCGTAACCGATCGTGAAACTTTTGTCATTTGCGCGAGCTTTCGGTTGACAATTACTCGTGGCCGCGATTAAATAATTCCAATATTCCCGAGGAGGCCCGAACATGAAACGTACCATTGCCAGTGCCTATTCTCGGGCGGCCCTCGCGTATTCTGCGATGCCCTGACGCTGGAACTTTGTTCCAGCCAGGCCTCCGCCGTGAGGCCCTGCTCCCCCCTCGTTCAACCCCCCGACGCTCTTGGCGCCGGTCTGTCCCCGCAAGGGACTAGTCTCCGCGGCCCCGGCCGCTCTCCCTGGGAGACTCTCCATGTTCCATCGACCGTCCCTCGTGGCCCCGCTGTTGGCGGGTCACAGGGTCTTGTACCTCTTCGCCCTCGCGGGTGCAGCGCTGGCCACGCTGCTGGCCTACCTGCCCCCGCTGTTTCTGCGGTCCATCCTCGACTCGGGGCTGGGCACCGCGCCCTGGGCCCTGCCCGCGTTCCTGGCCTCGGTGCCCGCCGCCCTGGCCGCCCTGTTTGCAGCCGCGCTGATGAGCTCGGCGCTGAGCTTCGGCGCTGGGTTTGGCACCCAGAAGGCCGCCGAGGGCATGACCCGGGCCCTGCGCCAGAAACTCTACGGCCACATTCAGCACCTGCCCTACGACGCGCTGTCGAGGGCCCCCACGGGCGACTGGGTGCAGCGCTGCACCGGCGACGTGGACACCCTGCGCCGGCTGGCGGCCCTCCAGCTCCCCGAGCTTGTGAACAACATCTTGCAGGCGTGCTGGGCCATCCCCATCCTGTTCATCGTTCAGCCGCAACTCGCGTGGTTTGCCCTTCCCCTTCTGCCCGTCGTGCTTGGGTTCTCCGTGTACTTCTTTTCGCAGGTTCAAAAGGCCTTCAAAGAGAGCGACGAGAGCGAGGCCAGACTGTCGGGCATCCTTCAGGAGAACATCACAACGGTCCGCGTGGTGAAGGCCTTCGCTCGCCAGGACCACGAGATGGACCGCTTCGGACGCGAGAACGCCCACTACCGCAAGGTGACCCGCAAAGTGATCAACTTATTCGCTACGTACTGGGGCACAGTGAACTTCCTGTCCATGTGCCAGGTCGGCATCGTCCTCGTGGCCGGCGTTGCCTTCGTCCACAGCGGCCAGGCCAGCGTGGGCACCGTCGTCATGTTCCTGGCCATGACGGGAATGCTGGTCTGGCCCATCCGTCAGCTGGGACGGGTGCTCACCGACGTGGGCAAGGCCCGGATCGCCTGGCGCAGGCTCCGCGAGATCCTCGACCAGCCCGTCGAAGACTTGGGCCAGCCCCTTGATCCCCCCGTCCCGTGGAAGGGAAGGATCGAGTTTCGCGAGGTGTCGCTGTCCCGGGGAGGGCGCACCATCCTCGACCGGGTGACCTTCACCATCGAGGCGGGAACCACGGCGGCCCTCCTGGGACCCACGGGGAGCGGCAAGAGCACCCTTGTCCACCTGCTGGCCGGCCTGACCGACTACGAGGGTGAGATTCTCCTCGACGGAAGGGAGGTGCGTTCCATCCCCAAGGGCGAGCTGCGCCGTCAGGTCGGCCTCGTCCTTCAGGAACCCTGGCTGTTCGCCAAGACCATTGGCGAGAACATCGGGCTGGCCCACGCCGACGTGCGGCCCGAGGAAATCATCGCCGCCGCCCGGGTGGCCAGCCTCCACGACGTGGTCCAGGGCTTTCCGCACGGGTACGAGACCCTGCTGGGAGAACGCGGCGTGACCCTGTCGGGAGGCCAGCGCCAGCGGGCGGCCATCAGCCAGATGCTCGCCAGGCCCCGCCCGGTGCTGATCTTCGACGATTCGCTGTCGGCGGTCGACAACCACACGGACGCCCAGATCCGCCGGGCTCTGCGCGACCGCTTCGGGACCCTGATCTTGATTTCGCACAGGCTGTCGACCCTGGCCCAGGCCGACCTCATCCTTGTGCTCGAGAACGGCCGCCTGGTGCAGCAGGGCAGCCATGGCGACCTGGTGAAGGCCCCCGGGCTCTACCGGCGCATGGTGGAGCTGCAGAGCGGTCTCAGGCGCGAGTGGGCGCTGGAAGGAGAAGAAGCATGACCCGTTGGGAAGACGAAGAATTTCACAAGAAGTGGAACTTTGCGCTGTGGCGGCGCTTGGCGAGGTTTGCCGTCCCGTACAGGTGGGCCTTCGTCCTGCTCGGCCTGGTCATGATGGCGGTGGGGTGCATCGACGCCGTGTTCCCGCTGCTCACCAAGACGGCCGTAGACCATTTTATGGCGCCCGGGACCACCGACGGTCTGGTCGGCTTTGGTCTGACCTACCTGGGGGTGGCCATCGTCCAGGCCCTGCTCGTCTGGTTCATGATCCAGCACGCCGGGGGCATCGAGCAGGGCCTCGTCCACGACCTGAGGAAGGCGGGGTTCGGGCGTCTGCAGCGGCTTTCGTTCTCGTACTTTGACAAGACGCCGGGCGGGTGGATCCTCACGCGCCTGACCAGCGACGCCAACCGCCTGGGCGAGACCATCAGCTGGGGCCTTGTCGACATGACCTGGGGCGCCAGCCTGATGGTGGCCATCATCACCGCCATGCTCGTCCTCGACTGGCGCCTGGGCCTCATCACCCTCACCGTCGTGCCGCCCCTGGCGTGGGCGAGCGTGTACTTCCAGGGCAAGATGCTCGTTTGGTACCGGCAGGTGAAGAAATTAGGGTCGGAACTGTCGGCCACCTTCAGCGAGGGAATCCAGGGCGCCCGGTCGGCCAAGGTGCTGGGGAGGGAGGAAGGCAACCGCCTCGAGTTCCGGTACAAGGCCGGGCGTCTGCGCGACGCCGCGGTAAAGTCTGCGTGGTTCAGCGCCCTCTACCTCCCCGTCGTCCTGACCCTGGGCAGCCTCGGCACCGTGCTGGCTCTCGGGTTCGGCACCCCCATGGCGGTGGCCGGCGTCCTGACCGTCGGCACCCTTGTTGCCTTCGCCGCGTACACCGTCCAGTTCTTCGAGCCCGTCCGCGAACTGGCCCGGGTGCTGGGCGAGCTGCAACAGGCCCAGACCAGCGCCGAGCGCCTTCTCCGCCTTGTCGAGACCGAGCCCGAGATCGTGGACGCTGAAGGTTCTGAGGCGGCGTCGGCTCTCCACCAGCGGGTGGAAGGCCGGGTTCGCTTCGAGAACGTCGGGTTCGGCTACGGCGACGGCCTGCCTGTCCTCGAGGGCTTCAACCTCGACGTGGCGGCCGGATCGAGCATCGCCCTGGTCGGCGAAACCGGGAGCGGCAAGAGCACCCTGGTCAACCTGCTGTGCCGCTTCTACGAGCCCACCGCCGGCCGCGTGCTCATCGACGAGGTCGACTACCGCGCGCGAACCCAGCACTGGCTTCAGACCCGGCTGGGGTACGTGCTGCAGACGCCCCAACTATTCCGCGGCACCGTCAGGGACAACATCCGCTACGGCCGGCTCGACGCCACCGACGCCGAAGTCGAGGCTGCCGCTGCGCTAGTGTCGGCCGAGCCCTTCATCCGCAACCTCGAGCACGGCTTTGAAACCGACGTCGGCGAGGGCGGCAGCCGCCTGTCCACAGGGCAGAAGCAGCTCCTCAGCCTGGCCCGCGCCGTCCTCGCCGACCCCGTCCTGTTCATCCTCGACGAGGCCACCAGCTCGGTGGACACCGAGACCGAGCGCCTCATCCAGGACGCCGTCGAGGTCGTGCTCAAGGGCCGCACAAGCTTCCTCATCGCCCACCGGCTCAGCACCGTCAGGCGCGCCGACCGCATCGTCCTGCTCGACCAGGGCAGGATCGTCGAGGACGGAAGCCACGAGACCCTGATGGCCCGCCGGGGTCGGTACTTCGAGCTGTACACGGAGCAGTTCCTGGATGAGAAGGAGAAGCAGTTGGTGGAAGAGAAGGGGTAACAGTACCCGGCCCCGTTGCGAGATCACGGCGGGGGCTAGTCCGAATCCAACCTCGTAACAATCCACCGCGTCATATGCAGCACCCGGTCGCGCTGGAACACGCTGGGCGGCTCGGGGAGCTGGGTCAGCGCCTCGTCGATGCGCTCGAGGGCCCGGGTGCGTTCTCGGTGGGCCAGGGGCAGGGTCTGGCCCGTGAGCTCGACCTCGAGCTCCCTGACGCGCACGAGCCCGCTGTGGGGAAGGTGGAACGAGAAGCGGAAGGCCTCGAGCTGGTTGTTCTTTGACCGAGCCAGGCCCGAAAGGGCCAGGCGTTCGTCCCAGGGAGTGCGGATGTTGCCGATCTTCTGGTAGAACGAGAGCGGCCAGTCTTCCTGGGGCACGCGGACCCTGGTGAGGATCTCGCCGGCGGCGAGCGTCATCTTGCCGTCATCGGCCACCTGCTGCGAGGGCACCCAGCGGCTGCCCCGCAGGTTGCGCACTTCAAACTGGGCGCCCAGCAGGTGGAGGGGAGGAAACAGGTCGCCCAGCACGCCCTTTCGGCAAAGGTTTCCCGCTACGGTCGCCAGGTTGCGCAGCGCCGAGGTGCCGATAACCCTGGCGGCGTCCTTCAACAGCGCCGGCACCCACGGGCCGCCCACCGACAGAAGCTGGTTGAGCGAAAGCGCTCCGCCCAGGTCGAGCCAGCGCTCGCCGTAGGTGACCTTGCGCAGGTCGTCGGCCAAGTGGAGCGATATCGTCACAGGAGGGAGGCGGATGGACGACGAGAGGTAGTCGCTTTGCCACGCGGTGCCGCCGGCGAACAGCTGGGCCTGGGGGTTGGGGACGAACAGCGCCAGCGCCTCCCCGAGGCTCCGGGGGCTGTACACCAGCGGGGGCGGCCCCTCAACGCCGGCTGACACGCGCGGCCCCCTTGCGTTCCACCCACCGCGCCGCGCCGCGTTCTAGCACCGGCCGGCTGCCGCAGCGGCAAGGGATTTCACCGATCACGAGGCGGCACTCCTCGGGCCCGGCGTGGGGAAACAATTCGAGGTAGCTGAACAGGTGGAAGATCTGCACGTCGGTGCACTCGGCGCACTCGACCAGACCTTCGTCGTCGAGGATGGCCTTGAACCGTCGGTACTCGTCGGTCTGCCGGAACCCCTCGGGCGTGACGACCTCGCGCTGGCGGACCTGGAAGAACGGCACCACGCACGAGGGCACCTCCTTGGAGTCCAGCAGCACGTGGCAGCGGCCGCAGGTGGCCTTCAGGCAGGGGGTCTTCTCCTCGAAGACTCCGGCTTCCCTGTGCAGCACCGTGAACAGGCTCTCGCGGGTGTCGCCGTCCAGAGTGACGTCGTCACCGTTCAGGATAAAAGGAAGCTTCATGGTACCTCAACGCCTCGTCGAGCATTTTCCGCGACACGGGGATGGATTTCAAGTCGGGACCAACGGCCTGGCGGATGGCGGCCAGCAGGGCGGGGGCTACCACGTTGGCTCCCAGGCTCCCCAGTCCCCGGGGATTGGTCTCCTTGGGCCCGTCGTAGAACTGGATGTCCAGGGGCGGCAGCTCCCGGGGGCCGGGCAGGCGGTAGCGCAGGAAGCTCTCGTGGCTGATGGCCAAGTTCTCCCAATGGATGCTCTCGGTGATGGCCCAGCCGACGGCCATCTGCACGCCCTCGGTGAGCGCGTTCCGGGCCGACGCCTCGTCGATCCTAGGGCCGGCGTCGACAAGCAGGCTGATCTTGCGGATGCGGATCTCGGCCAGGAGGGGGACCAGTTCGACTTCGGCCACCGCCGCCCCCCAGCTGAAGCTGAGGAAAGGCTGGCCCGTGAATTCCTCGTTGTCCCACGCGGGGCCCTTGTTGCGCCGGTACACCTTGCGGACGGTGATGGGCAGCGGCTGGCGGAAGCGTTTCTGCGCAATGCCCTCGCAGGTCTGAAGCAGAAGTTTGGGGACGATCTCGAACGCCCGCGACGAGATCGACGGTCCGCCGGCGGGGTGGTCGCCGGTGAACACGGGGCAGATGCGCACGTCGGCCGAGGGCATCTGGAGGGCGGCCGCGGCGCTGTCTTTCCACAGCTGGACCGACCGGTTGTTGGCCGTGACGATGGGCACGTACAGCGACAGCTTTCCGTCCTGCTCGAGCCGGGCTTCGATGTTGACGGGGCTGGTGCCCCCCGCCAAGAAACCGTTGCCCTGAAACCCCGCGGCAAGCCCGATGCCCCGCAGGGGGAGCGCCTCGTCCTGGAAGCGGTCGAGGCGTTCCTGGAGCAGTTCGTAGGCGGCGTGTTTGCGGCTGAAGTCGGACGAGCGCGCCAATTGGGGCACCAGGAACTTCAGCGGGCTGTCGGCGCGCATGGTCATGTTGGAAAAGCTTGTGGAGTCCTTGGTCAGCGTCTGTTCGGCGCGCCACTGGGCCGGGTCCTGGCCCAGGGCCCGGCACAGGTCGTGGACGTGACTTTCGAGGGCAAACAGGCCCAGCCCTTCGCCCATGCCGCCCACGGGGCCCCGGGGAGGGGTGTGCGAGGTCTCGGCGTGGGCGTGAACGATGAAGTGGCCCAGCTTGTACGGCGCCAGGATGCCCACAACGGCCCTGTCGAGCACCTCGTCCTCAAGGACGCCGTACGCCCCGGTCTGCACCACGAGGTCGGCCTGCAGGCTCAGGATGCGTCCGTCGGGGGCCAGGATCGTCCGGAGCAGCGTCCTTGTCTCGGGCCGCTTCGGGGAGTAGAGGAACTCTTCCTCCTTGGTGAGCTTGAGCGACACAGGCCGACCCGACGCCGCCGAAAGCAGCGCGGCGTGGACGGCCAGGAGCGACGGAAACCAGACCTGGCTGTTGGCCGTGCCAGACGACACCGTGGCGAGGACCTTGACCTCGTTGGGGTCGCGGTCGAGGGCCCGGGCCACGCTGGCCACCACGTGGGCCGGCCACTGCGTCTTGACCCGGACGGCGACCACCTGGGGCGTGACGTGGGCGAGCACCTCCACGGGGTCCAGGTGTCCGTGGTCCTGGGGGCCCGAAGAGTAGACACCCTCGACCTCCACCGTGCCGTGGACGCCCTCGAGGGCCGCAGCCTTGTCGCCGCCGGTCACGGTCTTGCGCCGCATATGGGGCGAGGCCTGGGCGAACTCTTCGAGGCTGAGGTTGCGGGTGACGAAGCGTACCCTGTCGGCCCACCGGCGCACTTCGTCGGCGTCGGGACCGGCCACCAAGGCGAGCGGCTCGCCGATGTACTGGGCCTCCTCGTCCCCGAGCACCGGGAACCTGTCACGGAAGACCTGAAACGAGGGGTTACCCGGAATGTCCTGGGGGAGGACGAGGGCCCAGCCCGGCGGCAGGGGCGGGTGCACCACCGCGCCGATCCTGCCGTGGGGGGTCCGCGAGCGGATAATGACGCCTGCCCAAACTCGCGCCGCCGGCGGCCGGAACAGCGCCGGGTCGGGTGAGAAGTGCGGGTCCTGGACGCTTGCCTTCTTCTTGCGTTCGGCCATCACGGACCTTCCAGCAGGTGTCGGAGCTCGGCGCACACCCTGTCGACCTGGTCGAAAGTGAGCGCCGGGTACAGCGGGAGCGAGACCGTCCTCCAGAACCGGGCCTCGGCCTTTGGAAAGTCTTCGGGGACCAGGGAATAGCTTTCCTTCCAGTACGGCATGCGGTGAAGGGGAATGTAGTGCACCGAGGTGCCAACCTGGGCCCGGGTCAGGCTCTGCACGGTTTCGGCGCGGTCCCGGCCCGGGGGCAGCAGCACGCTGAACACGTGCCATGCGTGGTCGTCGCGCCAAGGCGGCAGCTCAAGACCAGCCACCCCCGACAGGCGCTCGTGATACCGGCGCACCAGCGCCTGCCTGTCGCGCCAGAAGGCCTCGGCCCGGGTGAGCTGGACCCGCCCGATGGCCGAAGCGAGGTCGGTGAGGTTGTACTTGTAGCCGGGCGCCACGACGGCGTATTCCCACGAGGCCGCCGTCCCCGTGAACCGCGCGAACGCGTCCCTGTCGATGCCGTGGAGCCGCATGACCTTCATCCGCCGGGCCAGCGCCTCGTCGCGGGTGACGATCATGCCGCCCTCGCCCGTGGTCATGTTCTTGTTCGCGTAGAACGAGTACACGCCCACGTCGCCCAGGGCGCCGTAGTAGCCGTGGGGCCCCGACGAGGGGAACACGTGTGCCGCGTCTTCGACGATGCGGAACCCGTAGCGGGCCTGCAGCGACACCAGCCGGTCCCAGTCCACGGGTTCGCCTGTCAGGTGGACCGGCACGACGACCTTGATTTTGTCGGCGCGCAACACCTCTTCCAGGCGGTCCATGTCGAGGTTGGGACTTCCGGGCAGGGAGTCGATGAACACAGGGTCGGCGCCCAGGTATCGGACAACCTCGGCGGTGGCGGTGAAGGTATAGTCGGGGACGGCGCACAGATCGCCCGGACCCACGCCCAGGGCTTCCAAAGCCAGGTGAAGCCCGGCGGTGGCGCTGTTGACGGCCAGGGCGTGAGGAACGCCCACGTACGCCGCAAACTCGGCTTCGAAGGCCTGGGTCACCTTGCCCGTGGTGAGCCAGCCCGAGCGCATCACCTCGAGGACAGCCTGTTCTTCCCGTTCACCGAGGACGGGGCGGGAGAAGGGAATGAAGTCACGGGCGTCGGTGTTCATGGGGTCCCCTGGGCGCATAGTTTATAGGAACACTGGGCTTCTGAAAAGCGCAGGGTGGACTCCGGGCCTTTGGGAATTGACCATCGTTCGCAGATCGGCATCATGAACGGGTGGCTGCCGTATGAAACCCTTTGACGTCCTCCTGCTCCTGACCCTCTCGGCCATTTGGGGCGCTTCGTTTTTGTTCATGAGGTATCTTGCCCCCCTCATCGGGCCCCTCGCCACCGCCGACCTTCGTATCCTCGTGGCTGGCCTCTTCCTCGTGCTCCTGTTCCTCCGGACCGGTCCAGCGCTTCAGTGGAGGGCCCGCTGGCGCCGCTACCTTGTGGTTGGCCTGGTCAAC
>Ga0181516_10000149_pt1 | contig 74050 bp, 72 predicted proteins | sample PEATcosm2014_Bin_25_FD_121104 | JGI IMG/M metagenome (GOLD analysis project Ga0181516, IMG submission 121104) | Peatland microbial communities from MTU Mesocosm Facility, Houghton, MI, USA - PEATcosm2014_Bin01_10_metaG | ecosystem: Environmental > Terrestrial > Soil > Wetlands > Peat | place...
CTGCTCAAGCAGGACAAAACCTGCAAACTAGGCATCCACGGAAAAAGGCTACAGGCAGCCTGGGACCACGACTACCTGCTCAAACTACTCGGAGGCCAAATTTAGAGGCGTTTGCCCGGCCGCATACGCCAGCTGAGGTCTAGGCAAACAATCTTTGTTGGTATTCTATTCGCGCCTCGCCCCCAACGGCATCGAGTATCGTCTGAGCTGCAATCTACGCTAGTTCCTTGGGCTCCACCTTATGCAACCCCCCACCATATACGCGACCTTCAGATAAGAGTTGCGCTGGCGTGATGTGCTGCAACGCCTCAAACACCTTCGCGGCCAGATCAGGGTTAGCGGCGAGTGCGTTTCGCAATCGCCCTTTCGGGTAGAGCAGCAGATAGACATTGTGCGCGGTCGCCTGCGATCGGTTCCATATAAAGCGAAAGGGTTGCCTGCCGTTTCTGGAACGGCCCATATAAGTGCAGAGGAACGGCGCGGGCAGGCGCTGCTCCTGTGAATACCAAGTAGCCCGATGTTTGGTAAGGTATGCAGAGTCAACTTTCTGCTCCTTGCCTTTCTGCAAATACCTAAAGAAGGGCGGCCACTTGGCTTTGATATGCTCCTCTGGCTCGTTGCAATCGAGCAGGTTAAGGCGCGGCGATACGTCGGGCGCTCCGTTGGGAAGCGCTTCAACAATATCCTCTGTCAGATGGCGCGGGCTAGGGAGAATAGGCTTCACGAATGCTCGCGGGATTTTCCATTCCTGCACCTGCTCCTCAGCGAGAATAAAAAAGCTGTTGGCTCCAGTAGCAAGGCCGCGCTTAATGCTGAACAGGTCTCCGAGATTAAGCTCATTGCGGTCTCTAACGTCGGTGGTAGCCGGGAACTGAGTCCATTTGCGTGAACTCGTCACAATATCCAGGGGGACCATCGTTTCACTGTTAGGGCGCTCAATTGGCCCCGCGAAAGAGAACCGGACGGCGTGACCTGTAGGCGGCAGAGATTTACGGAAGATGAATACGGCGGAGGACACCAATGCATCGGTGAACTGCACATCGGAGGGGCAATAGCGGTGAATCTGGAGAAGTGTCACTCGCTCGCCCAAATACCGGCGAAGGGTGGCTCCGTAATTCACGTCCATAAACTCCGAGGGAATGAGCCAGACGGCCAGACCGCCTTCTTCCATCCAATCGTGCGCGTGAAGGAGAAAATAGCAATAAAGACCCGCTAGACCGCTGATTGGCAGCTGTAGAGACTGGAAGAGTTGCGCCTTCAGGCGGTCTTTGTCTTCGCCGCTCAAGTGATGGTGGCGAACATAGGGTGGATTAGTGAGCACAAGATTGAATCGCTGCACAGGTGGTTTCTGCCGGGTAAAATCGCCGCTCACGATGTTTAGTCCCTGACCCGCCCACAATTGACGAGCCGCATCCGCAAAGAGCGGGTCGAGCTCGACCCCGGTTGCTCCTGCAATATCCTCCGTGTCGTAGACATTCAGGAGCGCCGAAAAGAAAGATCCTGTGCCGATGGCGGGATCGAGGAAGTGTACTTTCTCATCTGCCATGAGGGTACGGGCGTAGCGGGCGAGACTTATGGCGAGCGGTGAGGGCGTGGCAAATTGTCCCCACTTGTTGCGCTCAATTACGCTTTTTAGGGCATCTAGCCGCAACTGCTCGACTAAGCGCCTTTCCTCGGTGATATGTGCCGCAGCGGTTGCCATAGTGTGATCAAAACCCTAGCTGGTCAAGGTCTTCCAATCGGTGCTCCCAGATCCAGTCAAAGCCATCAACGGCGCTGTATCCAAGATACCCTCCGTCAAAATAGCCACACAGGAACAGGATAAAGACGACCTGGCCTCCATAGGAGGCTTGAAGTTGGCTCATCTTCTTACCCTCTTCCTTGCGGCGCTCGTTCACATTGGTGTAGTCACCGGCGGATTTCGCCTCTATGAGGACAGGCAGACACGGAAGTTTAGCGGCTTTCGGCTGGATTACCGCGTCAACGGGGATGTTGACCGTCTTTCCGTCGGTCTTGGAATTCTGGACCTTCACGTTATATCGAAAGGTGAATGTGCCTCGCTCCATCTGATCCAGCGGCTGGCCGCGCGGGGGCTGTTTTTTTATATATCCACGCTCTACTAGGTAGGTTTCGATCAGGCCAAGCTGGCGCTTCTCCTGTGCGTTCCTGACGATCGGTTCCGCAATTGCTCCACATAAACGGTCCGCGACGATGGTGGATGAACGGTAACGCTCTTCTTGGGAGGGTCGGCGCTTCTCTACAAGCCACGGAAAAATATCAACATCGAGCAATTGCGAAATGATGCCGGTAAGTCTCCCCAAATTTTGCTCTAGAAGAGCAGGGCTCAGAAGTGGGGGGGCTTTCCGTTTTCGAGTACCTTCACAAGGTTTTTGTTCGAATCAGCAAGCCCGATTAGCCGCTCACGTGCGAGCGGCGGGCAAGTGGACATACGAAGCATCTGCAAAATCGCCGGGGACTTTTGGATGATGTCGGCTGTAATATTAGTGAGGTCTTTCGTCATCAAAAGTCCGCGCTCTACATCTTCCACCGTTTGGGCGCGGGTGTCTCGGTACGCTTTCGGCGCAAAAACCATGAACCATTGATTGAACTGGTCAACCGACGCGCGGGTATCGGCTTTCCAAAGTTGTGTTTTATCGGCATTGATGGACACGGATCCTGCCTTCTTCCACTCCGGAAGCTGCAGCTTGATTCTAAACTGAGCGGTCCACTACGTGCTCAAGCAAGATTGCAGCCTCGCAGTCGACTGGTGCCAGCAGGCCAATGCGCTCAGCCAGCGTGATTTATTGAGCGACAGCCGGATCAGTCCTGGTAAACCTTCTCGCCGGTAAACCCTAGGGCCTGGGAAATCGCAACCTACAACCCCGGAGCGTGCCGCACTCCATCCTCGGCGGTTGAACGTCGAGTACCAGGGCGGTTCCACAAGATCTCAATCCGGCAGCGGCCACCAAGGACTTTTCTCCTTCCCTAGCGGGAGGCACGCCGTTATTTGCAGAGAATTACTTCCCACCGGCGCACAATGAAATGAGGTCGAGGTGCGCCAAGGTGTCGACAGGAAGCCGAGCGTGCATCCAGGCCCTGCATCGGCGGGTGGGCGGCTTGTCTGCCGGAATGGGTTAAGACCTATCCTGCGCACACCGAAAAAGCGCCCTAACTCCTTTGGTGCCAGGAATCTGCAAATAACCCCTGTGTAATCAGGAATTTATAGTCTAACTATTCGGGTAACCCGTTGAAAATAAGAGATTTATTTACAGAAATAGGGTGGGTGGGGTTACATCTAGCGCGGACCGGGCAAGCCCCCGAGAGGTCCGATCGCTCCTACGGCTGGCCAGAGCCCTCCGTCTTCGCTACCTGGTTGATGATCTGCTGGATCAGGACCACGCGGACATGAATCTTGCGGGCCACATCGGGCAGAAACTCTGTAACGAAGTTGTCGATGGGCGCGATGGCCAGGCCGGTTCCGTAACGCGCCGCACTGGCGGGCAAGTTTGTCTGCTGACCCGGCACGTAGAGGTTGCCGATCTCGTCGTCGATGGCAAAGCCGACGAGATCGGCGTAGTTCAACATTCCCTTACCGTTATCGCCCTGGGTCCACACAACCTGGTAGATGGCATGAGCAATGCGACGCTTGATGGGGGCGTTCGGCATGCGATGGTAGTGCGGATCCTGGTGGACGATGGAGGGAATCAGGAAGGTTACAACGAACTCGCCGGTCATGTCCTGGGTATAACTCACGCCGACGTAACGCCCGAATCCCGTCATTCCAGGGCCGTAGCGCGAGTGGGAATTGGCGCCCACCGCGATAGCGGAGCTGGCCAGAATCGTGACGCCGTTGAACGGGTCGCCAACGTTGCGCAACGCCAGCCATGCCTTCTCCCCGGGCGTCATGGGCTTCACCTTCGGCCCGCTGAGGAAGCGCGCATACCAGTCGATGAGAGGCTCAAGCGGCGGGCACGGCTGCTGGCTCGAGTTCGGGGCAGCTTGCTCCGTCAAGGCAACCCCCGCAGCGGCAATCGTTGTCTCCGGCGTACCCGCCGGGGAATTTCCGGCTTTTTTCAGCCGGCAGGGACCAGGCTGCTTGGCAACCCCTGGGGCGGTAGCCTGCGGTCGCGGGGCCTCCGGCAGCGTCGGCTCCGGTTTAGGAATCTCCGTCTGCCCCGCCCAGGCCAGCCTCGGCGACAAAAGTAACGCCAGCAGAAAAAGCGTGAGCCCGCCAAGACAAGCCGTTCGCATCCGGCTTAGGTTGCGGGCGCGTCTTTCGCTGATTTGTCCCGCTGGGCGAACCCCGATAGACCGGATCCTCGCTGGTCGGTGTCTTGGCTGCATGATCTTCCTGGGCAGAACCGGCCGGTCTCAGGGTCTGTCGACCTTTGCGCCGGAGAACTGCCGTTCATGTCCGCTACATATGTCTGACGCAGATTTTCATAGAATGGTCACGTCCGCCGCTTACAAAGATTCTGCCTCCGAGACGTCCAAAGATGAACTCCGCGAGGAATCCTATATTAACGATTGCGGCACATTTGGCTTTTCGGGCCTTGACGCGCCGCGCAGCTCCGCCCAGACTTGAAGTGGCGTTATCTGCCAGAATTCACTGCCCGGAGGTTACCTTCTATGAGCACTTATCCTCCTCCAGGTCCAAGCGCCGGTGGCGTGGGCCGCCGCATTGAAGAGGCCGTCGAGCTGATAGAAATGGAGCTGCGCCACGCAGCGGCCTATGTCAACGCCGCCGTGATCCCGCAGGTCCGCAGCGAGTCCATCTCCGCCCTGCGCACAGTGGCCGACTCACTGCGCTCCTTCGCCGACCACCTCGAGGGCCAGACGGGACAAGTTCCACCTCAACCGCCGAAGCCACCGACACCCTGATGACCGACTCATTCCATCGGTGGAGTGGCCTTCACGCGGCTGCCAGGATAGGGTTGGCACTGGCAGTTGTGTTTGCGTCCGGCTGCGGGCATCGCACCACGACGGTAGCTCGGCTTCCCGCGCCTCAGGCTGCTCCGCCTTCGCCCCAGGCTTATCCTCCGGTGACACGGAACGTGCCGCCCACCCACATTCCGATTACTCCGGCGCCGCCCGGCGGAGTCAGTGACGACGACCTCGACTTCATCAACACCCACGCTCCAGTCCTGACCGAGCAGGGCCTTGCCACCTGGTATACCGCCCCCTACAAAGGCCGCAAAGCCGCCAACGGCCAGGTCTTCGACGATAGCGCGCTGACGGCTGCGCATCGCACGCTGCCGATGGGCTCGCTGATCGTGGTCACCAACCTCAAAACGGGCGAATCCAGCGCCATGCGTATCACCGATCGCGGTCCCTTTGTCGAGGGCAGGGTCATCGATCTCACCATCGCTTCCGCCAAGGCTACGGGCGTCTATCGCGCCGGCCTGGTCCAGGTGCGAATTGACGTTTACCAGACTCCCAAACCCATCGAAACCGGAGGCCGCTGGTGCGTCCAGATCGGCGCGTTCAAATCCGAGCAGGCCGCAGACAGGCTCAAGCAACAGCTTCTCCGTGCGTACCCGGCATCCAACGTGATCGAGTTCCCCGGCGAGTCCAGTTATTGGGTCCGCATCCGGCCCCAGGGCGACGATCGCGAGCTGGCCGAGTTCATAGCGCGCAACCTGCGGCCCAGCGAGGGCGAAGCGTACCTCACAAGGCTGGACTAGCTAATCCGGCGGCGGATAGAACGGCAGCTTCGCGTTCTTCTCGTTGGCTCGCCGGATGGTCACATCATCCAGCAGCAGCGCCGGCGCCAGCACCGTCTCCGGCACATCGCCGAAGTAGTTGGCCACAAAGAGATCCTTGCCTGCTGCTTCCACGCCCGAGCGCAAAGCCCTCTGATCCAGATCGTCAAGAGCTGCTCCGCGCACAAGTTCGCGCTTGCCGTCCACGGTCACGCGATAGAGCAGGCGCGGCGTCAGTTCCCCGCCCAAGGTTTCTACAAAATAGACACTCTTCAAGCCACGATCCTTGGCCAGATCCACGAGCTTTCGGTTCAGTTCGTCGTCGGTCAGGCCATCTTTTGCTGTCACCTTCAGTACGCCGATCACAGGTCTCGCCGCTCCGGCAACCCCGCTGCGTCCGTGCCCGTTCGACTGCGGAAAATCCTTGACCGGCTCACGGCTGAGCAGATAATTCTCCAGCTTCCCGCCGGTCACCAGCTTCACTGCCTGCGCAGGCACGCCTTCGTCGTCAACATCATAGGCGCCGACGAGGCCTTTGCCGTTAAAGTTCTTCAAGCCGGGGTCGTCCGCCACATCCATGAACTCCGGCAACACCCTCGCATGATAGCTGGATGCAAAGGGCCCATTGGTGCGGGCCTCGGTGCCCAGCTTGGGCCGTGTTGCCGTGATTCCCCCGGCCACCAGCTCCCGCAGCGTGTCGGCTCCCGCATCGGCGCTCAGCAGCACGGGCCCGTGGTACTCCTCTTCCACAACCGGCGCCTTGCGCAGATCCGTGAGGGAAGCAATCAATTCAACCGCCTGTTTCTCGAATGCCTCAGGCGCATCGAGGTCGCTGAGCGAAACGCCAACCGACGCATACGATCGGTCGAGCTTCATTCCATCTGCCGCCTGCGTGCCGACGCCAAACATCTCCTGATACTCGGCCGCCGGCTTGCGCACAATGGTCCCCTCGCTGGTCACCAGCCATGTGGTGGTCACCCGTGCATGAAACTGTGCCGAGGAATACTCGACGTCGCGCTGTCCCGCCTTGACCGAAGCATCTGTCCGGTAGAGCCTGCTGGCTTTTGCTACGCGACTCATCCACTCAGCTTCGTCCAGCTTCAAATGGAGCGGGTCGGAAAGCGAGACGATTGGTTTTTCCTGGCTGAAATCGTCTGCCTGCGGTGGCGTCTGTACTTCCTTGAGGGCGGCCTGCTTTTGCGCATAGGCCGCGATTGCGCTCTTGTACGCCTGATCCGTAGCCGTCCACAGCGCGGACCTCACCGCAATCGGATCGTCGTCCAGCGCCGCAAGTTGCAGCGATCCATCTCCGCGCCCGCCCGAGCTGTCGGTCTTGTAGTCACCCACACGCACCGTGACGCGGGCTACTCGCTCATGGCTGTGCTGCGAGCCTTCGCTGGCCCCAAACTCCGCCTTGGTTTCGAAGTCATCCACGTCCTCAATGCGGTACTGGATAAAGAACGGCTTGGCGAAATCCTTCAACTGCAACTCGCTCTTGCTCCGCTCAAGCTCTTCGAGCATCGCCTTGAGAATCGGATCTTTCTCGGCGCCGGCACGGGTCTGCTGCGCCAATGCCAAAGATGGCGCACACATGCAGACGATCATTAATCCAGCTCCAGCAAGTATTGCAATCGGACGCATCGAGTTCATTGCGCCTCCTTCTTCTCGGATGGGAGCTTCGCCGGCGTCGCGTTCTCCGTGCCTGGGATCGCCAATATCGGCGGCCGCGCTGTGCCCATCGGCTGTCGCTGCGTCTCAATCTCACTCAGCAGCATCGCCGGGGCCACCGCACTCACCGGAATCGTCCCCGACTCCGCGCCGCACTCCCCATTGAAGACTTCGCTTTTGTCGCCCGTGGCGAGAATCTTTTTCATCGCCGCCAACGGAGTGCCCACAATGCTCACCCCGCGGACCAGCTCATCCGGCCGGCCGTCCACATACACTCTCCAAACCACCAATGGAATGACCTGAAAAGCCTGCGGTGAACTCCGTGTTGTTACGGCAAAGCCAGAAGAAATGTCCTCGAAGTAAAGCCCATACGGCTTGCCTTGCTTTTTTGCCTCGTCGATCAACTGCTTGCGCAGCTCGCTCTCCGGCTCCGTTTTGGTCGAGGTCACGATCAGGTTGCCCTGGCGCCCGGTCGGCACCTTACCAGTCTGCGCGCGTCCATGTCCATTCGAGGCGGCAAAGCTTGCGATCGGCAGCCGCGACATGAGGAAGGTTTTCAGCACTCCGTCCTGGATCAGGTCCACGCGGCGCGCCTTTTGCCCCTCGTCATCGTACTCATAACTGCCGCTCAGCCAGGTCGTGCCATATTTGGTAGCGGTCGGATCGTCGGCCACCGAAAGGAATGCCGGCAACACGTCTTTGCCAACATCCTTCGTAAACGTCTGCCCCTCTTCGTTGCCGCGCTGCCGCTGTCCTTCAAGCCGGTGGCCCAGCACCTCATGGAAGAACACCGCCGCCGCGCGGCCTGACAGAATCGCCGGCCCGTCAAATGGCTCGGTCACCGGAGCCTTGCGCAGCGCCTCCAAGCTCTTGCCCAACTCGCGGATCGCCGCTTCAAGCTCCGCCTGCGCGGGCAAGCCCTCCACCGTTTCGGCCTCGAATGTCTGCGCGCGGAAGAGGTCCATCCCATCGTCGGCGCGCGTCACGGCAAACACAACAACGCGCGCTTGCAGGTGCGGCGTCACTACCCGAGAACCTTCGGACGAAGCAAAGTAATCGGTTTCGTTCTGAGCAGTTAGCATCACCATGTTCTGGTAGACGTCAGGGAACTCGCGGAAAATCTTTGACAGCGCCTTCACCCGTTGCTCCCAGGCCGCTCTGTCCACCACAACAAGCGGCGCAGGCTCGCCGATGTAGGTCTGGGGAGCCTCCTGGCTGAAGTCCGGAGAAGTGTCTTCTTCCTTGGCCCGTACCTCGGTCTCAGTCTTCACGCGCAGATAGTTGTCAAGCGCCGCGCCGTAGCCCGTGTTGGTGGCCAGCCACAGGGTTCGCCCCAGCGCTTCCCGGTCCTCGGTCAGAGGCAGTTGCAAGCTATGCACCGCTGAGCTGCGATGCGTACCATGCGTATTGTCGAGTTTTGGATCGCCCAGGCGCACCTGCACATCGGCCACGCGCATATGGTTGGAAGAGCTGTCTACCAGCGCCCCAAACTGCGCCCGAATCGACACCGCGCTGGCGTCCGCGACCGAGTAGCTCAGGAAGTAAGGCGGAATCTGCTTGTCGGATTCCTGCTTGCCAAGGGACGTAAAGGCTCGATGCAGCTCGGTTGTCATTGCATCCAGCAAAACTGGCGTAGCTCGTTGCTGCGCGGATGCCGCGGAGGGCAGCGTCAAAACGAGAGTGCCAACGGCAAAAACCAGGCGAATCAAGCACCCGATTGTGGGTCTGAAAGCATTCCGGGGAGCGGGCTGCCCCTTGGCGGCGAAAGGAATATCTGTCATAGGCTGGGAAACTCAGTTGAAACCGTCTTCTAACTGGATTGTCTCAGAGTAGGCTACTCTCAAGGGAATTTCTCATGAGTTTTGCCCGTAGCGCGATGCTCGCAGTTTGCCTCGTAGTCCTGCTCGCTGCGGTGGCTCCGCGCCTTGGGCCAGGTCCCAGAACCGTCATCCGCCGCATCGCTCAACCAGCCGCTTCCCAGCATGCCCAGCCCGCATCCGCCGACCAGTCCGCCCCGCAAGCCTACTCCCTGCCGCCTGACAAGCTCGCCAAAGCCATCGCCCTGAGCCGTATCCGCAACATTCTGGACCTTGTTGGCTCACTCTGGGGCCTGGCTGTACTCTGGCTGCTGCTGGCCACCCGAGCCGCGGCCGGCCTCGAGGCCTGGACGCACCGCATCTCCCGTCACCGGTGGCTCCAGGGACTGCTCTTCTTCGCCGCCTTCCTCGTCATCACCTTTCTGGCCAGCCTGCCTCTCGACGCATTCGGCCACCAGGTCAGCCGCAACTACGGTATCAGCGTGCAGGGCTGGGGAGGTTGGCTTGTGGATCTGGCCAAGGGACTTGGCCTCACGCTCGTCATTGGCTCTCCGGTCCTGCTCCTCTTCAGCTGGATCGTTCGCCGCTGGCCGCGCCGCTACTGGCTGGGCGCATGGGTTGTCACACTCCCGCTCCTCGTTCTCTCCGCTTTCCTGTCACCGCTGCTGGAACCCATTTTCAATAAGTACGAGCCCCTCGCCAAGGATCATCCGGCGCTGGTAGTCGAACTGGAGAAGGTCGTTGCTCGCACAGGAACCAACATTCCATCCAACCGAATGTTTCTGATGAAGGCCAGCACCAAAACCAACGGCCTCAATGCTTACGTAAGCGGCCTAGGCGTCACCAAGCGCATCGTAGTGTGGGATACCACGGCAGGCCGCATACCCGACGACGAAGTGCAGTTTATCTTCGGCCACGAGAGCGGCCACTATGTACTCAATCACATTCTCAAAGGGCTGATCCTTGGAGCCGTCGCCCTGTTTTTCGTTTATTGGGCATGCGCCGGATTTGCGGCCCGGCTCGCACATCGCTTCGGCGCGCGCTGGCGGCTAAACTGGCCAGAAGGCGGACCGGAAGACGGAACAACTCCGCTCTCCACCCGCGCAGGCTTCGTTGTGCTGCTCTTCGTCCTCTCACTCACAGGCTTCGTGCTTGCCCCAATAGACAACACCATCAGCCGCCAATTCGAGCATCAGGCCGATGTCTACGGTCAGGAGGCCATTCACGGCCTCGTTGCCGACCCGCAGAAGACCGCCGTCGCTGCCTTCAACGCCCTCGGCGAAGCCTGGCTGGAGGACCCCAACCCCAGCCCCTTCATCGAGTTCTGGACCTACGATCACCCCTCCGTCCAAACCCGCGCGAACTTCGCCGCACACTACGATCCTTGGGCGAATGGCGGACATGGAAAGTTCTTCGACAAATAGCGGTTAGCCAGCTTCAATTCTGTAGGAGCGAGGTTTTCCTCATGCGCCCCGGATCGTCCTCAAGTCGTACACTGAGGAGTCGCACTGCAAAACTCACGATTGAGGAGTCTGCCCGCCATGGCATATCCCACCAACTACCGTTACACCCGCGAACATGAATGGATCGCGCTCGATGGTTCCATCGGGTCGGTCGGCATCACCGACTACGCTCAGAGCTCTCTTGGCGACATCGTCTACGTGGACGCGCCCAAGGTCGGCGATCCGGTCACGGCCAACCAGACCTTCGGGTCGGTTGAGAGCGTGAAGGCCGTCAGCGATCTCTACTCGCCCGTCACCGGCACCGTCACCGCTATCAACGAGGAGCTGAAGGACTCGCCCGACAAGATCAACGAGGCTCCCCACGAAACCTGGATCATCAAGGTCGAGCTCTCTGATCCAGCCCAGTTCAACGAGCTGCTCGACGCTGCTGCATATGAGGCGTTCATCTCGGAAGAAACGGGAAGCTAGGCCAGGGGTCAGGGATCAGAGATCAGTCTTCGACGATCAAGTGATTGGTTGCCCTGATATCTGACTCTTGATCTGTAAAAGGAAACCATGCGCTATCTGCCCAAATCGCCCGCCGAACGCGAAAGGATGCTCGCCGAAATCGGTGCCGCGTCGATCGACGATCTCTTCGCCGTCATTCCCGCCGAGTATCGCCACGATCGCGACCTGGACGTGCCCCGTCAGCACGCCGAGAGCGAAATCATCAGCTACTTCCGGGCCGCCGGCAGGAAGAACGCCACTGACTACGCCAGCTTCCTCGGCGCAGGGGCCTATCGCCACTATCGCCCGGTGATTATCGACTCGCTGGTGCAGCGCGGCGAGTTTCTTACCAGTTACACGCCCTACCAGGCAGAGATAACTCAGGGCACGCTGCAAGCTATCTTCGAGTTTCAGACCATGATCGCCGAGTTGACCGGCATGGACGTGGCCAACGCCAGCATGTACGACGGTTCGACCGGCGCGGCCGAGGCGGTGATGATGGCTGTTCGCGTCACCGGCCGTCACAAGGCTGTCGTTGCCGCGACCGTCCATCCCGAGTATCGCGAAGTGCTTGCGACTTACACTAAGCATCAAGGCCTTCCTGAAACTCTGGTAGGTTATGACCGCGAGACCGGACGCACGGATCTTGCCGCTTTGGACGCGGCTGTAACAGAAGAAACAGCAGCCGTACTGATCCAAAGCCCAAACTTCTTCGGCATTATCGAAGACATTCCAGCTATCGCAGCCATAGCTCACGCCAAAGGCGCTTTACTTATCGTCTCCATTGCCGAGGCGGTTTCGCTTGGCGTTGTGCGCCCACCCGTCGAGGCTGACATCGTCAGCATGGAGGCGCAATCCTTCGGCGTGGCGCTCAGCTACGGCGGCCCTTTCTGCGGTGTCATCGCGGCCAAGGAAAAGTACGTGCGCCAGATGCCGGGCCGCCTCGTCGGACAAACAGTGGACTCGAACGGCTACCGCGGATTCGTGCTCACCCTGGCCACCCGCGAGCAGCACATCCGGCGCGAAAAAGCCACCTCGAACATTTGCACAAACCAGGCATTGGTTGCATTGATGGCGACTATCTTCCTGACGGTCTACGGCAAAGAAGGCATTCGCGAGTTAGCCGAGCATAACATGGCCAAAGCCGACTATGCAGCGCGAACACTCTCCCAGGTGCAGGGCGCAACGCAGTTGTTTACAGGCGCGCCACGCTTCCATGAGTTTGTTTTGCAAACTGAGGAAGCCCCCGCAGCATGGAGCCAGCGCCTCATGGATGAAAAGATTGTCGGCGGCATTGAACTGAGCAAGTGGTATCCCGAGTTAGGCAATGCCACCCTGTGGTGCGCCACGGAGATGATTACCCGCGAAAACATCGACACCGCAGCCAAAGTGCTGACAGCAGCGCCGGTGGAGGCATAAGTGACAACGAACGCAACGGGGCCGAATACCCTCGGCAAAGTCCGCCAGCACCCGACGCAGAACGAGGCGCTGGTCTTTGAGAAATCGTCGCCCGGCAAGCTCGCATACAAGATGCCGCTGCTTGACGTGCCCGCGGTGGATGCGGCGGTGCTGCTCGGCGACGCACACCGGAAGGTGGCGGCAGAGCTGCCCGAGTTAAGCGAGATCGAGATCATCCGCCACTTCACGCGGCTCTCCACGTGGAACTACGCCATCGATCTGGGTATGTATCCGCTCGGCTCCTGCACCATGAAGTACAACCCGCGCGTCAATGAGCTGGTGGCCCGCATTGAAGGTCTCGCCGAAGCCCATCCCTACCGGCCCGACTCGCTCGCCCAGGGCATTCTTGAAGTCATCGAACTACTCCAGCGCTGCCTCATCGAAATCACCGGCATGGACGCGATCACCTTGCAACCCGCTGCCGGCGCGCACGGCGAGTTCACTGGCATCCTGCTGGTCCGCGCATGGCATGAGTCGCAGGGCAATCCCCGCCGCAAGATACTCATCCCCGACTCGGCGCACGGGACTAACCCAGCTACGGCGGCCATCTGCGGCTACACGGTCGAGAACCTTAAGTCCAACGCTGACGGTGGCATCGACTTAGAAGCTCTCACTCGCCAGGTGGACGAAGAGACCGCCGCGCTGATGCTGACCAACCCCTCGACGATCGGGGTCTTCGAGAGCCAGATTCACAAGATCGCCGACATTCTCCACGCCAAGGGCGCGCTGCTCTACATGGACGGCGCCAACATGAACGCTCTGGTGGGCAAGGCTCGCCCCGGCGACTTCGGCGTGGATGTGATGCACCTGAACCTGCACAAGACCTTTTCGACGCCCCACGGCGGAGGCGGCCCTGGCTCCGGACCTGTAGCCTGCAAGGCATTTCTGGAGCCATTCCTCCCCCTCCCAGTACTCGTCCAAAACGAGAACGGCACGAAGCATTGGAGTTACGACCGGCCGCAATCCATAGGCCGCGTGCGTGCTTTCTACGGCAACACCGGCATGTTCATCCGCGCCCTGGCCTACATCCTGGCTAACGGACCCGACGGCCTGCGCCAGACCACCGAAGACGCCGTCCTCAATGCCAACTACATTCGCACCAAGCTTGAAGACCTTTATGAGCTGCCCTACAAAACCGCTTCCATGCACGAGGTGGTCTTCAGCGACAGGCGCCAGGCCGCCAAAGGAGTCAAGACCGGCGACATCGCCAAGCGCTTGATCGACTACGGCTTCCACCCCTACACGGTCAGCTTCCCGATGATCGTCCCCGGCGCAATGATGATCGAGCCCACCGAGAGTGAATCGCTTGAAGAGCTGGATCTGTTCATCGAAGCCATGCGCTCCATCGCCCGCGAGGTCGACGAAACGCCGGAGCTGGTGAAGTCCGCCCCTCACTCCACCCGCGTTTCAAGGCTCGACGAAGTGCAGGCGGCCAGAAAGCCTATCCTCCGCTGGCGACCGACAGAAACACCATAGCAAGCGACAAGATCTGTACCGCGCGAGTGGTCAATTCAGACCGCTTTGAGAGCAACCGCAAAAATTCTCAAAGCACCGATTAAAACGGTGGTATGATCCTTGCGCCCCAAGAAAAGCGGCCTTTCGCCTCTCGTAACGTGGAGCAAGAATGGGGTTGATCCATGAAAGACTGGATTCCCTGCCGGTTGTTCCTCTCCTTGGCTTTGGTGACGGTCTTCTGCGCCGGCTCATTGCAGGCCTGGGCCGCACCCGCGGCAACCACTACCATTTTGACCATCACCTCAGGCGGAAACACCGTAGCATCAGGCGGATCGGTAACCGCGAGCAGTGTGGTCACGCTGACTGCTGGAGTCTCCTCCGGCTCAACGCAACTGACCATCGGCCAGGTCAACTTCTGCGATGCCACGGCCAAATACTGCACAGACGTCCATGTACTGGGCACGGCTCAGCTTACAAGTGCCGGGACAGCTGTGTTCCGGTTTCGTCCCGGCATTGGCAGCCACAGTTATAAAGCGGTCTTCCCGGGCACGCCCAACGGCGCAACGGCCTACGCGGGCAGCGCCTCCAGCGCCACGACGCTGACCGTGACCGGGACGTTTCCCACCACCACGGCAATCGCTGCCAGCGGCAGCGCCGGCAACTACTCGCTGACGGCCACGGTGACCGGTATGGTGAACGCGGCGAGCTTGGCCGCGCCGGCGGGGATGGTCTCGTTTCTGGATACCAGCAACGGCAACTTTTCGTTGAGGGCGGCCAATCTGGGCGCAGCCATGCCAGGCCTCGGCTTTCTCAATGCCTCAAATCCTGGGGACGGCCAGCCACTGGGTTCATTTGCAGTGGGCGACTTCAATGGAGACGGCATCCTGGACCTGGCCGTTGTGAACAATAGCTCCACCACGTTGACGGTGCTCTTCGGCAACGGGGACGGGACTTTCACGCCCGGACCGTCCAACACAACAATAACGGGACCCATTGCCGCGGTAGGCGATTTCAACGGGGACGGCTTCCTGGATCTGGCCATCGCGACTTCCCCTTGGATGGTGCTCCTGGGCGACGGAACAGGCAACTTTACCGCGAAGTCGGGCGGGAGGGGTGGATACCTCGGCGGCCCGTACACCCACATTGCGGCCGCTGATATGAATGGGGACGGCATCCTGGATCTCGTTGAGGCGTCTCCCGACAGTCTGAGTCCCCCGTTATTTAGCGGTCTGACGACTATGTTTGGAAACGGCGACGGGACCTTCACAAATGTGGTCTCGAGCTCGAAGTACGCCCAGACGGGCTCGTACCCCGGCGGCATCGCTGTCGGCGATTTCAATGGGGACGGCATCCTGGATCTGGCCGTAACCGACATGCTTGGCGGCGGAGTTGAAGTGCTGCTCGGCGATGGGCACGGCAACTATGCGCAATCGGCCTATATGAGAACAGGCGCTACCGCTCTCCCTATCAGCGTGGCAGCAGGGGATTTCAACGGGGACGGCATCCTGGACCTGGCTGTGGCGAACAATAACAGCAACACAGTGACGATTCTGCTTGGCAATGGGGATGGAACCTTTAAAACCACGGCGACGAGCCCGCAGACAGGCTCATACCCGTATGACATTGCAGTGAGCGACTTTAACGGAGATGGAATCCCGGACCTGGCGGTGTTAAACGGTGGCAGCAACACGCTGACGATTCTATTGGGCAACGGGGACGGAACGTTTACACCGGCAGCGCCACCCCCACAGCCAGGCGCATTCCCGATTGGCATTCCTGCGGGCGACTTCAACGGAGATGGCATTTCGGACCTGGCCGCCGTGAACAGCGCCAATAACACGGTGACGGTGCTGCTGACGCAGTTGACCCAAACGGCAACGGCAACTGCGACCGGCATTGCGCCCCTGGGCACCGGAGCGCACCAGGTAGAGGCGAGCTATCCCGGCGACAGCATCTTTAGCGCCAGCGTCTCCGCCACAACCGGCCTGATCGCGCAGCAGGGTACACCCACCATACTTGTAACTCCTTCGCAATCGAGCATCACCACAGTGCAGCAGTTGGCAGTAACCATTCACGTCAGCGGCGGGGCCAGCAGTCCCACGCCCGCTGGCTCGGTGACGCTGACTGGCGGCGGCTACACATCCGCGGCAACGACACTGAGTGGGGGCATTGCGACGATCAACGTTCCAGCCGGATCGCTCGCGCTCGGCGCCGACACTTTGACGGCCAGCTACTCCGGCGACGCCAGCTACGTCGCGGCTACCGCCGCGGCCCTGCCAGTTACGGTCACAAAGGCAACGCCGACGGTGACGGTAACCCCGTCTTCATCTAGCGTAACGATTCTGCAGCCGTTGACGGTGACAGTGACCGTTGCCGGCGCAAGCGGCAATCCCTCACCGACAGGCTCCGTGACACTCACCAGCGGCGGCTATTCTTCAGCGGCAACTGCGCTCACCAGCGGCGGCGCAACCATCAGCATCCCTGCCGGATCGCTGGCGATCGGCTCAGACTCGCTTACGGCCAATTACACAGGCGACGGCAACTACGCGGCGGTCACCGGCACTGTGTCGGTCACTGTCACTAACCCCACTTTCACGATCACCGGCACAGCGGTTTCGGTCGCTCCCGGTGCAACCGTCGGAAACACTTCCACGATCACATTGACACCCGCCGGGGGGTTCACCGGGAGCGTGGCGCTAACGGCCGCCATCACCTCTGGTCCAGCAGGCGCGGTGAGCCCGCCCACTTTCAGCTTTGGTTCCACAAGCCCGGTGAGCATCACAGGCGCTGCCGCAGGCACGGCTACACTCACCATCTTCACCACGTTAGCTATTCCAATACAGTGCACATCCCAGCTCAGGCACCGCGACGCTCCCTGGTATGCCGGAGGCGGAGCGGCTCTAGCCTGCGTACTGCTGCTCTTCGGCATCCCGGCACGACGACGCAGTTGGCGGGCAATGCTCGGCATGGTAGCGATTCTCTTTGCTCTCGCCGGCGGCATTCTGGCATGCGGCGGTGGCGGAAAGACAATCGCGTGCCCCGCAATAGCCACTGCCCCCAGCACCACGCCCGGAACCTACACCGTGACTGTAACCGGCACTTCAGGCGCGATCACGGCCACGGGTCCCGTTACCCTTACCGTGCAGTAGCCCGGCGCCAGGTGGGTGAGACTGTGCCTTTGGCTGCTGAGCGTGGAACCGGTTCTTTCGTTGCTGTTTCCAAGCAGCAGCGATGACTTTGCCTTGGCGGGATGTGGGAGATTGGGGGACCGCATGAGCTGTAGAAATTAGGCAAATCGTCAACAAAGCGTCTGTTTTGTTGTGATTATATGATTCGAATGCTACCTGACGCAGACTAATGGTGCCGAAGAAGGGACTCGAACCCCCACACCCTTGCGAGTACGTGGACCTGAACCACGCGCGTCTGCCAATTCCGCCACTTCGGCACAAGACACAGATTCAGCTCTCTCCGCTGAACCGGCAGCATCTCTGAGTCTCGCAAATGCGGAACCCGGTGTCAAATTTTCGACGAGGAGATGCGCCGCTCAGATGGACTATACCCCTTGTTCCTTAGTGCTTTGCTTCTTCGATCTTCACATGGTCCGGCCTAGCAAAGAGTTTGGCGTCGAAATCCATTTCTCCATAGCCGCTGTACCAGAAGATGTCGTGCTTTTCGCCGCGGGCCCAGGCTGCCGCCAAGGGGCGTTCCGGCGTTCCGTAAGTGAACAGGGCAACCGTTGAATCGCCAAAACTCAACTTGTAAGCCGTCGCCTGTTTGGTCTGAAGCACGCCTGCAGGCTGTGGGGTCGCGCCCTTGCTCTTGAAGAACTCCAACTCGTAACCAAACTCCAAACCGCCAATCTGCTTTGCCTCCTCTTCAGGCAACTCTGCGAAACGGGAGGCAAAGATTGGCATTCGGCAGTTGAACTTCGGGCCTGGATCGACCATGTGCTCTGCAGATTTCGTCTCAAGGTTGACCATCCAGGCATCGGGCTCATTGACGATCAGCACGCCGTGGATTCCGCGCGCAGGATCCGGTTCTTCCTCAGTTCGGCAGAACTGCGTCCCTGCGCGAATCATGGTCTTCGGTTTGGCGCCAAAACTGTCTGCCGGCACGTCGGGGCTCTGTAGCTGGACCACCATCTTCGTCATGGTCTTTGGTGGCTGCTGAGCAAAGAGGGATGTGGTCAAAAGGCAGGTAAGAAGGCAGGCGCTTCTCATCTCTAGGGACTCACTTTCAAGGCTGATTGCGGGACGGAGCAAGGATAGCGCATTGCCGGCTTCCGTGGGAACCGGAAGGCCGCGTCGATCGCCTAGATAAAGGAGTCAACCGAAGTGAACCGTGCGCAGGCCTGGCCGAATGGAACAGGCCTACGCACCGAAAGGGCCGGGAGACATTTTCGAGTCCGCTTATACCAGCTTGGCGTCGAGCAGGATTTCGGTGTTGTTGGCGAACAGCTTCGAGATGGGACAGCCGCTCTTGGCGTCGGCCGCGGCTTTGTCGAACGCTTCCTTGGTTGCGCCGGGTACGCTGGCGGTCGTAGTCAGCGCGATCTTGGTGATGGCGAAGCCGCCGTCGGTCTTGGCCAGCGTGACGGCCGCATGGGTTTCGATTTTGTCCGGGGTGAGGCCAGCGCCGCCCAACTGCGCGCCCAGGGCCATGGAGAAGCAACTGGCGTGGGCCGCCGCGATCAGCTCCTCGGGGGTTGTGCCCGAGTCGGCGCCCTCAAACCGAGTGGCGAATGAGTAGTTCGCGTTGCTCAGCACGCCCGTCGCCGTCGAGATGGTGCCTTTGCCTTCTTTCAGTGAACCTGTCCAAACCGCACTTGCCTTGCTTGCCATTGTTCCTCCTTGGGGGTTCCGGATTCCGGATTGTGCAGATTGCGGACTTCGTTTCCCGCAGACTCTGCTGTGGATTGACTTGTGTGCCGCCGCATGGGGAAGCTTAAGGCGACGCTACGGAGTAGATGCATCGGGCGCATGTAGAGATGCGGCTGCGCCGGATGCCTTTCCTTCTATGCTAATCTGTCCCCGATGCTTCCCGAGCGACCCAAAGCGCTGGATTGGGGAAATGTCCCCGAAGTCTCACAAGATGGGAAGTCCGACACATCGCAAACCGCTGAGCTGCCCATCGATCACCACTGCCAAATTTGCCCCAATTGCGGGCACCGGCTCACCGGTCACCACTGCAAGCTGGTCTGTACGCACTGCGGCTACTACCTGAGCTGCGCGGATTACTACTGAGAAGGACCTAATTCGCCTTAGCCGCCATTGTTTCCACCGGCGCTGTGGGCAGAAGCTGGGCGCGCACTAGAACTTTGCGAGCCAGGCCGGTGAGCGCCATCCCGGCAGCCTCGCCCAGCGGAACCCAGCGCCGCTCTCCACCAGCTACGGTTATCGCCTCCACCTCGCCCTCAGAGACCATGCGGATGCGCACGGAGTAGTTCACCTGCATGATGGCGTGGCGCACGGTCATCATCAGCTCTCTCTCAGAGACTGCCGCGTTTTTCAGGGCGGGTAGCTCCCACAGGCCGGGCATGACCGATTGCGCTACAGGCCTCTGTTCGAGTAACACTTCATGGCTGGTCCGGTTTTGCCGCCGACAGGCGCGCAATGAGAGCGCGTGTGCCACCTCGCGGCTCAGCATCCGGGGCTGAGGAGCGGTCTTGTGTTCGCCTTGAGTCTTGCAGTCGCCCACAACCGGGCACACCAGGCATTGCGGATTGCGGGGCAGGCAGACAGTCGCTCCCAGCTCCATAAACGCCTGGTTGAAGTCGCCGGGGCGCGCCGGGTCCACAAGCCGGGCAGCCAGATTCTCGATCTTGCGTTTATGTGCAGTTCCGCCGGCGCGGCTCCCGGCCTCCCAGCCTTGCAGCCGGGACAGCACGCGCTCGACATTGCCATCCACCACCGCGACCGCTTCGCCGTGGGCAATACTGGCGATAGCCGCCGCCGTATATGCGCCGATGCCCGGAAGCAGGCGCAGCGCCTCGGAGCTAGCCGGCAGGTAGCCCTGATGATGACCGACCACATACTGCGCAGCCTTGTGCAGCATCCGCGCGCGGCGATAGTAGCCCAGGCCGCTCCATAGAGCCAGCACATCCTGTTCCGGCGCAACGGCGAGTGAGGCAATCGTGGGAAAGCGCGCCACGAAAGCTTGGTAGCGATCCACAACCACAGCTACTCGAGTCTGCTGGAGCATGATCTCAGAAACCCAGATGGCATAGGGATCGGAGATGCGCCGCCAAGGCAGGTCGCGTGCGTTGCGCGCGTACCACTCCAGCAGTTGACGCCGCAGCCTGGCGATCTTTTCGGGTTCCAGGTCGCGCTTGGCCATGGATTCAGCTCCGGATTACCCCAGCAAATCCCCAAGCAGCCCCGCAGCAGCCTGGAGCGCGGCGTCAATCTGCGCCTGATCCTTACCGCCGGCTTCGGCGATCTCGGGTCTACCGCCGCCGGAGCCGCCTACCAGCTTGGCCACCGCGCCGACCAACTTGCCAGCCTGCACGCGCTTCGTCAGCCCCGGAGTGACTCCGGCGATAAGGGCGACTTTGCCTTCAGGCTGCGCCGAGGCGAGCACCACCACTCCTTCGCCCAGCTTCTGCTTGAGATTGTCTACCAGGGTGCGAAGCTGGCCACGCTCGAGAGAGTCAGCCCGCAGCGTTACCAGACGCACGCCCTTCACATCGACGGCGTGGGCCAGGGCTTCGTCCAGCGCTCCAGCGGCCGACTTCATCCGGGCCTCTTCAAGCTCGCGGCGAAGGCGCTTGAGTTCGTCTTCATGGCTGGCCAGCTTGGCGCGAAAGGCTTCTGACTGGCTGCTGCCGGCTGGTGCAGGGGCGAGTTGGGAGACGATTTGGGCTACGGCGTAGTCCTGGCGGAAAGCAGCCAGAGAGCCGAAGCCGCTGATGGCTTCGAGGCGGCGAACGCCGGACGAGACGGAACCCTCGCCGACAATCTTGATGAGGCCGATCTCTCCGGTTGCCGACGTGTGCGTGCCGCCGCAGAGTTCTGTTGAAAAGCCGTCTGACAGCTTGACCACACGCACTTTGTCGCCGTACTTTTCGCCGAAGAGCGCCATGGCGTGGTACTCATTAACGGCCACGTCGATGGGCACGTCTTCGAGCGTCTCGACGCGGGCGTTGGCCAGCACCTCGCGGTTGACGATGCTCTCGATCTCCTCAAGCTCCTCATCGGCCACCTGCGCAAAGTGAGAGAAGTCGAAGCGCAGCCGCGTAGGATCGACCAGTGAGCCGGCCTGCTTCACATGCGTGCCCAGCACCTGGCGCAGCGCGGCGTGGAGCAGGTGTGTGCCGGTGTGGTTGCGGCGGATGGAGTTGCGACGGTCTGCGTCCACCACAGTGCGGACTACATCGCCGACCGCAAGGTCTTGCTTGAGCAGGGCCTTGTGGGCGCGGACGCCCTGGACGGGGAGGACGCAGCCGGTGATTTCTGCAACGGTGGTGTTGCCGTCGGCTGAGGTGAACCAGCCCGTGTCGCCGACCTGGCCGCCGGAGTCGCCGTAGAAGCTGGTCTGATCGAGGACGACATCGACCTGGTCGCCTGCGGCGGCGGCGGGAACGGCTACGCCATCCTTGACGATGGCTAGCACTTCAGCGCCAGCGGCAGTTAGTTGCTTATAGCCGAGGAAGTCCGTTTTCTGAAGTTCGCGATAGGCGGGGCTGGCGGATTTTTGGCTGCCGCCTTTCCAACTGGCGCGGGCGCGGGCTTGTTCGGCTTCTTTGGCGGCTTCGAAGCCAGCTTCATCGAATTTCAAAGACGCGTCTCGCGCAGCGTCCACCATGAAATCCAATGGCAAACCAAAAGTCTCGTAAAGATGGAAAGCCATCTCGCCCGGGATAAGTCTGCCGCCGTAGCCGGAACCATCTCCAAAGCCAGCGCCACTTCCCGATCCGCCGCCAAATCCGGAGCCGTCTCCTGATCCAGCACCATCTCCGGAACCTCTGCCAGAACCAGTTCCGTCGCCGAATCCCACCCCTGAATGAGCTTCTCTAATTAGCTCATCGAGTTTTGTAAGTCCAATCTTCAACACGCGATCAAACTGCTTCTCCTCCCCTTCTACGACTTTGGCGACACGAGCGGCCGAGTCTTTGAGCTCGGGATAGGCGCCCTGCATCAAATCGCGGACAGCGTAGACCATCTCGAAAAGGAACGGTTGCTCCTGGCCGAGAAGGCGGCCGTGGCGAATTCCGCGGCGGAGGATCTTGCGCAGGACGTAGCCGCGGCCTTCGTTGGCGGGGAGAACGCCGTCGTTGATAAGGAATGTGGCGGCGCGGGCGTGGTCGGCAACAATGCGGAGGCTGGCGTTGCCGATGAGGGCGTTGATTCCCTCAGGGGCTAAAGCCCCCTCATTTTCAATTGCGCCTTTTTCGGCCTGGCTAAAGCCATGCCCTTTCACAAGGCCTGTTAATTCGGCGGCGCGAACGATCAGCGGCGTAAACAAATCCGTCTCGAAGTTGGAGACCTTGCCTTGCAGGACGGCCGTTACCCGCTCCAGCCCCATGCCAGTGTCGATGGAGGGCTTGGGGAGCGGGGTCAGTGTGTAGCTCGTGGCCTTGGTCGCTGGGTCCACAACCGCCGACCGGTCGAACTGCATGAAGACCAGGTTCCAGATTTCGACGTAGCGGGCGTCGTCCTGGCCGAAGGGCTTATCGACACCAGGCGTCTCGGCCGCCTCAATGCCCATGTCGTAGAAGATCTCTGAACACGGCCCGCAGGGGCCGGTCTCGCCCATCTGCCAGAAATTGTCCTTGAGGCCGTATTCCTTGATGCGCTCCTTGGGGACGCCGGCCTCGATCCAGTAGCTCTCGGCTTCGTCGTCACGACCCACCCCGTCGGCGCCCTCGAAGATGGTCACGTAGAGACGGTCCTTGGGAATGCCGAACCACTCTTCGCTCGTCACGAGTTCCCAGGCGTACCGGATTGCGTCGCGCTTGAAGTAGTCGCCAAAGCTGAAGTTGCCCAGCATCTCGAAAAAGGTGTGGTGGCGGCGGGTAAAACCAACGTTTTCAAGGTCATTGTGCTTGCCGCCAGCGCGGACGCACTTCTGCGAGGTCGTCGCCCGGCTGTACTCGCGCTTCTCCGAACCGAGAAAAACATCCTTGAACTGGTTCATGCCGGCGTTGGTAAACAGCAGCGTCGGGTCGTTGGCAGGCACCAGCGACGAGGAATGCACACGGCGGTGCCCCTTCGACTCAAAAAAGCGCAGAAATGCTTCGCGAATCTCGTTCCCTGTGCGGGTTTGCATGGCGTTACCAGTGTAACTTGCAGCCGTGATTTGTGGCATCTTGCGCTGGAAGGCTCCTGGAAATCGGCCGATAGAGAATCATGCCTATCAAGACAGGTCCCACCAACAAGACAGAGGCTGTGGAACAGGAACGCAGGCGCCAGAGGCTGCTGGCTTTTATCAATCGCAGCGGACCCGTATGGCGCAAACAGGACTACACCACCTATGTAGAGGCAGGCGCCGCGGAATGGGCGCACACTCTGCGAAGCGAGCCCAATACAAGGCCTATGGCCTATAGGACGGAACGATGACCTTGAAATTATCGATCCAGAAAGCTAAACCTCAGTGGCTGAAGTTCCGGATCGTCTGCCGGTTCGTGTGGCAGAGCCAGAGCCCGGAATCGGCCGCCCGTCCCGCGCCCGATATGGTCGCGGTTTCCGCAAGCGTCTACTCCTCAAGCGATGCTTCGTCGAGATTGTCGAGCGCGGACAGCGCTTCGTCCGGTACGTCCCAGTTGCGCAGAATCTCGTAGATTACGCCGGTTGAGAACCCCGCCGCTACCAGCCGCCGCATGATGCGCGCGGTCTCTTTCTCGTTCTCCGGCTTCCGCAGGCGCTTGCGCTCGATGTGTTCGCGGGCGAGGGATAACTCGTTGGTCTGGCCGTAGCGGGTTTCGAGGGTTTCGGCGATCAGGGCGTCGGGGACGCCTTTTTGCTTCAGATCCTGCTTCACACGCCGCTGGCCCAGTTTCTCGTTCTGCTGGCGCAGGCGGGCGTAGGTCTCGGCAAAGGACTGATCGTCCAGATAATGCTGCTCTTTCAGCCTTGCCACCACGGCGGCGATGACTGCCTCGCCCGCCTCGCCTGGCTCGACGCGAGTCTTCATCAGCCGGCGCAGATCGGCTTCGGAGCGCATCTGGCGGCCAAGCGCCTTGACAGCGTAATCGTAGAGGCCGGCTTCGTTGAGGAAGGCGCGTGGCTTGGCGGGCTTGCGGGCAAAGGGCATTTGTTCAATCCACAGGAATCAACCGGTGAAAGGTGCGGTTGCGCTTCCAGCGATAGTGTTTGAAATCGCTATCGAGGGTAAGAATATCGCCTGTGTCGAGTTGGTCGGCCATGGCTATGAGGCACGCGTCTGCAAGATCTGCCGGCGTGTCGCGATACTTCTTCATGATCGCTTTGACCGTTTCAGCGGACTCGCTCAGGCTGAATGGAATCTCCAGCACGCCTTGATCGACGCTGGCAAGAATGTCCTCTGCGGCGCCAGGAATAAAACGCAACAAGTGAAGCGCCTCGGCAATGACCGGCTCGCAGGTCGCCAGCGGGTTATCCAACTCCTGATAGACCCGCACACAAAGTGCGTGATGCGGCTCGCGCTTGTCGTAGGCGGCCACCAGGAACCCCGTGTCGGCGAGGACGGGCTTCACTTAGCCGCCGCTCTTACTGTTTTCCGCCCAGCACGTCCCATGCTTTTCTCGCCAAAATCTTCCATGTACTTCTTGTTGGTGGCCAGGTCTGAAGCGCCGCTATCGTACATGCCAAGGCCAATCAGCTTGCGGTGGGGCGCGGGCGCGTGGTGCCTTTCCACCAGCCTTATACCCTCGCGAACCACCTCGGATGTACTCCAGCCCAGCCGGCGGACGAGCTTTTCTAGCGCTGCTTGTGACTCCGGGTCCAATCGTGCTTGTACGCTCGTCTTCATGGAAGCGATTGTACTACAAATCAGCGCAATGTATTACAGACTACTTCTCTTTTGTCCACTGGTCTACCCAATCGTTGACTGTTTTGTACCAGAGCTGCGAGTTCTGCGGCTTCAGCACCCAGTGGCCTTCGTCGGGGAAGTAGAGCATTTTGCTCGGCACATTGAGGCGCTGAAGGGTGGTGAAGAGCTGGAAGCCCTCGCTCACGTCGAGGCGGTAGTCGAGCTGGTTGTGAATGACCAGCGTGGGCGTCTTGAAGTTTTTGGCGTAAAGCATTGGCGCCCATTTGCGGAAGGGATTCTCGGCGTCCGGCTTGCCGTAGTAGTCCCAGGGCTTGCCTTTGAACTCCCACTCGTTGAACCACACCTCCTCCGTCGTCCCGTAGGCCGATTCGGGGTTGAACATGCCGTCGTGGGTCACAATGCACTTGAAGCGGTCGGTATGGCCCAGCACCCAGTCGGCCATGTAGCCGCCGTAGCTCGCGCCCAGGGCACACTCCCGGCTCTTGTCGATGAAGCTGTAATGCTGCTCGGCGTAGTCGAGGCCGGTCATCAGGTCGGTAAAAGGCTTGCCGCCCCAGTCGCCGTTGACGCCGTCGACAAAGGCCTGGCCGTAGCCGGTTGACCCGCGGGGGTTAATCATGACGACGACGTAGCCGTTAGCGGCAAAGAGCTCGGCGTTCCAGCGGTAGCTCCACATGTCGCCCCACGCGCCTTGCGGGCCGCCGTGGATGAGGAACTTCAGGGGATATTTCTTTGTTGGGTCGAAGCTTGGGGGACGGATGATGAAGCCCTGGATTTTGGTTTTGTCGGCGGCGGTGAACCAGAAGGATTCCATCTTCGGTAGGTCCAGTTGGGAGAGAAGGGCGTCGTTGAGGTGGGTGATGCCAGTTTCTTTCGTATAGAGGAGGGACGTCATTTCTGAGGGGCCAGTGGCGCTCGTTTCGACAATGTTTTGTAGCTTTACTACTTCGCTCGGTTGTCGGACGGTCATTCCAGTAGCGAGCAGCGCATCTTCATTCGGGAGTGGGTGCAACCCCGACCATTCAATTTGGTGTGCGTTCGAAAGGCTGTTCTCAATCATCAGGTTGTAGGTATTGACAACCCCGCCCAACGTAACGGATTCCAGCACCGAGGCACCATTGTTTGCAAAGGTAAGCAGCACCCCATGCGAGTTTGGATACCATGCGAATTCGTCTACCCAACGATCAAACTTCGGACGCAAATCCTTAATCGTCTTCGCCTCCCGGTCGTAGACCGCAAGCCTGAACTTATCGCTCTCATAACCAGCCCGCGCCTGCGAGCGCCACGCCAGATATTTGCCGTCGGGCGAGTAAGCGGGGTTGAAGTTGCCACCCGCCGACGTGCTGACCTTCACCGGCTTGGCCGCCGGGTTGGTCAGGTCAAGGGTAAAGATGTCGGCGTGGGTGCTGATGGCCGGCTCTTCGTCGAGGTTTTCAGTAAAGGCCAGCTCCTTGCCATCGGGCGCAAAGGCGCATCCGCAGCCTTGTTCGAGCGAGGGATAATCGGGCGGAAAATCGCGGGGATCGTTGGGCGTCAGGTCGCGAATTCCACCGTCCTCAACCGAGGCCAAAAAGAGGTGGAACCTCTTATCCCCGGTGAAGTGATCCCAGTGGCGATAGAGCAGGTGGGTAAAGATCTGCGCCTTTACCTTGTTGGATGCCAGCGCGGCGTCTCGGTCCAAATTGCACTTGTCTCCAACGCCACCGTCCGCGGGGCTGATCGCTGGACAATCGGGATACACCGAAGAAGTGAAGAGCACGGAGTGCCCGTCCGGCGACCAGCGGGCGTTGTTGGCCTCGGTGGAGATGTTCGTTAGCTTCTTCGCATTGCTGGCCGCGCCGGTGGTTGGATCGAAGTCCGCCAGCCAGACCTGCTGCCCGCCTTCGCGGCTGCTGAGGAAGAGAATGTGCTTGCCGTCGGCGCTGAATTGCACGCCGCTATCGCCCGGCTTGGCCACAGCAAGTGGTTGCGGTTCGCCGCCAGCAATCGCCTGAATCCAAAGCTCCGCTGTTTTGGTGTTCTGTTCGAGATCTACGGTCGTTACCGAATAGGCCAGCCACTTGCCGTCGGGCGAGACGGCAGTTTCGCCGAGCCGCTTCATTTTCATCAGATCCTCGAAGGTCATGGGGCGCTTGCTTTCACCCCCGCGACTAGGATCTGTCGCGGGGGAGCCCGGCTTGGGCGGCACGGCTTGGACTGCCTGGGCCGGACAAATGGGCGCGGCGCCGAATGTGAGGACGAGAGAGAGGGCAAGTGCGATTCTGCGCATGGGATCTTCCTATCCGCGCCGGGAAGCTATCGCTTCCGCGCGAAGGAAAAGTTTACACCTGTCGCATCCCTTTGGGCCGGAGCCGGGCGAGGCGGGTGGGTTCCCACCTTTTCGCAAAGAACGCGAAAAGGATGGGGCACGGAGAACTTAGATTCTCTGAACAGAGGCCTCGCCGGAAGCGATAAGGCGGACTCGAAGGTGTTTTGTAACAAGGGCACCACTTCAGTCGTGCCGCAAACGGCCAATTTAGATTCCGGCTTTAGCCGCTGCTGGATCGCAAATTATTGAAAATAAAACCACAGGGGCTAAAGCCCAACATGATCTTGTTGCTCTTTCGGCACGACTGAAGTCGTGCCCTGACACAAGGCGGCTTATCCGGAATGTTTCCTCACACCAGGATTCCGTATGGATTCTGCTTATTTCTAAAGTGCGATTGCCATACTATTTGTTGTCGTTGCCGATGAGGCGGAAGGTGATGGTGCCCCAGAAAAGGCGGGCGCGCATCTGCACCGGCAGGTGCCGCTCGTCGTCGGTGTACCAGATCCAGATATTGCCGCGATTCTTCACCACGCCGGCGTCGGCGGTGGGCTGCACGCGCAGGGTCTTGAATGTGCCGAGGGTGGTCTTGATTTCTTCGCGGCCTTCCACCTTCATGGTTACCGGTACGGTGTGCAGGGCGTCCACCACGGGGATGACAAAGGTCTTGCCCATTTCCATGGGCTGCGATGAGGCGTAATAGATGCCGGTCAGGAGGTCGGTGAGGCAGCCAGCGATGGGCGCCTCAAGATGCTTGCTCTGCCCGGTAACCATATTCTTTTCGTCCAGAATGGATTTGCCCTGGGCGTAGTCGAGCCGGAGAGTGGAGTTGATCTGGCGGCGGCCCTCGACGGTCTGCTTGTCGAACTCGTAGGTGCAGCCGGTGACACGGTCGAAGGTGGACTGGAAGCGGTCTCCCACGTGAAAGAGCATATTGATGGCGCCGATGGTGTCTGCGTTGGCGGTGATGCGCTCGCGATCGCCCGTTGCGTCAAAGTGCAGAACGGCCGTGCCGGCGGGAAAGACCCGCCAATCCACGCTATAGGTGAGGGTCTGCTTTTGCGCAAAGCTGAAGCCCTCGCGCGGCGGCGCAAGCAGGGTTGCCTGCTGGCCAAGTGCCGCAGCGCCGAAAACAAGGGCGCAAAAAAAAGTCGCTAAAGTCGTGCGGGTCTTCACCTTCAGGCCGGCCTCCTTGAAATTGATTGTTCTGGCGCGGGATACGATCAACGCAACCCGTGCACAAGTGCGCCCAGAGCCGGCCGGAGGAAGAGCAGGCTGAGATACAGAAGTGCGGCCCCTATAGCAGCATTGTACTCGCGGTGCCTCAGGTAAAGCGAAAGGGAAAAGGCGCCGCTGGCGCTTTTGTCTTTTGGATTAGGCTCATGGATACGCCGTGGAATCAGGCGGGGGATCAATCGGGGTACAAGGCGGCAATAGGCGTCGAACTCGGGGAATGTGGCTCGAAGGAAGCGCTCCTCCGATGCGATTACGGGGATGTAAATTACGGCAAATCCGCCGGCCAGGAGCAGCGCCAGGGGCCAACTCAGCAGCGCAACAGCAAACCCGGCGGCGATGAGCATCGATCCCAAATAAAGCGGGTTGCGGGTGTGGGCGTAGGGGCCGGTCATGGTCAGCTCGCGGTTCTTCTTGACGTAGCCGGCGGCGTAGCCGCGCAGCCAGAGGCCGGGCAGCACTAGCGCCAGGCTCCAGGTTATTGCGGCAGGCTGAGGCGCGCGCCGATACAGGTCAAAGAGATAGAGCGCCGCAGTGAGAAAGCCCAGCGGCACACGAATGCGTCGAGCCACGCGCTGCCAGCGGGTGATCCAGTCCTTCTGCGTAAGATTGGCGGGCTGTGTCATCGTCCCATCTCCTCGGCAAGCAGTTCGCTCGCGGCCCGCAGCACGTCTTCCGGCTGGATGGTCAGCAGACCAGCCTCCGGGGCTTCGCGGCGTGTGTGGTCGCGGCGGCTCTCGGGGCTGCGCAGCACTCTGAATTTGTTGCCGAAGGGGCCGTTGCGGCTGGGGTCGGTGGGCCCATAGATGCCCACCACCGAGCGGCCCAGGGCGCAGGCTAGGTGGAGCGGGCCAGTGTCACCGGCAATGCAAAGCGCGATCCGGCGGGTGATGGCGATGAGTTGAGCGAGCGAACAGGCGAGTGGAGTTGCCTTCCCGCCAGTTGCGCGAGAAAGAGCCTCGATGTAGGGCTCCTCGCCAGGGCCGACGTTGACCAGCACACGGCAACCGCGGTCAATCAGGCCCTGAGCTATGACAGCATATTTCTCGAGCGGCCAGCGCTTGGCGCCCCAGCCCGCGCCGGGGTTGATGAGGACGACGGGTACGCCGGCTGATCGAGGCAAGAGTTCGTCGGCCCAGGTCTCTGCGGCCAGGTCGGCAGGCAACCAGGGTTGCACCGGGCTGAGATCGTCTCCGGCCACGGCCGCGGCCAGTTCCACATCCTGCTCAATCACATGCGCGCCGTGCGTGGCTACGCGCTCGGTAAACAGCCAGCGCGACTGCCGCTCACGCGGCTCTTCCTCGCCAATCAGCCGCCGACAACCAGCCATCCGGGCCACCACCGCTGACCGTATCGCTCCTTGCAGGTCGAGGACCGCATCGTAGTCTCCGGCCCGAAGATCGCTCCGTAAAGCCTTGATTTCATGAATAGTTGTCAGACTAAGTGGCGACTTTCCCCAGGCTTTAGTAGGCGCTAGGTGAAGCTGGTCGACCAAGGGTTGTGCGGGACCACGCTGGGTATTGCTTTCAGCCGCAAGCAAGGCCCGCCAGCGCGGCTCGACCGCCCAGTCGATGACCCACTCGGGATGGGTTTGTCGCAGCGCGGTCACCGCCGGCAGCGCGTGCAGAATGTCACCCATGGCGCCCAACCTGACCACGAGCAAGCGAAACTTGGATTGCGTCTGCAAACTCTGATTTTCTCACAGGGGCGGGTGCTGCGGGACAGATGAAAGCCTGCCTACCAGCCACTCGATGGCCTCATCTTCGTGTTCAATCTCGACGCGGAGGCTGGCGGTCTTGAGCGGGAGCGATTCCGGAAAAGCGTCTGAAAGTGTCCCCAGCCGGACCTGATCCTTCTCAGTGGTTACGAATGCGGTAGCTCCCGTCCTACGCGCCGCTGTTACGAGGCGCTTCATGTCGGCGGGGGTGTAGCGGTGGTGGTCGGGGAAGGCGAGCCGGGCGGCGATGTGCAGGCCAGCGGCTTCAAGACCAGCGAAGAACTGCTCCGGGCGGGCGATTCCACAGAAGGCAGCCACAGAGCCATCGACGGAAGGAACCTCCATCTTGCGGTGCAGCCGCCAGACCGTGCCGTCGAAGCCCCAGGCGCGGAGAGCGGTCTCCAGTTCGGGAGCGCCTTCCGGAGCGGGAATGGCGATGACTGTGGCACGGCGGGCGGCCGCAACCGGCTCGCGCAGGTTGCCCGCCGGCAGCAGGCCGTCGCGCAGCCAGTCGCGGCCATCGAGCAGAAGAATGTCCACGTCGCGGTAGAGCTGGCGATGTTGAAAGCCGTCATCTAAAAGGTGAACTGCGGGCAGGTCGACAGAGGAGACGCCGGCTGGCGCTTCGGCCTCGGCCAGCAGGCCGGCTTCAAATCGTTGCCCTGCCACATAGACCGGCACGCCCGTCTGGCGCGCGATCAAGAGCGGCTCGTCGCCAAACTCGGCCGCGGTTCCGTCGGGGTCGACGCGGGCGGGGCGCTGGGCTGGATTCGAGTATGTGCGCCCATAGCCGCGAGAGAGCACGTCAACGGGCAGGCCGCGCTGTGCAAGCGCCCTGGCCAGCGCGATGGTCAGCGGGGTCTTGCCTGCGCCGCCAGTGGAGAGATTACCGATGCTCACAACAGGCCAACGCAACCGCCGCACCGGCTCGAAACGGGAGCCCAGCCGTAGTTCGCGCAGCAAGAGCGCCAGCCGATAAGCCGGAACCAGCGGCAGCAGCAGCTTACGCGGGGAGAATGACCGCGTCATGACGGGCGCTCCAGTATTAAGCCTGGAGAGAGAAGCTCTCGTAGCGCCTCGACGCATCGTCCAGTCGCCCCTGCTTGCTGATTGAACACATGCTTTGCCCGTCCGCCCATGGCAGCGGCCTCGGTCCGATCACACAGCAAGGCGACAAGAACCTCAGGCAGATCTCCCTTTCCAGCGATGCAGATGGCGTCATGAGCGAGAAGGTCTTCGGTGATGGCGCGGAAGTTAGCGTAGTGCGGGCCCATCACGATGGGCACTCCGAACTGAGCCGGTTCCAAGGGGTTGTGACCGCCGGCAGGAACAACGCTGCCGCCGACAAACGCCACCGCCGCCAGCGAATAGACCGAAGCCAGTTCGCCGATCGTATCGAGCAGCACGATCTCCCCGGACGCGAGCGGTTTGCGCGGGTCGACAGCTCTCGATCGCCATTTGGAGCGCTTGACCCACTTGAAGCCGGATTGATCGAGCAGCGCGGCCACTGCTTCAAACCGCTCCGGATGCCGGGGCGCAAGCACCATCGCCAGCTTCGGGTCGGCTTCGAGCAGTTGAGGCCAGGCCCCAAGCAGAGCAGCCTCTTCACCCTCCAGCGTGCTCCCCGCCACAACCATGCGCAGACTGGGCGCCAGCGCCCTCAGCTGAACCGTGGCGTCTGCCTCGGATGCGGCCCGCACGTCGAACTTCAGATTGCCGGCCACCGAGACCCGATCCGGCCGGCAGCCGATGGCCTTCAGCCGATCCGCGTCCGCCTCGCTTTGCGCCAGTACCTGCGCGATCTGCCCCAGGAAAGGCTTCCATAGCCAGCTCAACCGCCGATACCGCGGCCACGAACGGTCCGAAATGCGGGCATTCACAACGGCCACGGGGATTCCGTGGCGGAAGCACCCGTTGAGTAGATTGGGCCAGAATTCAGTCTCGGCCAAAATGAGCAGCCGAGGCTTGAGCGCTTTCAAGTACGCGGTTACCGCCCAGGGCACATCCAGCGGGCAATAGAAGACCCGGTTACTTCCAAAGCGCTCACGAGCCAACGTCTGGCCGGTCCGGGTGGTAGTGGAAATCGCCAACTGATATCGAGGCAGGGCGCGGTCCAGATCGCCTACCAGACGGCTCACGGCCAGCACCTCGCCCACCGAAACGGCGTGGACCCAGATTAGCGGACGATCTCCTTGCCCCATCAGAAATCGAACCCGCCCGAGGCGTTCGCTGATCCCCTCGCGGTACTTCTGCGTCGTGGCCATGCGCCACAGCCACCAGGGCGCACCACCCACTAGAACCGCCAGAAGCGCTACATTGTAAAAAAACAGAATCATTTAGTACGGAATTTCCCTTCCCCCGGTCTAACCCTCAAATGATACAGTCATGCACGATGAGAACCGTGTGGGCGCCTCCGCTGTTCTTGCTTTGGCTGGCCCTGCCGGCCGTGGCGATCGACCACACCCCACCCCCTGTGCAGCCGGCTACGACGTTTGCCGCGGTCGAGGTGCACGATGACGAAAAGGTGGCTATCGCCGCCGAACCCTACGATACGCGCGAGAGGGAAGCTATCTTCCGCGTCGACTACCTCAGCCACGGTGTCATGCCGGTGCGCCTGATCGTGACCAACAACGGCGACCGGCCCATCTCGCTGCGTGACGCGCGGATTCTCTTTCTCACCGCCGCGGGTGACAGGATTCAAGCCGCTGAGCCCGAGGATGTGGAGCGGCTGCTGAGCGACAAGGAGAGAAAGGGCACGAAGATTCCGCTGCCTGGCCCGATACCCAACATCAAGCTGAAACCCAAGGCCAGCGATAAAGACGTCGAGGCCGACTTCGACACCTTCGAGTATGGAGCCCTGGTGGTTGAGCCGCACACCACGCGCGCAGGGTTCCTCTTTTACGATGTCTCCGGGCTGGATCACCCGCTCGAGGGGGCTAAGCTGCACCTGCATAAGCTGCGCGACGCAGAGGGCAACGAGCTCTTCTACTTCGAGATTCCCTTCGACAAGTACCTTAAGTCAAAGTCACGGCAGATGAACTGACGATATTGCATGTGATATGCTCTCGTTGTGCGAGTCGTGCTCGACACTTCGACCCTGGTTGCCGCTATTCGCAGTCCGACGGGCGCGTCAATGGCGCTTCTCGATGCGGTCCTCAGTGGCCAGGTCGAAATGTTGATCTCGACCGCGTTGGTACTTGAGTACGAAGCAGTCCTGACCCGTGTCGAGCACCTGCGCGTTTCAGAGCTTTCACGCGGAGAAGTCAATCGGTTGCTGGATGCGATCTGTCGAACAGCTACAGAGGTGACCATCCAGTGGCAATGGAGGCCACAATTGCACGATCCGGACGATGAAATGGTGTTGGAGACCGCAATCAATGGCCATGCGCAGGCGATTGTTACTTTCAATCGAGCAGACTTCACCGGCGCAGCGAAGCAGTTTGGATTGATAGTTCTCTCTCCCGGTGAGGCGCTCGGAAAGGTGGGTATGCAATGAAGCGAAGCAACTTTGCGCTGCGTCTACAGCCGTCCCTCATGGAGGCGTCCCGCAAACTGGCGGAATCGGAGGGCGTAGCGCTGAATCAATTGTTCAACGTTGCTGTGGCTCAGATGATCGCATCGCACGGTACGCTGGACTACATCGCACAGAGGGCGGAGAGGGCGGATGTGCAAGCTGCGCTAGAAATCCTGCGCAGACCCAGAAAGGGCGAACCGCCGCGCGAGGGCGATGAAATTCCGGAGTCGTGGAAGCGTCGCCAAGCTGTCGACGGGCAGGGATCGCAAGCGGCGCCGCCTACTCGTAGTAAGTAGCCGTGGTTGTATCCGTCTCCCAGATGGTTGAGTTCTTCACCCGCACACGCCCTCCGGTCATTTCGGCGAGTTGCTCGTTGGTCTGGTCGTAGAAGTATTTGGCCAGGTTCTCGGCGGAAGGGTTCAGCACCGTGAATGGCTCCAGGTCGTTGAGCATCTGGTGGTCGATGCGCTCGATCACCGGGCGCAGCACCTGCTTGAGCAGCTTGAAATCGAGCAACAGGCCAGCCTTGTCCAGCTCTGCGCCGGCCAGGGTGACACAGACCTTGTAGTTGTGCCCGTGCGGGTTCTCGCACTTGCCCTTGTAGTTGCGAAGATAATGGCCGGAGGAGAAACCGGCCTCCACGGTGACTTCATACATTGGTGTTTGCTCGATTCATCGCGGGGAAGGGTCCCACTCCTCTATTTTAGCGGCTAGCTCATGTTCAGGTCTGCTTGCCGCCTTTCCGTTTGTGCCGGGCCGCCTGCCGTACCTCTTCGCTGCGCCGGTCCACTTGCTCGAAGAGGTGGCTCATCACGCCGACGAGCGCAGCCGCCAGGCCAAACAGAAGCAGAAACAAAGCCACCGTCCGCCATAATGACGCGTTGGCGGGCAGGCCCGGCTGGAAGCTCGAAGGCACCAGCGCCATCCCCGCCGAAACCAGCGCGAAGAAGATCAGCGTTGCAGCCAAAATGTAGAAGTTGCGGGACATAATTTGCCGAGCGGCAATGGCCGCCGAGCTTATTGCGATCTTACGCGGGGCGGCACTTTTCGAGGAGGAAAACCGTGCCCAAAGCGGAAAGTTTCACAGGTTTACAGGGCCTGTGTTTCTGTGAAGATTGTTTTGGGAAACGATTGATTCTGAGGTAGTTCGGTGGAGGGCGGCACAGTTGGACAGTTGCTCGCTTTTAGTGCTTCCGTGCTGTTTTCCGGCGGAAGTCGTTGGTTTTGAGTTGGTTAGACGGAGCAGCACAGTTAGACAGTCGATAAAACGCGTTTTCCGGAGGTGGGAGGACGCAGGCGGATTTGAGGGAATACGAGCGCAGTTTTCACCCCAGCGACGACTTGTCCACTCCTCCAATTGAGCAAATATCCCTGGCTGGAACCCCGAGTTGCCGGGAGCCCGGTAGTATCACGGTTCTTCTTCTACCTCTCTAACTATGCGCTGGCCGAGGTTTATTTTCGGCAATTTGCGGAGGTGAAGGTTGCGGTTTCCCAGGTCCCAAAAGCGGACCGTGGAACCCCGCGCAAAACCAACGGGACTTTAGTCCCTGAGGGAATGGCGGCCTTACCAGGAGGACCTACTCAGAGTTTCTCTATTAGGGGCGGACGGGATTCTTCGGCGCGTTTTGCCCAAGTTCGGCATCTTTGAACCTTCGCCTTGCGCCATGGCGAATGTGAAGGATATCCACCCGCTTCTCACCTTCCAGCACACGATAAATCACACGATAGATGTGCGGCTTGCGACCGTAGAGCAGATGTCTGAGTTGGGGGTTTTCGGGAGTCGCTGGGCAGCGGTTGGGCAGCTTCTCCAGGGAGAGAATGGCATCCTTCAGTCCCCGGTACCACGTCCAGGCCGTTTCGGAATATCCGGCGTGAATCTCATCGAACAGGCCGGCAAAGTCGCGCTCTGCTCTAGCCGTGATGTTAATGTCGTATGCCATGCGTGGCTTCAAATTCGGCGAAGAATTCCCTTGCCGGACGGACTCTTCCCGATCTCGCGTCCTCCAGGCCTTGGCGGATGCCTTCCTCGGCGTCGGCGCGCGCAGCGATGTCGAGCAGGCGCTGATAGGCTCCGGCATCCTGCACAACGGCCGCTGCCTTCCCGTTCACGGTGAGCACTAAGGGGCGCTTGCTCTTCTTGAGATGTTTCATGAAGTCGCCGGAGGAACGGCGGAAGGTTGTAAGCGATTGGATGTCCGTGGTGATGTTAAGCATATGCGCCTCCGGCTAAAGCACCTTATTAGATGCTTTCAGAATACCGCGTTTCCGTAAAGTTGAATAGAGCGCAAAGCATCCGTTCAGACGCTGACAAGTGAAGCATCGTACCAAACGTCAAGAATGTCTCCAGCCAGAAGGAACCGATAACCCGGTGGCAAGCCGAGGAGGCGTGCAATCTCGTGGTGGTCTTCATACAAGTGGTACGTATGGAGTGAAGCAAAGAAGTCGGGTGCATCCGAGAAGACTTCTCCACACCAGATATACCAGCCGCTCGTTTCACCCACGACAGGGTGGCGAAGGCCGTTGATAGGAAGCTGGCCCTTCGTCGATAGCGCAAAGCCCGTCTTCGTGTTTTCTGGAGTTGCCACATACTCTGTCGCATACTGAATACAAAGAGCCTTTTGCTGCTCCTCGATTCCTTTTTGAGAGTCCATTTCTATCTCTCCTCATTCGTCCATCGAATCGCTGGCTGAGGCTTCAAAAAATGCTTGAACGTCCGTAATCGTCGCGGTCATGCGGTAGGGTGGGAGGCTGGCTAGAAAGGTTTTGCCGTATCTTTTTTGGGTGATGCGGTTGTCGAGAAGCACGAGCACGCCGCGGTCTTCGAGCGAGCGGATCAGCCGTCCAAAGCCCTGCTTGAGAGTGAGCACCGCCGCGGGTACCTGGTAGTCGAAGAAGGGCTTGCCGCCGGCCTCTTCGATTGCCTTCATGCGCGCCGAGACCACAGGGTCGCTGGGCACGGCAAAGGGCAGGCGGTCGATGATGACGCAGCTCAGCGCCTCGCCCTGCACGTCAACGCCTTGCCAGAAGCTTGAAGTCCCAAAGAGCACGGCATTCGGTGTTTCGCGGAACTGCTCCAAAAGGGCCTTGCGCGGAGCGCTGCCGTGCAGCAGGATGGGAAAGTCGAGCACCGGCATGAGGCGCTCGTAGAGGTCGCGCATTTGGCTGTAACTGGTGAAGAGGCAAAAGGCGCGACCGTGCGTGATTTCAAGCACGCGGCGGATGCAGCGCGCGGCAGCCTCGGGAAAGTCAGGATCGCGCGGATCGGGCATCTCCGGCGGCAGATAGAGCAGCGCCTGCTCGCCATATTTGAAATGGGAGGGCACCACCAGCTCGCGCGCCTCGCGCAGGCCCAGCCGCTTGCGCATGTGCTCAAAGCCGCCCTGGACGGTGAGCGTGGCCGAAGTGAGCACGACGGTGGGGATGGTCTCGAAGACCAGCTCGGACAATAGTTCAGAGACGTCGATGGGCGTGGCTTGAATAAATGTTGTACGTTGTCCTCCGCGGAAACTGCCGGCGCGGTTTGCGGCAAAACTTCCCCCAGGGGCTAAAGCCCGGCCTCTTCCTCGATCTTCTCCGGCACGACTAATGTCGTGCCCTTTCAAAGCACCACCTATCTTGAAATCCTGCCCTTTCACGGTCTCACCTATCGTGAAATCGCGCCCTTTCAAAGCACCGCCTCTTTCGGTCTGCGGGCCGATACGGCGCTCCATCCAATAGACCATGTTGTTGGCGTTGGATTCGAGCAGAAACTCGAGCTCGGAGCGGAGGCGGGCCACTCGCTTTTTCAGTCCCGGCGCCTCGTCGACGCCCTTCAGCGCCTCCATCTCCGTTTCCAGCCGGCGCAGCGTGGTGCGCACGGCCGTATAGAGGTCGCCTGAGGTTTCGAGGAACTCCTCGCGCCCCGTGAAGGGCTGGCGGCCGTCGCCGGCCATGGGCAGGCCGGCAAAGAACATCCGCGCACGCTCGCGGAGTTGCTGCGTAGCGGCGGGCAGATTCTGGGCTCCCTCTTTGCCGCGCAGCAGCGTATCGGTGTCGCGCGCCAGCTCCTCGAATCGGATGTTGCTGACCGAGAGGCCGAAGTAGCTGGAGGCAACCTCTTCCAGTTCGTGCGCCTCGTCGAAGACCACAGCCGCGGCCTCGGGAAGAATGCCGGCATCGGGCGCGCCCGCGGCCTCCTGCCTGACGCTCAGGTCGGCAAAGAACAGGTGATGGTTGACGATGATGATGTCCGACTCGAGCGCCCTGCGCCGCATCTCGGTGATAAAGCAGCGGCGGTAATCGGGGCAGGTTGACCCCAGGCAGGCCTCGGTGCGCGCATCCAGCTTGCTCCACAGCGCGCTGGACTCGGGCATCCCGGAAAGCTCGGCGCGGTCGCCTGTTTCCGTATTCTGCTCCCACTCTGCGATCTGACGGTATTGGTCGATCTCTTCGAGTCCTGAAAGAATCGGCTGGGTACGCAGAGCGACCAGCTTGTGGCGGCAGAGATAGTTGGCGCGGCCCTTCATGTAGCAGACGCGCAGCGGGCCCAGCAGCGTTTCAAGGAAGGGAATGTCGCGGAAGTAGAGCTGGTCCTGGAGAGCCTTGGTGCCCGTGGAAACGATGACGCGCTGGCCAGTACGCAGGGCGGGCAGCAGGTAGGCCAGTGTCTTGCCGGTGCCCGTGCCGGCTTCGACGATCAGGTGGCGGCGTTCGGCGAGAGCGCGCTCGACGGCCTTGGCCATTTCGAGTTGGCCGGGGCGGTACTCGAAAGGCAGCGAAGATTGCGCCAGAATGCCGCCCGGCGCAAAGAACTCATGCAGGGAAGGCAAGGCGCGGGTTGGGTTGTCGGTGGCGGGCATTGGGACCGGGCGCTCTAACCATCATAGTGAAGTGACCTGTGAGCAGGCGGGGCGCAGCACGGCTTCCGATGAGTTGATTCATGACGAACTAACCCGGCTGGCTTTCCGCCGTGGTTGGATCGATGGTCCTCAAGACCTTTGACACGCTGTTTGCAGGAAATCCGCCCAGGCGCGCGTGTTCCCGCACCGTTTCTTCGTTTGGCGCAATGTAGACGCAATAGATCTTGTTCTCAGTGACGTAGCTGTGAAGCCACTGAATCTGCGGCCCGAGGTTGCGCAGAACGCTACAGGACTTCTCTGCGACGCCCTGCAACTGAGAAGCCGACAAGGAGCCTGCTCCGGGAATCTCGCGTTCAATCACGAATTTTGGCATGGGACAACCTCCACGAGATGGGAATCCCAACAGTGTATATGTGACGCAAGCGAACTGAGCAGGAGATTGTGGCGAGGCGGCGTGCAATATCGACACATGCGAGCATGGTTCCTGGTGGCTTCCGGCGCGCAACGCTTCCGTGAGGGCCACTGAGGCCGCGCCTTGCTCTGCTATGGCTTCTCTCCCTGGCCCTGGCTATAACGCGAATCCATCCATCGGCCGATCATGAATGCCTCTTCGGGACTCGATGCGCCTTCGATCTCCCTTGCGCTCTTCGCCAGTTTCTTGCGGACAGCGCCAGCGCGTTGCTTGGCGACCGCTTTCTCAGCGGCGGCGGTGTATGGATTGACCGTACCAATGTTCATTTGGATACCGTGGATGCGCATCGTCACCTCCTCTCTAGAGACGGTGCAATTGCCAAGCCGGAAATGTGCCGGGCAGATAAGAAAAAACTCATCCCGAAGTTGGCGCGCAGCTGCGGCGCCCAGGTTGACTTCGTCAAGTGGACTAAGCATACTTAGTCCATGGCCTACACCGTCCACCAGGCAAAGACTCACTTCTCGCGGCTGCTCAAAGAGGCAGAGGCGGGCCAGGAAGTCGTCGTCATGCGCGGAACCAAGCCAGTGGCCAAGATCGTGCCGATCAACGTACCGGTAGCTCCCAAGCTGCCCTTCCGGCTCATGGGCGGATTTGAGGGGAAGATCCGCTGGGATGAGGACGCTTTCGATCCGATGACGGACGAAGAGTTAGTGGAGTGCGGTTGGGGTTGGATGCTGGATGCGCCTCTAGTTCCACCGCCGTCCGAGTCTATAGAGAAATGACCTATCTGCTCGATACGCACACGTTTCTCTGGATTCTGCAAACTCCGAAAGTACTTCCTGCTTCGGTTCTAAGCATTTGCAAGAACCGCTCGGCAATCTTGGTTCTTTCCATCGTCACACCATGGGAGATGGCGATCAAGAGCGCTATCGGGAAGCTGGATGCCGCTTATGTCCTGGACAACTTTGAAGCTTTGTTGACGCAGGGAGGGTATTCCATGCTGGAAACAACGACCCGGCATGTGATTCGCGCGGGACGCCTCCCCGCGCACCACCGCGACCCCTTCGACCGGCTGCTGGCGGCGCAGGCGCTGGAGCTGCGCATTCCATTGGTGAGCCGCGACCGGATCTTCGATATCTATGGCGTAAAACGAATTTGGGATTGATGCAAGGTGTTGGCCCACACGGGCGAAGGGCGACTGGAGATTGTTTTGGCGAAGTATCGTAGATCGGTAGTACCCAGGGATCCCGGCGCGGCGGCGATGCCGCTGGTGGCCATTGTGGGCCGGCCCAATGTGGGCAAATCCACGCTCTTCAACCGGCTCACCAAGAGCCGGCGCTCGATTGTGGGCGACGAGCCGGGCATTACCCGCGACCGTATTTACGGAGAATACGAGTGGGCCGGACGGCAGTTTCGCGTGGTGGACACCGGCGGCATTGTTCCCGACGACCCGGAGTTGATTCCTACCGAAATCTTCGCGCAAGCCAAGTTCGCGCTGGAAGAGGCCGACGCGCTGGTGCTAGTGGTGGACGCGCGCACGGAGCTGGCCAGCCCTGACTACGATCTCGTCAAACTGCTGATTCGCGGCGGCAAGCCGGTCTTTCTGGCAGTGAACAAGGTGGAGGGCGAGGCCATGGCCTTCGCCGCCGAAAACTTCCGCCAACTCGGCCTGCGCAATGTGTTTCCGATAAGCTCCGAACACGGCCTGGGCATCGGCGACCTGGTGGAGGCTATCTCCGAGGCGATTCCAGCGCCGCCGGAGGCTGTGCTGACGGAAGAAGAGGCCCAGGCCGGGCGAGACACAAAGACAACTCAGGAGGCCGAGGACGCACTGGCTGAGGAGGCCGAGATCTCCGAGGGAGGGCATGTCGAGGCGGACGAAGAGGGCGACGAGCTTCGTCCGCTGCACAGAACGCACGGCGAGTTTGAGCAGCACGAGACCTCTGTGGCGATCATCGGGCGGCCCAACGTGGGCAAGTCCACACTGTTGAATGCACTGACAGGCACTGAGCGCGCCATTGTTTCGCCCATCGCCGGAACGACGCGCGACGCGGTGGACGAGCTGGTAGAGTTCGAGGGCAGCCAGTTCCGATTTGTGGACACAGCCGGCATCCGCCGCAAGGGCAAGACTCACCTGATGGCGGAGAAGATGAGCGTGGTGATGGCGCGCCGTCATCTGGAGGCCGCGGACGTGGCCCTTCTCGTAATCGATGCAACTGATGGAGTGACGGCGGCCGACGCCACCATCGGCGGATACGCACACGAGAGCGGCCGCAGCGTCATCATCCTCGTCAACAAATGGGATGCGGTGACGACGGGAAGGACCGACGGCAAGCCGCCCGCCGATCGCGAGATATTCGAGAAGCAACTGCGCACGGTGCTCAAGTACCTGAGCTATGCGCCGGTGATCTTTCTCTCCGCCCTCGAGGGGACGGGCCTTGGCAGGGTGCTGAACGAGGTGAAAGCCGTGGCCGCCGAGCGCCGCAAGCGCGTGTCGACGGGGCAGATGAACCGCTTCCTCGATAAGATCGACTTCCAGCGCGCGCCGGTGCCCATGGCGAAGCGGATTCGCATCTTCTACATGACCCAGGCCGCGGTTGCGCCGCCGACGTTTGTTCTCTTCACCGACCGCGACATCAAGCTGCACTTCAGCTTCGAACGCTTCCTGGAAAACCAGATCCGCGAGGCCTTCGGCTTCAAGGGAACGCCGATCTGGTTCAAGGTGAGGGCGCGGAATGCGGAGAAGAAGGACTAGGCCTATGACCGGGCGAAGATGTTCTATCGAATGAACGAACGTGGGTCAGGAGACCCACGTTACAGCCGGCCGGGAGGTCGGCGCTACATTTCAAAATGGAACATTTTCATACGGCCAAAGAACTAGCTGCGGGGTGACGCTGGAAGGACACTTTTTGACCGGTTGCGCGGTTCTGAAGTGGGTGCAACCTGCGCTTTTACATTCAGCTTTTGGCGGTATTTCCGGTACATTTTTCCGCCACTCAGCGACCTGGCCATGTTGAGATGCGCTGGACCCATCTATTGCGGCGGAGGATTCTGCCGGCTCGATGAAGACGGGCTGTCTGTCGGTTCATTCAGCTTGGTCAGATGCACGCTGGCCTGGGCTTCGGGGACGGCGCCGTCGTTGACCTGGACCTCGGTTGGCTTGCCCTGGATGAGGATGCGCTGGACGGCCTTGCCACGGGCGGGAACCAGCAGCCGCTGGGTGACCGAAGTGGAGTCGGTTCGCACCGTAACAGGAACTTCGGCTGAGGCGTAGCCGCTATTGGCTACGTTGACGGCGACCAGCCAGTTGCCTGCCGAGGCGGTGGTGGGAAAGACGCCGGCGATGGACAGGTCGGGCAGGCCCTTGTCGGCATCGACCCAATCGGCGAAGAACCACGATAGGTCGCGGTGGTTTCCTGACTCTTCGAGCAGTTTCTCGAAGGAGCTGCGGGCGGCGCAGGCTGGGGAAGAAGCGGGGGCAGGAGACGGACTTCCCTCAGGGGCTAAAGCCCCACGTCCATTTTGCGGCATTTTCGGCACGACTAAAGTCGTGCCCTGATACAAAGCTGGCTCGACTCCGAGTTTTTCAGCAGCCTGTGAAGTCGTGCCCTGACACGGCTGGGAATCGGAATCGTGCTTTCCCGCGGCTTGTTTATCGATGGCGAATTCCGGGGCTGGATCGTAGGCGCGGAGGGCGGCGGAAAGCGTGGTGTCGCCGGCGAGGTCGCGCAGCATCCAGAGGATATAGGCGGCCTTGGTGCGGTAGTAGACGGGCGAGATGGCTGCGGCCAGCGGCTGGCCGACGTTTTGGCCAGGGCTTTCCGGTTCGGCAAGGGCGAGCGCGGGGCGTGAGGCCTCGAGCACGCCCAAGGCCCGATCGCGGCCGTGCTGCTTTTCCACCCACAGCGTGCCCATGAAATTGGCCAGGCCCTCGTCAAGCCAGGCGGGCGGGGGCGAATTGGGCGTCTGAAGCCAGGCGCGGGTGAGCGCGTGGGCCAGAATGCCGTTGAGCTGCTGCGGGCGGTCTGACTGAAGGGGTGCGGCCAGTAGAGTGCCGGTCTCAAAGGGCGCATCCCGGGGGTCGGGAAGGTCGAGCAAGGTGAGTTGGGAGCGTGGCTTCTGGCCCATCCAAACCTGCAAGAACGGCGTAACTTCAGTCTCCGCGGCGGTCCAGGCCTGGACGGCGGGTTCGTCTCCCGGCAGGGTCCAGGCGGTGAGGTTCGCGCCGGACTGGGGGGTACGGATCGCCAAGAAGAGGCTGGGCGCCTCAAAGCCAAGGGTCGCGCCGTCAAGGCTGGCGGTGGCCACGCCGGAGACCTCCTGAGCCTGGTCCAACCCGTTGGCTTCGGTGACGGTGAGCGCAGCCGGATGGCCGTTAATGAGGGCGACGGTGGGCGCCTGGCCATGCGGAAACTCGACGGTGAGCCGAAGCCGGAAGTGTGCACCAGAGAGCTTGAGTTTATGTTCACCGATCTCGTCGAAGAGGCGCGCACCGTCGCCCAGGATCACGGGCAGGCTGGAGACCGGGTACCAGACCACATTGCCAAAGCCGCGCAGGCCGGTGAAGGGGACGCCGATCTGGTCCCAGTCCGAGTGGAGAGCCACATCTTCGGGGGTTCCGATCATGAGCAGGCGCTTGGCGGAGGGCGCAATGACGCCGGAATAGGTGACGTCTAGCTGAAGGCTCTGGCCTGGCGAGAGCGGCTGGATGAGGGGAACGGCCGCTTCCTGTAACTGGCCGGTGTGGTCGGCGTCGGAGTTGAGCGTGGCCACCTGGAAGGCAGCGTCTTTGCCGCTGACGCGAATCCGCTCCCAGTTGAGCGAGGAGGAGAGTTGCAAGGGGATGCGAGTTAACGGCGTCTTGCCGTCGTTGCGCACCGAGAGGAGCGCGCGGACGGCGATGTGCTGCTCTGCGGTGCGGAGACGCACGTCGAGGTTAAGGTCGGTGCATGTAACGGCTCGCCGATCGGCATCGTCAGCGGACGGCTCGCTCGCCATCTTGACCGCTGGCGGGGTTACCTGGGTGGTTGTCTGGCCGTTCTCGTCGGTGGAACGGGAATAGATGACGTGGCCCTTGGAGGGCTGGTCAGGCTGAGCGGGTGAAGTCTGCGCAGGGCATGTGAAGGGCGCTAAGCAGAGAAGAACCACGGTTGCAAGGATCGCATCGTTAAAAGGGCACGGCTTTAGCCGTGCCACTGTATTGATTAGTAAAGACGTGGGCTTTAGCCCCTGTGGGAATGTCTCCACCAGAATCCGCCTCGCCTCAGCGGCTAAAGCCGTTTCCGTTTTGGGGCTCAGTACGGCACGGCTAAAGCCGTGCCCTTTCAAAGCAGCTGAATTCTGCATTTTCCGTATAAGATTCGCGACGTTTGCGATCCCAGCAAGAGAGGATTTCACGAGCCCAAGCCTTTCTGCTTCTTTGGTTTGGACGCGGCTGCGGTCTTGGCGAAAGCGCCAATGCCATCCCCGGCTGGTGCGCGAGCAGCATTCCGGCGCTGGCGAAAGGCCTCGTAGAGCACCACAGCTCCGGCCGCAGAGACGTTGAGCGAGCTGACGCCGCCGGCCATGGGGATCCGCAGCATGTGGTCGCAGGTGCGGCGGACCAGTTCGTGGAGGCCCGCGCCCTCGCGGCCGAGGACCAGGACGAGATTGCCGGTGAGGTCGAACTGATCGTAGTCAGTCTGGCCGCGCTCGTCGAGGCCGATGATCCATAGATTCTGGCGCTTGAGCTCTTCGAGGGCGCGCACCAGGTTGACCACGCGGGCGATGCGCAGGTGCTCGGCTGCGCCGGCGCTGGCCTTCATGGCCACCGGGCTCAGGGGCGCAGACCGCCGCTCGGTAAGCACGACGCCGTCAACCCCGGCGCCATCGGCCACGCGCAGCAGAGCGCCCAGGTTTTGCGGGTCTTCGACGCCATCCAGAGCCAGCAGCAGGCGCGCTGCGCCGGGCTGGCCGGGCGTGAATAAATCTTCGATGGTGAGAAACTCCTGCGGGCGCACCATGGCCACCACGCCCTGATGCGCGGCGGTTTTGGCCAGCAGCGTCAACTGCTCGCGCGGCTCCTGGCGGACGCGGACACCCGCCAGGCGGCAGGCAGCGACTAGGCGCTCCAGCCGTTGATCTTCGCGCTCGCGCGCCACCAATACGTGGTCAAAGTGCCGCTTGCCGGCCTTGAGCGCTTCCTCGACCGGATGCACGCCGTAGAGAACTTCCATAGTGGATAGTGTAGTTGCCGCGAGGCCTAGGACGACAGCTTGGCGCTGGCCAGACGGTTCAGGCTTACGCCTTGCTCGGCTGCTTCCAGGGCCAGCGAACGATGCACCTGGGGCGGGATGCGGACACGGAACGCGCCACTGTAGTGCTTCTCGGCCAATGGAGCGGGAATCGGCTCCCCTGAGGCCTTCATATCCAGCACGACTTCGCGCACCATTTTGCGAATACCGGCCAGCGCGGCTTCAGGAGTCGCGGCCAGCCAGGAAAGAGACGGGAACTCAACGCAGAGGCCAGCGTGTTCCCCGTCTTCGGCCGACCAGGTTACGCGATAGGTGTAATGGTCATTTTTCATCGTCTGGCTCCGTTTGTTTTTCAGCTTCCATGGCTTTCAGTTTGTGGATGGCCAGCAGTACCTGACGAACCTGATAAGCCTTGGCCTTTCCCTTGTCCTCTTGAATGTTGACGCGCGGATCGCCAGGCCAGGGAGTCTTGAAGACGGCATGACTGGTTCCGCGCTCGCGATATTGCGCCGTCTAACAGTTAGTCTCGTGTGACCTTCGCTTCCAATACTGGGTTTTCAATCTACTTTCAGCCGCAGCGTTGTAAAGAATCTCGCAATCACAGAATGCTCCCTTTCCCATGAGTACGTGGAACACATCCGACCAATCCGACTCTTCAAAGCCGCAAAGTTGTAGTGCCTGCTTTGCATGGCGGAAGCCACCGGAACATGTTTGTGGCCGTGCATTACTACTTTCAGGCAAAAACACCTCGTCAAGCGCAGCAAAAAAATTCTTCTTTTGCAGCACGCCCATAACATCTGACGTTATTGACGCGATAAATTCCTCGTCCGGGTCGTCTCCGACCTCTTCTGGACGTTCGTCCGGCGTGAGTTCAAACCACTGCGTATCCGCGAGGGTGGAGTCGTAGTAGTCCTTGGGAATCAGGTGCACAATGTAGTGGTACCTCTGGCGGGGGTACAGGCCTCTGAACCGCTCATCGATGAAAAACAACGCGATTCGGAACGGGTCTTGCTCCCAATATTCTGCACGTACAACCATCTCGGGATACGAAGCCCGAACAAATCCTCGAATGTCAGACTCGATTTTGGCGAGACGGATATCCTGCATGACTATTACATCCTAACCAGTTCTGGAGGCAGTTTCATCGATAGTTTTCTTGATCGGCCCAAGCTCCTTGTCGTGTACACGACCGATTCTTTGTAATCCCACCCAGATTTTCTGAAGTGGCCGCTTCAGGGCAGGATCGTGTTGTCGATGAGGCGGGTTTTGCCTACCCAGGCGGCGACGGCGAAGAGGGTTCCGGAGGCGGCGATTTCCGCTGGCTCCAATGTGGCCCAATCAACGGCGGCGATGTAGTCGATGCGGACTTCAGGTTCGGCGGCGAAGACTTGGCGGGCCGCTTCGATGAGCTTGCTGGCTTGGCGCTCGCCTTGGGCGGTTAAGGCTTCGACCTGGCGAATGGCGCGGCTTAGGACAAGAGCCTGTGCGCGCTCGGCGGGGCTGAGGTAGCGGTTGCGGGAGCTGAGAGCCAGGCCATCGGGTTCACGAACGATGGGGCAGACGACGATTTCGGTAGGGAGGCGGAGGTCGGTGGCCATGCGGCGCAGGACGGCTACCTGTGCCGCATCTTTCTGGCCGAAGAAGGCGCGGTCGGGCTCGGCGGCAATGAGCAGCTTGGCGACAACGGTGGCGACGCCGCGAAAATGGCCGGGGCGGGATGCGCCGTCGAGGCGGCTGCTCAGGCCTTCGACTTCGACAAAGGTGGCCGCACCGGCGGGGTAGAGCTCTTCGACCGATGGAGCGAAGACTACGTCTGCCCCTTCAGACTCGGCTAGAGCGCAGTCGGCCTCAAAGGTGCGGGGATAGCGGGCGTAATCTTCGTTGGGGCCGAACTGGGTGGGATTGACGAAGATGCTCACGGCAACGCGGCTGGTAGAGGCTTTGGCGGCGCGGATGAGCGAGGCGTGGCCGGCATGCAGCGCGCCCATGGTGGGTACGAGGCCGATGGTGTTGCCGCCGTCGTTCCGCTCAAGACGGGACCAGTGGCGAAGTTCGGCTACGGTATGAAGGACTTCCATCAGGCTTTCCGCAACGCTCCTGTCTTCTGCTGCATTGCGTCGAGAGCTCTGCGCGCGGACTCGGGCAGGTGGTAGCTCTCTTCGTCGGAAGGGAAGGCGCGGTGCTCGACGTCTTCGCGATAGTGTTCGATTGCGCCGCGGATGAGCGCGCCGGCGTCGCCGTAGCGGCGGACGAATTTTGCCGGGGGGGCGAAGGTCAGGTTGAGCAGGTCGTGGAAGACGAGGATCTGGCCGTCGCAATCGGGCCCTGCGCCTATACCGATGGTGGGGATGGGCAGCTCGGCGGTGAGCTCCGCGGCCACTTCGCGCGGAATGCCTTCGAGCACGATGGCTCCGGCTCCGGCGCGGACCAGGGCGTGGGCGTCGGCCTTGAGCTGGAGGACGGTTTCGGCGGTGCGGGCCTGCACCTTGTATCCGCCCATGCGGTGCACGCTCTGCGGGGTTAGGCCGAGGTGGCCGATGACGGGAATCTCGGCCTCGGTGAGAGCGCGCACAAGATCGAGGCGCGCGCCTTCGATCTTTACGGCCTCCGCGCCGGCCTCCTTGACGAAGCGAACGGCGTTGGCAAGGCCCTCGCCGACCGTGCCGTGATAGCTGCCGAAAGGCATGTCGGCCACCACAAGGGCGCGGCGGACGGCGCGGCGAACGGCGCGGGTGTGGTGGAGCATCTCGTCCACCGTGACGGCGAGAGTGTTCTCGTAGCCCAGAACCACCATGGCCAGCGAGTCGCCCACCAGCAGCAGGTCGATACCGCTTTCGTCGGCCAAACGCGAGGAAGAGTAGTCGTAGGCGGTGAGCGCGGAGATGGGCTTGCCCTGGCGCTTCATCTCAGTGAGCGCGGGCACGGTGACTTTTGTGACGGGGTTGGCGTGGGGCGCGGGATCAGCGCCGCCGGGGAAGTGTGTGAGGCTCATGTTTTTCTCCAGTGCCGCTCCGTTTACTCAGGATGCGACCCGAACAAACCGAGTATACGCCTGACGGCGGGCGGAGGCGTAACGGCGTGTCCCATTCTCTGCGCCCTGACGTGAATCAGAGTTCCGCTTGCGGTTCGCTCATCTGGCGCTGCACACTGGAAGGCGGAATGCTTTCACCTCTGGCAACGGGGATTTACGCTGGGCTGGGCGCGACGGCGGCGCTGGGGCTGGCGGCGGGCGGCTGCGCGTATGCGGCGCTGTGGCCGGGGTCTCGGCTCTTCGGCGAAGCGCTGATCGCTCCACGCCGCCCCGGCGAACTGGCACTCACCTTCGACGACGGTCCCAACCCGGCATGGACGCCGCGGCTGCTCGATATTCTGGCCACCCACAATGTGCGGGCGACGTTTTTTCTGCTGGGCAGCCGCGCAGAGGCCGAGCCTGAACTGGTGCGGAGGATTGCTGCGAGAGGGCATCTGGTCGGAAGCCACTCCTGGAGCCACGTTAACCTGGCTCTCACGGCGGCCAGCCGCGTACAAGAGGAGCTGACTCGGACCAGCCAGACGCTGGAGCAGATTGCGGGCGCGCCGGTGCGCTATTTTCGCCCGCCATTTGGGGCGCGAAGGCCCATCGTGTTTTTGCTGGCAAGGCGGATGGGGATGGTTCCGGTGCTGTGGAATGCAATGACGACCGACTGGCAAGAGCCCTCCGCCGACGCGATTGCGGAGCGGCTGGCGGAGAAGGTGGACTATCTCAAGCTGCAAGGATTGGCAGCCAACATCGTCCTGCACGATGGCAGCCACATGGACCCAGCCGCGGATCGGGGGCCGTCCGTGGCAGCCGCCGGACAGCTTTTAGCTCACTACAAGGCGACGCATCGCTTCGTGACGCTGGATGCATGGGAAGCTGAGCGAGCCTGACTGGCTCGGATCTATCTCGATATCGAGTTTGAGACGTTTGCCCGTTGACGGCGCCAATCAACGGGAAGAGTCCCGTTTCGCAAACCGCCGGCCGCGAATCTCGTACTCCCCACCAGCCACGCGGGTAATTGCCTCGGCATAGGCGATGTGCTCCTCGGCCAGAATTCGTTCGGTCAACGAGTGCGCATCGTCGCTCTCCAAGACAGGGATCGTGCGCTGAACCACGATTACTCCGTGGTCGAGGTGCTCGTCGACAAAGTGAACCGTGCAGCCGGCCACCTTTACGCCATATTCGAAGGCCTGTTCATGCGCATCGAGGCCTGGGAAGGCCGGAAGCAGCGAAGGGTGAATATTGAGGATGCGGTTGGGAAACGCGGTAATGAACTCCGGCGAAAGCAGCCGCATGTAACCGGCAAGGCATACCAGGTCAACGCGATGCGCGCGCAGGCAGGCAATGACATCGGCGTCGTGCTCAGCCCGCTCACGGCCCTTGGAGACAAAAACCGCAGTGGGCAGTCCCAGGTCATGAGCAGCTTGCAGGCCGCCGGCTTCGGCCACATTCGAGACCACCACGGCGATCTCCGCGCCCTTGAGCCGCCCGGTCCGTATGGATGCGGCGATGGCCAGGAAATTCGAGCCGCGGCCCGAGAGCAGGATTCCCAACCGAAGGGGCCGATTTTTCGAAGCGGGTTCCAAGATTCTCCCTCAGGAGCTAAAGCCCTTTGATCTTGCGGCTAGCGGCACGACTGAACAGTTTGCTGAAAAATGCCCCAATGTTGGCCTGGTCAGGCAAGAGCGTCCCTCAGCGGCTAAAGCCGGTCGTTTAATATCAGCTACTTGCGGCACGGCTAAAGCCATGCCCTTTCAAAACCACACCGGCCGCAGAGTTTTTCAGAAAGCCTTGAAGTCGTGCCCTGACACAGTACTCTTTCACTGATTCACTTATTCACTCTTTCACTGATTCACGTGTACTGCACCCGGTGCTCGCCCTTCACGACGCGGCCGATCACGTAGAACTTCTCTTCCGCACGGTCGAGCAGATTTTTTGCCCGCGGAAACTTCGCCGCGGGAATCGCAGCGATCAGCCCGATGCCCATGTTGAAGGTGCGCATCATCTCCTCTTGCGACACCTGGCCCAGCGTGCGCAGATGCTCGAAGATCGGCAACACCGGCCAGGAACCCAGCTCCACCTGCGCCGCCGTACCTTTGGGCAGGATGCGGGGCAGGTTTTCGGTGATGCCGCCACCGGTGATGTGCGCCATGCCGGTGGTCAGCCCGGCCGTCACAAGTTTCTGAATCACATGAAGATAGCTGCGGTGCGTCTTCATCAGCGCCGCGCCGGCCTTCTCCTTGATGGCGGTCACGTATTGGGTGGGTTTGTAGCCTGCCACCTCGAAGAGCAGCTTGCGCGCCAGGGAGTAGCCGTTGGTGTGCAGCCCGGTCGAGGGCAGCCCGATGAGCACGTCGCCGGCCTTGATGCCCGCGCCGGTCACCATCTTTTCGCGATCCACAGCTCCCACGATAAAGCCTGCCAGATCGTATTCGCCGTCGGTATAGAAACCCGGCATCTGCGCCGTCTCGCCGCCGATGAGAGCGCAACCGTTGGCCTTGCAAGCTTCAGCCAGCCCCGTCACTACGCTTTCGGTCACCACCGGGTCGAGCTTGCCGCTGGCCAGGTAGTCCAGAAAGAACAGCGGCGTAGCTCCCTGCACGGCAATGTCGTTCACGCAGTGGTTGACCAGGTCAGCGCCCACGGTTTGGTGCAGTCCCAGCTCGAATGCCACCTTGAGCTTGGTTCCGACGCCATCGGCCGAACTCACCAGAATGGGGCTCTTCCAGCGCTGCGTGTCCAGCCGGTAGAGCGCGCCAAAGCCGCCTATGCCGCCCAGGACGTTGCGATTAAAGGTCTTCTGCGCCAGGTACTTGATACGCTCCTTGGCGCGGTCGCCGCTGCTGATGTCCACACCGGCGTCGGCGTAGGTCACGGATTTGGAATTGGGCTTGGGTTCGTCGGGCACGTGAACGGCTTTCTTCAGATGGATTTCGGGTGGCACGGCTGGCCGAAAGGTCGATTTTAGCAGGATTTGGGGCTTCATCGCGCACTGTGATCCCACAATGCTGGCTGTGGATTTGTGGGTTGGAGTCTTAGTTGGCCCGGTTGTCGCCCCGGAATCTGCGTGTGGTCATGGGCTGAACTTTGCGAGAGTTCCGGTCCTTGCGGACGCGTCCGCTCAGGCGATGATCTCGAGGCCCTTTTTCTCGACCAAAGACAGCAACTTGAGAGAGGTTCCCTGCGGGTGCTTTTCTCCGCGCTCCCATTTGCTGACGAGGCTTGGCGTTACATTCAGGTAGGCCGCGAAGACCGCTTGGCTCGCGTTTTCGCGGGTGCGCAGGGCGCGAATCTTCTTTGGCGTCATCTCCTGAATCTGAGTGAGGCACAAGACATCGAATTTGCGCATTGTCTTGCGATCCATTCCACCGACCGAGTACAAGTCCGTGGCTGTGTCGTGAATCGCCGCCATTGCATTGCTACGATACTTCTTGACCATCGCTATCCTCCTCTTGCGGTTCAACTTCGATCAGGGCTCCATCCGCCACCCGTTTTGCAATTTCAGCTTCGCTGTAACCCAGAATTACGTCTGCCAGTTCCCTAAACGCTTCCAATTCGCCGGTCTTGATGTTGCCGAGGTCTTTCTTCTCAAAGCCATACACAAACACCGCCCGCCGATTCAAACGGAAGAGAATGATCGATCTCGACCCGGCCGATTTACCCTCACCTGGCCGCGCAATTCGCTGCTTAATCACTCCGCCGCCCAGGTCCGCGTCGATCATCCCGGCGTTGGCCAGGCTGGCGGCCTCCCAAAGCTCCGAATCACGGATGCGCGCCTTGCGCGCAAAGCGTGCGAACGGCTTCGTTTTGTATACGGCCAATCGCGACTGGATCGCTGGGCGCACGGCCAAAGTATAGCACTTGGTACCAGCTTATGTGCTGGAATTAACTTGAGGGTCCGGATTTGAAGAGCACTTCTTCAGACCCGATCGGCGGGGAAGCTGCCGATGGCTTCGCCTTCGGCGACGTGCTGGCCGGCGAGCACGATGGCGTGGCTCGCGATGCGGGCGCCCGGGCCGATGACAGTCGGCACCAGAGTGACCTGGCCGAAGTTTTCCGGATTGTGGGTGTGAGAGTAGACGCGGGCGAAGGACCCGATGACGGCGCCGTCGCCGATGGCGATGCCGCCGCGGTCGTTCAAGAGCACGCGCTGGCGGATGGTGACCCCGTCGCCGATGGACAGATTGTAGCCGAAGGTGAGGTCCACGCCGTGGTAGATCTTGACCCCCGCGCCCATGTGCGCAAAGATGTGACGGCCCAACATGCAGCGGAAACGCAGACCCAGCCAGTGATTGAGCCCGACCGGGGACCGGTCGAACATCTGCCAGAACCAGAGAAGGGGCTTGAGCTGCCTATAGCGGTCAGGGTCGGCGTCTGCGAAGCACTCCGCTTCAAGCGTCACGTTTTCAGGGTCCAGCGAGAGGCTCAGGATATTGCCTGGCAGCTCGGAGGTGAGCGTCAAGTTGAGCTTGCCGCCGTGCGGGCGGCCCATGTAGAGCTGAAAAAGCTGATCGCGTACTACTTCGGCCCGGCGCTCCGGGGCGTGGTGACGGGTGAACTCCTCATCGAGAAACTGGAGCCAGCGGCGATAGACTTCTTCCGCCTCAGGCGCAGGATGCGGGACGCTGTTCGCGTTGGATACCATACGGATTGGACGATACACCAACGGACCTGGACGCATCGAGTCGGGGTTTCCACATTGGCCCAGTCTCCGGGGGTCAACGCTGCAAAAGGCGCACCAGAACGACTCCCTGGCGCGGGATTTCAAGATCGATTCCGGCCGTGCCCGCGCGTACGGCGACAGGATGATCTGGCACGGATTGTTCGAGCGCGCCGGCCTTTTCCAGTTGCAGCAATTGCTCCGCGGAAGGGTGCGCGGGGCTGCCCATCTGCTGCCAGACTCGGTAGGCGTTGCTGTGCGAGGCATCCATGCGAAATTCGGCGGCGATGACAGGATTTCCATGCAGGCCATCGACGGCCAGGTGAATCTCGGCAGGCGGAGCCGGGGGATCGGCGTCGTGGTAGTTCCACAGCAGGACATCCAGCTCGCGGCCATTGCGAGTAGCCACGGCATTCACGTCAGGCGAGCCCTGAACGCTTCGTTCCAGAAGGTCAGCAAGCGGCACGGCAGCGCCGCTCGTGGTTGCGATCCACTCCGCACCCGGCTTTCGTGCGCCGAGCATCCCGAAGATCCTGAAGACGTTGAGCACCGGCTTGTCGATGCCGTTGGTGGCCAGCTCGCGGAATCCGGCAAAGGCCGGCTGATCTTCAAACTCGAAGGCCCAGGTGACCGATCCCTCGACCGTGACGCCGTATTGCCGGGCGAGTTCGTAGGTGCGCAGGGTAGCCTCTGCCACGCTGGCGCCATAGAGAGGGCCGTTGCGATAGCCATTTTGGCTTCCCTGGCAGGCGGCGCATCCCTCGGGATCGCTCTCGCCGAGAATGATGGGCGTGTGCTTCCACTCTGGGTAGGTGGCAACCACTCGCATTCCGCGCTCGACGGCACTCAACTGGGTGGCGACGCTCATCACAACATGCCCATCCACAAATGCGGGCTTGCCCTTGGGGTGGTAGCTGATGAAGTCGAGCGGCGCGCCGGTAGCGCCGGTTGCGGCATTGACGCCGTGGGCGCAGTGTTCTAGAAACTGGCGCAGAAACACCTCCGAGCGGTCGCTGATTCCGGTGGCCTCGGGGCCTCCGATGCGGGCCTGAGGCAGAACCTTGCGAATCGCCGCGGCAGACAGATCGTAAAGACGGTCATATTCGGCGGGTGTGCCGTGCCAGTAGGGAATATCCGGCTCGTTCCAAACCTCCCAGAGCCACGAATCGGTTTGGCTGCCGTAGCGGTTGCGCAGATGGGCCGCGTAGACTTCAACCAGCTTTGACCAGCGGGCTTCGTCCTTGGGCGGATACGTCCAGCCGGTGAAGATATCGCCCTTGGGGAAGGTGTGGCGATAGGGCTCCGGGTGGGTGGAGAGTGCCTGGGGCATGAAGCCGATTTCGACCAGAGGACGCACATGCGTGGCAACGAGGGAGTCGAAGATGCGGTCGGTGATCGTGAAGTCGTAGACTGGCGTTCCATCGGGCCGCTCGGTGTAGACGTTGGTCGAGCCCCACTTCAGCGAGCCCTCGCCGTCGCCGCTGGTGAGCAGGTTGTGCGGGCGGAAGTAGACGGGAACCGGGCTCAGCGCGGCCAATTCGCCAAGGAGCTTTTTGCCGTTGGGCGCATAGAGATAGTTGGGCTCGTCGGCGCCGAAGTAATTCCAGATGGGAATGTAGGGTCCGATGGGCTGGGCGGCGTGAACCTGGATTGAGACGGGCGCAGCTTGAGGCTGTGCCTGGGCGAGAACTATGCACGGGGCCGGGGGAAGCGCTACCAGAAGGGCGACGCAGAATCGGGTGCACGCAGTCTTCATCCGCTCCACTCTACCACTGTATGATTCTTGTGGTTTTGAGGGTCTTAGAAACGAGTTCTGGATGGCCCGGCTGGTCGGGTGTGCATTGAACTTCGGTAGCCCTGGGGCGGGCGAAGCTGCGCCGATCATTTCAGTTAACCATCGCTGCCTATGAGCTGAAGCGCGTCGGCAGGCCGATTGCGGTTCAAGCCGTAGTCACTTAGTTCCGACGTATATCTGGAGGCCGCTAAAGCAGCCTCCAGAGGCAAAGCAAGATCAGCGATTTGGAATCAAGATACACCCAATAAGCGCCAAATCCGGCGGTAAGCAACTCGAGCCTGCGAATGTGAGTATTCAGGCAGCCTTTGAAGCTGTAGTTCACAAAATGCTCACATCGGGGGGCCGAAGCTTGCCGCCTTCCGCACTTTCAGTTTCCGAGTCTGGACTCAGAAGCCAGCCTGCGCTTCGGCATACTCTGCCTGCGCTATCTGAATCTTTGCCAGAGCGACCGGCTCGCCATAGTGACCGGCCACAATTCGCTCCGCTTGAGAGCCGTCAAGATATGGCCGCACCGCAGCCAGCTTGATCGTGGATTGAGCGGCCATCCGCTCCACTTGAGTGCGGCTGGAGATGGATTGAACCAGGGCGAAGATCGCGCTCACGATGGTTGCCACTGCCTGGATTGCGGCCAAGGCGTGCTGCTCGCTCCCTGAGTCCGCGATCTTTGCCGCTTGCAGTAGCGCGACGTTGACCTGTTGCTGGAAGGTCACAACTTGTGTCTGCATCTGAGCAAGCGTGCTTGCCGCCGGATTTGCCAGATAGGCCTTTGCTTGCGCCACGAGCAGATTCGATGCCGCGTCAAAGCCTACCGTGGCGGCAGCAAAGATCGGCGCATCCTGGGGCGCAAGCAGGGCCGCGGTCGAGTCCACCGTGAGCACCGCGCTTTGCAGCGCCGGGGTCCAATTCACAATATCCTGCGCAACTGTCACGCCCGAGCAGCCGCCCACAAATGGCAACGGCAGCAGCAAGGAGATCAGCGCCCAGGCGCCCAGTTTGGCAGTCGATCCAGTCGAAGTAGACTGACCTTCCGGATCCCGCGCAAGCAGGCCCAGAAGGGCGGTGGCGATGGCGCTCACTAGCGTAACCACGGTGCCGTCTCCGGCCGCGCCCAAGGTCACTCCTTGTTGCCCAAGGACGCGGGCAATTGTGACGACCGCGATCAACACCCCCGCGGCCGATGTCTTCGGGTGATTCCACGAGTTCGAGAGTGCATTCATGCAGAAAGCTCCTTCAGAGAGAGAAAGAGCAGCCGAAGCCGCCCTGGTTGTTCTCGATAGGTCCGGTCCGCAACAATAGAAACAAGACTGGGCGCCGCGCTGACAAAAAGTAGGGCGCACCATCCTCGTCGCGTCTTTGGTTTTGCGGTTGGGTGCGATTCGCCGTTCATTTCAACGGGACCGGAGCAGTAGTTGACTTGCGATTTGGCAGCGACCGCGCTGGACTCGGCCTGCCGGACTCGATCTGTCCAGAACCCTCGGCCGGATGCGCTGCCGTGGTTCCGGTCAACCCACCCAGCCGAGAGCCGCTGCGAGCGAACATCGACAGCCTCGCGCCCCGGCGCCGTCCGCAGGAGGAAGGCGTACTCATTCGCCGGGCGCGGCATCTCCGTCGTTTGTCTGGATGCTTCTTATGCTAGACAATCCGAGGCATATCTTCGGCAAGGGCTGAAAGAGATTTATCTATTTAAGGAAAAATGACTTACAGAACAAGGAGTACCCTTGATCCCTTGACAGCCAAGATTGGCTTATATCTCAACTGTCCCCGGTGAGGTTCCGGGCGGGGAGTAGTTTCGGCGTCAACTACTTGAGGGTGTCAGGAAGCTGAAAGTCGACCCCTGCGGCCTGATTCACTTTCGCTGTCGAGGCGAGGTCGAGTTGGTCTGTTGGAATATCGCGGGGGTGCTGGTCGCGGACGTAAAGCGTGGTCCGGGTCAAAATGTAGTTATGAATCTGCTCAGAGGGGCGGCTATCTTTGAAGACGAGCGTGACCGCTTCCTCGCTTTGCGGGACTGGGGACGGATAGGCGAGATCGGAGGGCGGCGGGTATGGCGGGTAAGGCATCAGCTGTGCCTGGGGAGCGGATTCCGCATCGTAGCCATCGGGTCCTGCGGGAGCGGAGTTCGGTGAGGCTGCGGAATCGTCATAGCCCATGTCGTAGGGGTATGGAAGGGAATAACCCGCAACACCGTAGACCGGGACACCGTAGCGAACTCCCGCCGCGTAAGACGGCTGGTAGGGTCTTCGGGGGTGGTGGGATCCGGTATAGGGTGGGCGAGCGTTGGAGCTGCCGGCAGCCCCTCTCTGCGAGCCGCGGGTTGCGCTGAATGGCCTGCTGACAGAACCGGGAGAGGCCGTGAATCGACTGGGAACGGAACGGCTGAACCCTCCGCGAAACGCCGGTGCGGAGCGGCCCGAGAAGCCCCCGCGCGATGCGGCCCGCTGGGCGCAGACCGGGAGCGCAAACCCGATCACAAGCAGCGCAACCGCGGTGAGACGCCTCATGAAGACATAGTACGCCGTTTTTTAGTCAAGGGTGGATGAGGGGCAGGGCGATTGCATGATCGGCAATCCTGCTCAGGCCACGGACTCGATCCGCCCTTCCAGGGCGGAATGTTTCTCCTGAAACGCATTCCCAGGGCTTCGCCCTGGGCTACTCTCGCCGCCTCCCTCCGGGAGGCATGAGGAGAATGGCCGATACGAGAGATAAGAAGACCCGGACTCGGCAACAAAACGTTTTTATGCGATTGCGCTGAGTTGTTCAGGGGTTGAAACCCCTTGCTCCCTCTGGAGTTTCCGATCTGCAACTGTAGTTTGGGAGACTTGGGAAAGCACATTCAAATTACCAGATGCGCCGCACGCTGAATTGGTCAAGCTGCGGATCGGGGCTGAGAATTGCAACATCGAGCGCCTGCGCCTGAGCGGCGATCATGCGGTCGAAGGGGTCTTTGTGCCCGACGGTCAGGCGACCTGCGCGCAGCGCGGACTCGGTATCGATGGCCAACAGCGTATAGCCGGCTTCTTCCATTACCGCGAGGTAATCCTGTTCCAATTTCTCCGCGCCGGGAAGTTTTCCCAGACGCACTTTGGTTGCGATCTCCCACGCCGAGGCCGCCGAGACAAGAATCACGTTGTCCTCGTCGGCAATCGTCTCTCGGGCGTGGAGGCTGAGGGAGTCTGGAGACAGAGTGGCCCAGATGAGGGCGCAGGTGTCGAGCAGCACCTTCACTCGCCGCCGCCATTCCAAAGGCTAAGTTCCTCTTCAGGCAGTGGCTCGAAGAATCGTTCGGAGAGAACGAAACCGGGGGTCTCAAGAGCGCCAAGCCGCTTCTTTTTAATAGGATGGATGGCCTCGATGCGAGCCACCGGAGTCTTGTTCCGCCCGGAGGTGATGGTGACCACTTCCCCGTTCTGAGCCTGCTTGAGCAGACTGGAGAAATTGGTTTTTGCTTCGAATATGGTTGCTGAAATCATGGCGGCTTCATCCTGTTAGCTTATCTTAACCAAGTTTGGCCGCGATTTCAACACCTACTCACGCACGCTGATTCCGAGCGTCTTCATCTTGCGGTAGAGGTGGCTGCGCTCGAGGCCGAGCAACTCGGCGGCGTGGCTGATGTTGTTGCGGGCTTCTTCGATCTTCTTGAGGATGTATTCGCGCTCGTAGGCGTCGCGGGCCTGTTGCAGGGTGGAGAATTCCTCGGTGGAGCGCGTGGCTGCCTTGTGGGTGAGCGGAGGCAGGTGCTTGCGTTCGATGCAAAGGGCGCGCGGATTGAGGATGAGCACGCGCTCGATCACGTTCTTGAGCTCGCGCACGTTGCCGGGCCAGTGATATTGAGCCAGCGTCTCCAGCGCCTCGTCGCCGATCTCCATGCGCGGGCGGCCGTATTGGCGGCCGAACTCGCCGAGAAACTCGCGCGCGAGGAGCGGAATGTCCTGCTTGCGCTCGCGCAGCGGCGGAACGAAGAACGGGACCACATTGAGGCGGTAAAAGAGATCCTCGCGGAAGTTGCCCTTGGCGATCTCTTCTTCGAGGTCCTTGTTGGTGGAGGCTATGAGGCGCACGTCCACTTGCAGGGGCTGCATGCCGCCTACGGGCGTGAAGAGCTGGTCGTCGAGCGCGGAGAGCATCTTGGCCTGGGTCTTGAGGCTCATATCGCCCACTTCGTCGAGGAAGAGGGTGCCGCCGTCGGCGCGCTCCAGAGTGCCGCGCTGCTCTGTGGGGCCGCCAGGTTGGGCGCTGTACCGGTAGCCGAAGAGTTCAGCCTCGATGAATGCCTCGGGAATGGCCGCGCAGTTCAGCTCGACAAAGACGCGGTCGCGACGCAGGCTTTCGGCATGGATGGAGCGGGCGATGAGCTCCTTGCCTGTGCCCGACTCGCCGTAGATGAGCACCCGTCCATTGGTGGGCGCCATCAGCCGAATCTGCTGGCGCAGCGCTTTGACCGGAACGCTTGTGCCGGTGAGCACGGAGCCTGCATTGAACTGGCGCTTGAACTCGATGTTTTCCGTGCGCAGGCGGCGCGCCTCTACGGCGTTTTTGAGTACGATGAGGGTGCGATCGAGGGAGAGCGGTTTTTCAAGAAAATCGTATGCGCCCAGCTTGGTGGCCTTGACGGCCGCTTCGATGGTGCCGTGGCCGCTGATGATGACGACCTCAGGCCGCATTTCGACCGCCAACTGGTGGATATCGGCCAGCACATCGAGGCCGTCGCGGTCGGGAAGCCAGATATCGAGCAGCACTACGTCGTAGGGCGCGTCTTGAATCAGCACCGTGGCTTCGTTGGCGGAGGCAGCGCTGGCCACGCCGTAGCCCTCTTCGCGCAGAATCTCTTCGAGCGAACTGCGAATCTCCGCCTCGTCGTCCACAACCAGAATGTGATTCATGAGTGCAATCCCTTCAGTTGCTCGGCGGCGCTGCCCTCGATTGCAGGCTGGGCTGCCTGCGGGGCAGGCTCCATGAGGGGTAGCCGCATCAGGAAGCGCGCACCCTTAGGGCTGTTGGATTCGGCGCGGAGACTGCCGCCATGCTCCTGGACGATTTTGGCGGCGATCGAAAGGCCGAGTCCCGTGCCCCGATGCTTGGTGGAGTAGAAGGGCAGAAAGAGGCGCTCGCGAATCTCGTCGGTGAGGCCGTGGCCGGTGTCAGAGACGGCGATCTCAACTGTGGCGCCATCTTCGCTGAGCGCGCTGTGAATGCCGAGCACGCGGAGCAAGCTGCCCTGCATGGCGTCGGCTGCATTATCGACAAGGTTGGCCAGAGCGCGGCGGATGGCCTCAGGATCGGCGAGGACCATGGGCAGATCCGGCTCGAGATCCCATTGCACGGTGATGCCATTGAGGCGGCCGGCAAAGAGGGCCAGCGCCTCTTCAGCCACGCGGTTGAGGTCACAGCTTCTAGGCTGTGGAGCGGGAAACTGCGCGAGCGCGGAGAACTGGTCGACCAGCGTCCGCAAGGTGCCAACGCAGCCCAGAATCACTTCGCTGCACTTGCGGATCACGTTGGGCGAGTCCGGCTGCATGCGGTCGAGATGCTTGGCGATCCGCTCGGCCGAGAGGGAGATCGGCGTTAGAGGATTCTTGATTTCGTGGGCTACGCGCTGCGCCACCTCTTTCCAGGCCAACTGCCGCTGCGCGCGCAGGAGTTCGGTCATGTCTTCGACCACCAGCACCGTTCCAGGCTGCCCCTTGGCTAACTCGAGGCGCGCGCTGGTGACGGCGAGATGGATGGTGCGGCCACGCGCGTGAAGCTCAATCTCAGTGGACGCGGCGCCCATGCGCTGCCCGCGCCGGATCACGCCCGCCAGATCTTCCGCGCACTCGGCAGGCAGCAGCGCATCAATGCGCTCCCCGGTAAGACTCACGGCCTCGTGCTGCCCCATCAGCCCTCCGAATGCACGATTGGATTGCAGCACGAAGCCTGCGCCATCCAGAGTCACCACGCCGCTGGGGATTGTCTCGACGATCGTCTCGAGCTCGCGACGCCGCTCTTCAATAGCGAGGTTCGCGGCCGTCAGTTGCGCTGAGGAGGTCTCAACCAACTGGCGGCTCACGTCGAGATCGGCCGCCATGCGGTTGAAGGCGCGCACCAGGTCGTCCATCTCCCCAGTGGCGACGAGAGCTACGCGATGGTCGTATTTGCCGGTGGCAATCTCGTCCATGGCTTCGGCCAGTGCCTCCACCGGGCGGGTGATTTGTCTTGAAAGAAAATGGGCCAGCCAAAGGCTGCAGAAGAACACGATCGCGGTAATGACCAATAGCAGCAGGAAGAAGATAGTGCGGATCTGGTTGCGCGCACGGAAGAACCGCCAATACTCGTCGGCGCCGGAGCGGATGCGATTCGTGGTCTGGCTCAGGCCCCGAGGCATGGGCAGCGCCGTCACCACAGCTTTGCCCGACGGCGTGGCCGCTTCGCCCAGCGCGTACTCCTGCTCAGCCACCTTGATCACGGGCTCGTCGCTTCGTTGCGCGGACTTCAGGAGGCTGGCAGAGAGCGGCCCCGTCAAAGGGATCGCCACTCCCTGCTCACCCGCATCCAGCCATGGGACCAGCGTCGCCGGACTCGATTCCGCCGGCGCTTCAAAGCTCGCCAGCACCTTTAAATCCCTGCCGTACACGATGGCAAACCCACCGTCCAGCGTGGTCCGGTGAGAGGCCAGGACATCGGCGAGAGTCTGCGGATCCTGGTCCGCGGCTCCTGACGCGGCAATCGATTCCGCTTCGCCCCTGGCATTGCTGGTGACATATTGCGCCAGTTCCAGCACTACGCGGGTCGAGTCCTCGCGCAGCGCGGAAGTAGGCTGTGAAAACCACCTGTCGATCGACCGGTTCATCAGAATGAAGCTGAACAGGAACATGAACACGGCGGGGATGAACGCAATCAGCGCCGCGCCGAGAACCATGCGCGTGCGCAGCCGAGCCCCCAGGGCATTGCTGGATTGGCCGGCATAGAGCCTGAGTATGTTTCTAGCCAGCAGCATCAAGGCTGCCATGAGAACCAGGAAGACCAGCACGATGACGCCGGTAAAGACCATCGTCTCTCCGGGACTTTCCGGATTGAGAAACTGGATACTGGAGGTATTGAATGCCTGCAACGCGCCCAACAGAGCGAGTCCCAGAAACACCGCAACCGCAAGCAGAGCGATGGACCGTCGTCGTGGATCGGAAAGAAACGACATGCGGCGATTATAGAGCGGTGAGTGGCCGGCAGTCAGAGTTCAGCGGACGCCGCGCGCTCCTGTCCGCACGTGAATAGGGTCTGTCGAGTCAGGCGGCGAAGGCGGGTTCGCATCACGGTAAAATGCCGATTCCCAGGGTTTGCGGTTGGATTGAGGTTTTTGGTCTCCCGCCCCTTCGGCAGAAAAAGGCGAGAAGGATTGGAAACGGTTCTCATTGGGCTCGGGTGGATTTGAAGGCTGCGCGTGCAGCGGCGATGGTGGCGGCTATCTCTTCTTCGCCGTGAGCTGTGCTCAGGAATGCGGCTTCAAATTGCGAGGGCGGGAGCCAGATGCCTTGGTCGAGCATCGCGCGGTGGAAGCGGCCGAAGGCGGCGGCGTCGGACTGGGCGGCGTGGTCATAGTTTGTTACCGGTCCTGAGGTGAAGAACCAGGTACCCATGGCGCCGACGCGGTTGAGGGTCAGCGGGACGCCGGCGCTGGCGGCTTCGGCGGCTATACCCTCGAAGACGGCTTTGGCGGTGGCTTCAAGCTGGGGGTAGACCTGGGCGGCGTGTCCTTGCAGGTAGCTCAAGGTGGCGATGCCGGCGGCCATGGCGAGGGGGTTGCCGCTGAGGGTTCCGGCCTGGTAGACGGGGCCTAGCGGGGCAAGCATGTCCAGGAACTGCCGTTTGCCGCCAAAGACGCCGACGGGAAGGCCGCCGCCGACGATTTTGCCCAGCGTAACAAGATCGGCGTCGAGGCCGTAAAGCTGAAGCGCGCCGCCCATGGCCACGCGGAAGCCGGTCATGACCTCGTCGACGATGAGCAGGGCTTCTTCGCGTGCGGTGAGAGCGCGCAGACCGGCCAAATAGCCGGGAGCGGGCGGAATACAGCCGGCGTTGCCGACGATGGGCTCGACGATGACGGCGGCGATTTCATTGGGGTGGGCGTCAAAGGCGGCTTCGACCGCGGCCAGGTCGTTGTATGGCAGGGCGAGGGTGAGGCTGGCGATCTCCTCGGGCACGCCGGCCGATCCGGGAATCCCCAAGGTAGCCACGCCGGAGCCGGCCTTCACCAGGAGCCCATCCGAATGCCCGTGGTAGCAGCCCTCGAACTTGACGACGATCTTGCGGCCGGTAGCGGCGCGGGCCAGGCGGATGGCCGACATGGTGGCCTCGGTGCCGGAGCTGACAAAGCGCAGTTTTTCGATGGCCGGATAGCAGGCGACGATGCGCTCAGCGAGATCGGCCTCAGCAGCGGTGGAGGCGCCGAAGCTGGCGGAGTTACGCGCGGCCCGCTCGATGGCTTCGACCACGGGCGGAAAGGCGTGGCCCAGGATCATCGGTCCCCAGGAGCCGAAGCAGTCGATGTAGCGGTTGCCATCGGCGTCGGTGATCCATGCGCCCTTCGCGCTCTCGATGAAAGGCGGGGCGCCGCCCACCGCGCGAAATGCCCGCACCGGCGAGTTGACGCCGCCTGGGAAGAATCGCTCGGCGCGCTGTTGCAAGGCCTGGGAACGGGTGCGGATGGGGGCTGGAGATTGGGAACTCATGGTGGGTTCAGTATAAAGGGCCGGGTGCTTGCGCTTCGGCTCAATTGAATCTGCCTGTCGTGCGGCAGCATCTCGATGGTGTGGGCGGACTGGACGAGATCGGCGACCGGTTGCTGGTGGTTTTTGACGGGCACTGCGGGTTTTGCAACGGCCTGGTGCGGTGGTTGGTTCGGCGTGATCGTCGCGACCGGCTGCGTTTTGCCCCTTCGAGCCTGGAGTCAGTTGCGGCCCTGGTGGCGCGGCACGCGGAACTTCTGGAAACAGGCGGCGTTCCCAACACGGTGGCGGTCTTTCGCAGCCCGCTTAAAGCTGAAGAGCAAGTGCTGACACGATTTGCGGCCACGCTGACACTGCTCGGGGAACTGCCACAGCCCTGGCCTGCCGTTGCCGGCGTGCTGCGGTGGATTCCCAGCTTCATCAGCGATCCGCTCTACCGGCTGGTTGCTCGCTGGCGGTATCGCATCTGGGGCCGGCTGGAGAGCTGCCCGATTCCTACCGCGGAGGAGCGGGAGCGGTTTCTGTAACGTCTTAGGCTCTCAGGTTCTCTGTCGGCTCAAGTTTTCCGGCTTTGAGCAGGAAACGCTGGCCGCGCCAGACGATGGTGTTTCCGGCAAAGCCGGCTACCCATACGCCTATGGCGACCAGGTCGCGCAGGGGCAGGAGCCACAAGTTGGGCAGGACCAGATGGTCGCCGAGGACTTCTGCGCCAACCATCATGGCGAGGGCGAGGCGCAGGAAGAAGCTCAACCCCAGGAGCCACAAGCTCAACGGGCTCAGGCCGCTGGCCAGAACATTGAGCAAAGCCCAGGCTAGGCCATGGGTGAAGATGAGGCCCACGTATCCCGAGGGGCGGGCGTCGCGGACGGTACGGGCCCAGCGCAACTGATGATCGAGGAAGCCGCGCCAACTGTAGGCGGGAATGGCGGTCTCGACCACCTCGGCCGAGAGCGCAACGCGGTAGCCGGCCTTGTCCACACGGACGCCGAGTTCGTAATCGTCTGCCAAGTGGTCCACCAGCGGGAGGAGGCCGCCGATCTTGTCGAGCGCGTTGCGGCTCACGGCGAGCGTAGAGCCAAGGCCGTAGTGAAGTCCGCCCTCGATCATTTTCGAGAGCAGTACACCGGCCTGAAAGTCTGTGGCGATGCCCAGCGCCTCGAACCGCGAGGGCAGAGTGCCGTGGGCGCGTCCGCGGTAGAGAGCGGTCACCAGGCCCACTCTTTTGGGCGCCTCGCCTGGAACCGAGGTGGAAAAGGACTCATTGAGCGGAGGCGCAAAGTGAGACATGATCCTTTCCAGATATCGGGGGGAGACGATGATGTCAGAGTCGTTGATGAGAAGGAAGTTATGGCGGGCCTGGGCCGCGAGCTGGACCAGGGTGCTGACCTTGCCGTTGGTTCCGAGCACCGTGGGGCACCGGATCAGTTGAATGGAATGAGCGGGAAACTCAGCTTTGAGCTGCTCTACGGCGGAGACGGCGGGGTCGGCGAGCGAGGATACCCCAAAGAGCAATTCGACATCTCCGCCGTAGGTTTGGCGGCAGTGGCTTCGGAAGGCTTCGATCATGCCGGGGTCAAGGCCTTTGAGCGACTTGAGGATGCTTACTCCGGGAGAAAAGTGCGCCAGCGCGGCGCGCCGGTGGGCAAGAAAGACGCCTGCGGCCACCATGGCGGCCAGGAAGTAGCCCATGCCAGCCACCGTCAGTACGGTGGTGAAGAACTCTACGGATTGGGCGAAAATGTTTGACATTCCAGGGGTCAGTTTAGCGGAGCAAGGCAGCGAGTTTGGAACAGGGAGCAGGACGCAGCCTGATCCGGTTGTGCGCATCTCTCCCACGAAATGGCTATAGTGGTCTGACCGGAATCAGCCGTACTTTAGCTGTGAGAGGGATTCTCATCCAACCTTGACCGTGCGTAGAGTCATAGGCGTGGCAGGGTAATCCCGGAAGCCGGGAGGTTGCGAGATGCAGGTTCTCTGCAAAAGTGCCGACGGGGTCGCAGAGGCTCATTGTTGTGTATGCGGCCAGGGATTTGTGGTGTTCTGGGAGCGGGAGACCCGCACGGAGCGGGCACAGGGTCTCAGCGAGATTCAACGGACGCTGCTCAATCATCATCGCAGCCGGAAGGGCCCTGAGATTCATCCAACCGGAGGCTTTCATGTTCCTGCCCGGAACTATTCCGCTGCAATATCGGGCGTAGCGATTCTTGGCCATGCGCCTACTTGGGCACTGTGAGTAACGCCCAATCGGGACGCGTTGACGAGGCGCACACACAACAGCTGTGCGCCAGACAAACAAAGGCTGGGGCTATCCCAGCCTTTGTTCGTGTTTGCCAGACTCTGCCGGAATCCAGGCTGGAGGTTAGACCGGCTGCACGTCGGCAGCCTGCCATCCCTTGGGCCCCTTCACCACGTTGAACTGCACGGCTTGCCCTTCTTGCAAACTCTTAAAGCCACTTGAGTTGATTGCAGAGTAGTGCACAAATACATCTTCGCCGCTCTGACGCGAGATAAAGCCGAAGCCCTTCGCGTCATTAAACCACTTCACAGTACCTTGTTCCATTTTGTTCGTGTTTCCTAGATTGAATTGCGCTGGATGAATCGGAGCGACCACTGGCAGAATCTTGCTTGTTTGGGCGAGTTGCTGCTCACGCCCGGTTCGTGTCTAACGCTGACGATAGTGTACCATTGGTCCCAAAAATGGGTGGAGGAATTCTTGTTTTTCGTCCCATCCAGCGAATCGAGTTTCTGGAAACGATTCACCTGCATGGACTTATAGATACGCGGCCGGCTGTGGTACTGTGAGAGGTCGACATGGCTCACGATCCAGTCCCCGGCCTGTTGTTGCGCGCCACAGAGGTGCTTGAGGCGGAGTTTGGCTCGTTGCCCGCCTTTGAGCCTGCCTTTGAGAGCAACGCCAATACGGTGGCGATGGCACGGGTTCTGGAGGCAACGGCGCACCGTCTGGGCGACAACTACCCATATTTCCATCCTCTTTACGCAGGGCAGATGCTCAAGCCGCCGCATCCGGTGGCGCGGGTGGCCTATGCGCTGGCGATGAAGATCAATCCGAATAACCATGCGCGGGACGGCGGGCGGGCAAGCTCGGAGATGGAGATTGAGGCCGTTGCCGGGATCGCCCGGATGTTCGGCTGGACTGCGGATTCTGGCTCGTTTCTGGGGCACCTGACCTCAAGCGGCACTTTGGCCAACCTGGAGGCGCTTTGGGTGGCCGGGCAGTTGACGCCAGGGCGGCGGATTGTCGGGTCGGAGCAGGCGCACTATACTCACGGGCGCATCTCCGCCGTGTTGAAGCTGGAGTATTCGGGCATTGCAACGGACGACCGCGGACGCATGAGCCTGGAGGCGCTGGAGACGGAGCTGCGGAAGGGCGACGTGGGTACGGTGGTGATGACGCTGGGCACCACGGCTTTGGGTGCGGTGGACCGGCTGGATGAGGTGCTGGCGCTGAAGCGGCGCTACGGCTTCAGGGTTCATGTGGACAGCGCTTATGGAGGCTATTTCCGACTGATTCCAGAGGCATTGGAGGAGGCGGCGCGGCGCGCTTACGCAGCTTTGGGCGAGGTGGACTCGATCGTAGTCGATCCGCACAAGCATGGATTGCAGCCGTATGGGTGCGGATGCGTCTTGTTTCGCGACCCGGCGGTGGGGCGGTTCTACAGGCACGATTCTCCGTATACCTACTTCACTTCAAAGGAGTTGCATCTAGGCGAGATCAGCCTGGAGTGCTCTCGGGCCGGAGCCGCGGCTGTGGCCTTGTGGGCAACGCAACAGCTTTTACCCCTAACGCCGGGCGGCGAGTTTGCCCGCGGGCTGGCGCGAGGCCGTGCGGCGGCTCTAGAGCTGGACCGGCGGTTGCGGCAGGGTGGAAGCGTGTATTTTCAGGCGCTGGCCGCCGGGACGCCGGAACTCGATATTGTGGTGTGGAAGGTGAATGCGGAAACGACGGAGCATAGCTCGGATTTAGCGCAGAGAATTTTTGTTGGGTGCGCCAAGCGCGATTTGCATCTGGCTCTTGTAGAATTGCCGGTGGCATGGTTTGAGTTGCCAAATGGAAACGTAAACATAGACAGGACGGGCACAGTTACCTGTTTGCGTTCGGTTCTGATGAAGCCCGAACATGAGGCGTGGCTGGACAGGATCTGGGAGAGATTGACCGCAGCCTCTGCGGAGCCAATGGGAGGATAGGGACGATGAGAGAGTTGAGTCTGGTTGGAGAAGAAAACGTTCTCATTCAGGCAGGGAATTGTTCTGTGACCTTTCTTCCCCGCCTGGGAGGCAAGATCGCCTCGATTCGTGTTGGCGACCATGAGCTGCTACAAGCTCCTCTTGCGCCTTACGGACCGCGTACCCGGACTATGCCGTTCGATGCCGGCGACGCCAGCGGCTGGGATGAGTGCTTGCCCTCGGTTGCCGGTTGCACTGTGGAGACTACGGCCGGCCCGGCTTTGGTTCCCGATCACGGCGATCTTTGGCGGGTGGAATGGCAGCCGATCGCTACAAAAGCGAACCAGGTAGGCTTCCGCGGGGAGTGCTTCTCGCTGCCGCTGGCGCTGGAGCGGACGGTGGCGCTGACAGAGACGGCCAAGGGCTGGCGGCTGAGCGTTGATTACAAGGTGACCAACACTGGTGGATATGCGATGCCATGGTCGTGGTGCGCTCATACCTCTTACGCGGCGGAGGCGGGAGACCGGATCGTGCTTCCGGGCTCGATCAATGAGCTGCGGCTGGAGGGTTCCGGCGGCGGCAGGCTTGGCAAGGGCGGCGATCAGGTGAGCTGGCCCGTGGCCACTCTGGTGAATGGCAGCAAGACGGACTTGAGTGTGGCGCAAGGGCCGGAGTCGGGCATTGGCGACAAGCTATTTGCCGGCCCGCTATCAGCGGCGGAGAGCTGGTGCGCGCTGGAGCGGCCAAAGGCGGGCGTGCGGATCAAGGTGAGCTTCGACCCAACGGCCACGCCCTATCTAGGACTCTGGATCTGCCACGGCGGCTGGCCGGACCGGCCGGGAACGAAGCAGACCTGTGTTGCCATGGAACCGTCCACTGCGCCGGTGGACTCCCTGGCGATAACCGGGCCGTGGTCGCGCGAGCTCGAGCCGGGCGAATCCTTCTCCTGGCCCATGGTTGTTGAGATTGAATCCATTCAAGGGTGAACTGACATGCATGATCCTGCTGTTCTTCGTTCGATGCACCTTGCCCGCTTCCACGCGGAGCCGGCGATCTTTGTCGCGCCCGGCCGCGTCAACCTGATCGGTGAGCATACCGATTATGCCGAGGGCTTTGTAATGCCCGTGGCTATCAACTTTGCCACCCTCGCCGCTATCTCGCCACGCTCGGACGGCAAGATTGTCATCTGGGCCGAGAACTACTCGGAAGAAAAGACCTTCGACGCGGCGGCTCTGCCTGCGAAGGGTAGCAAGCACTGGAGCGACTACCCGATGGGTGTGGTGGCCATCCTCACAGGAGAGGGTCACAAGATTCCTGGCTTCAGCCTGAGCCTGTGGGGCGATGTGCCGCTGGGATCTGGGCTTTCGAGCTCGGCCGCGCTGGAAGTGGTGACGGCCCTGGCCGTGCTATCGCTGATCGACGCCAGCTATCCGGGACCGGTGCTGGCCCGGCTTTGCCAGCGCGTCGAGAACGAGTTTGTGGGCGCAAATTGCGGGATCATGGACCAGTTCATCTCCGCAAACGGCAAAGAGAACCACGCGCTATTGCTGGACTGCCGCGACCTCAGCTTCCGCCTAGCGCCGATTCCGGCCAACGTGGCCCTAGTCATCGCCAACACGATGGTCAAGCACTCGATTGCCGGGGGCGACTACAAGACGCGCCGCGCCGAATCCGAGGCGGCTTGCGCCATCATCAACGACCATCGCGGCGGCGTGCCCTTTTTGCGCGATGCGACGCTTGAGGATCTGGCGAAATGGGGCCACGAGATGGAGCCCAAGTCGTACCTGCGGGCCAAGCACGTCATCAGTGAAGATTTGCGTACTGTGGCCGCGTCGGAGGCTTTGTTGAAGGGCGATATGGCCGAAGTAGGCCGGCTGATGGGCGAGGCGCACACCAGTTATAGCAAGGACTTCGAGGGCAGTTGCGCGGAGGCCGACCTGATGGTGGAGCTTGCCAACGAGCTGCCGGGACTGATTGGCGCGCGGCTCACCGGCGGCGGATTTGGCGGCTGCACTATCAATCTGGTGGAGCAGGACAAGGCCAAGGCCTTTGCCGAAGAACTGGGCAAGCGCTACGAAGCCAAGACCGGAATCAAGCCCGAAATACATATCTGCCATGCCTCGGGGGGCGCTCACAGGTTGTCATAGTTCTTTGGCAGTCACGGTTGGGCATCCCAGGTTCCGTTCGCTACTGCGAACGGAACCTGGGATGCCCGATTGCCTTAACCAAGGACGAGAGCGTCCACGCCTGAGCCGATATAATCTGGCGAACAACCGGAGCCGCCTCATGCCAGCCAATTTTCACCTGCTTGGGCCCGCGCATCTTTTCATTCTCGGCGCGGTTCCCGCTCTTGCGGCCATTCTTGCGGTCGTCCAGCGACGGCTTCCTAACGGGTTTAGGGGGCTGCGAATTAGCCTGGCAGCTGTGCTTTTATTAGACACGGCTCTGTATTACGGACACATGGCCACGCACGGCCCGATTACTTTTCCCGACCATCTTCCCCTTGAACTCCGCGATGCATCGCTGTGTCTTACGATCATCGCGCTGTTCACCCTCAATCGGGCAGTCTTCGATCTGGTTTACTACACCGCGTTGGCGGGAGCCTCGATGGCGCTGCTCACGCCGAATATCTGCGAACCCTTTCCTTCCATATCAACGGTTCAGTTCTTTGTCGCCCATGGCCTCGTCGTGGCCGGCGTTCTTTATCTGGTGTGGTCCAAGCAGGCGCGGCCTCGGCCGGGATCGGTCGGCAGGGCGATGCTGGCGGTGAACCTCTTTGCTGCGGTCATCGGCACATTCGATTTCATCTTCAAGACGGATTATATGTACCTTCGCGCCAAGCCACAGAACGCATCGCTTCTCAGTCTGCTTGGACCCTGGCCCTGGTACCTCGTGGCTGCCGAATTCGTCGCATTGGGCATATTCGGATTGCTGTATCTTCCGTTCCAGCAATCCGCCCGGCGTCTCGCGCCTGACGTTTGAGCCCTGGCACTCCCGGCGCATTTGCGGTTTCGGAAAGAATCCTTGAGCGACTTTTTTGTAAGAGAGAATTCGTTTCCGCGGAAGTTGTGCGGGATCAATATCGATGCTTGAAACCCATTGGTAACCTTTTTCTGGCTCATCCCGGGATGACCAATGACTCGTTTGTGCGAGGGCTTTTTAGCGGCGTTCCTTGTTAAACTTTGTAAAGTTTGTCCCGATGAAGGCTGGGAACGATCAGCATTTCCCGGCCGGCCTCTCGGATTCTGGTTCCCAGATCGTCGCTTCGCAGGTCTGGAAGCGCGGCGGAGAGATGAAAACCATGCAAGCGACATCGTTGAAGCCCTTTTCTTACGAGACCTTTCCCAGCGCGGGGCTGGTGGCGTACTTCTCAATGGAGATCGCGATCAACCCGGCGATGCCGACCTACTCGGGCGGCCTGGGAGTCCTGGCTGGCGATACGCTGCGTTCCGCGGCCGACCTGGGAGTTCCACTGGTGGCGTTCACTCTGGCGCACCGCAAGGGATACTTCCAGCAGCACCTGGATGGCAGGGGCGTGCAGAGCGAGGACGTGCAGCCGTGGAACCCTTCGGATTTCTGCACTGAAGAGGCGGCGCGGATTACGGTTTCAATTGAGGACCGCACGGTGACGGTGCGCTGCTGGCGCTACGATCTGGTGGGACGATACGGACACGTGGTGCCGATTTACCTGCTGGACACGGATCTGGATGGGAATTCGGGATGGGATCGCGGGCTGACCGATCACCTGTATGGGGGGGACTCGAACTACCGGTTGCAGCAGGAGATTGTGCTGGGGATGGGCGGCGTGCGGATGGCGAACGCGCTGGGCCACCGTGTAAATGTTTACCACATGAACGAGGGCCACGCGGCGCTGCTGACTTTGGCGCTGATCGAGCGGGAGCTGGGCGGCGGCCCGCTGGGCGCGCCCACTGAAGCTGACCTGACTTTGGTGCGCCAAAAGTGCGTTTTTACCACCCACACGCCGGTCCCGGCCGGCCATGACCGCTTCTCGATCGAGCAGACGATTCGCATTCTGGGCGGCGACCGGACGGCGCGGCTGGAACGGCTGGGCTGTTATCGCGACGGCATGTTGAACATGACGCTGCTAGCGCTCAAGTTCTCGCGTTACGCCAACGGCGTTGCGATGCAACACGCCAAGGTCTCGCGCGCAATGTTCCCGGAGTTTGCGATCGACTCGATCACCAATGGGGTTCACGCGCCCACCTGGGTTTGCGAGCCGATTCAGCAGATACTGGATGCGAATTTTTCCTCGTGGCGGCGCGACAACCTTTACCTGCGCAATGCGATCGACCTGCCGGAGAAGGAGATTCTTTCAGCCCACGCCCGCGCCAAGGAGTCCCTGCTGGCCGAGGTTGCCGCGCGCACGGGACTGGTGCTCAATCCCAAGGTGCTGACGCTGGGGTTTGCGCGGCGGGTAGCGACCTACAAGAGAGCGACGCTGCTGTTCACCGATCCCGAGCGGCTGGTGAAGATTGCCACCGCCGCGGGCGGCTTGCAGATTATTTACGCCGGCAAGGCGCATCCGCAGGACGAGCCAGGCAAGGCGCTGATTCAGCAGGTCGTGGAAGATGCAAAGCGGCTGTCAAGCGAGTTTCTGCGCGTCGTTTATCTCGAAGACTACGATTGGGGCCTGGGAGCGCTGCTCACGGCTGGGGTGGATGTGTGGATCAATACGCCGCGGCGGCCTTATGAGGCCTCCGGCACCAGCGGGATGAAGGCGGCGCTGAACGGGGTTCCCAGCCTGTCGATTCTGGATGGGTGGTGGATCGAGGGCTGCGTCGAGGGCTTCACCGGTTGGGCCATCGAAGACGGCGCCGACGATGCCGAGGAGGCCGACTCGCTTTACAAGAAGCTGGAGACAGCGGTGGTTCCGCTTTATCTGGAAGCGCCCGAGAAGTGGGCCCGGTTGATGCGTACTACGCTGGCCTTCAACGGGTCGTACTTCAACACGAATCGCATGGTGAAGCAGTACACGCGCAATGCGTATTATCCGGTGAAGCTGATCGAGCGGGCGCGGGTAGAGGAAGAGGCTTACGCGGGGTGAGGCTGGAAACAGCATCTAATGTGGTGAGTCTGAAATTCATCGAAGAACAACCGCAGATTCTTCGACTCACCACCCCCGAATTGAAAGACATTCGGGGCCCCGTTCGCTCAGAATGACAGCCGGTTTTGTGTTGCGTATTTCAGACTCAGGACACTAGCCGCTTGCTTCGAGCTTTTGGCTGATTGGGATGCCACGAACTTCAATCGCCGATCGTTTATCCGATGGGAGAGCCGTGGAACTGGGCTAGAAAATCCGCTGGCGTTACAATCGGAATCCCACGCCACGGATGCAACACCAGCAAGTCCCGATCGCTGCTGACCAGAACATCTGCCTCGACTGCGAGCGCCAATGCCAAAAACTTCTCGTCCCTGGGATCGCGGCAGAACGGTCCTATCTCCGACGTGCCGGCATCTTGCACTACAAACAGGTGCATACTTCGGTGAAGATCGGCGATGAATGCCCGACGCTCCTCTATATTGAGGTAACGATCAAACTTGCTACGGCAGAGCACTACCTCAATCTCAGCCAGCGTTTCAGCACTAGCGCAGACATCACAGAAGCAAAGTGCTGTTAACAAAGCCTGGTGAGGTAAAGATCCACCACGCAACGCCGCACTAACCAATGTACTTGTATCAAAAACGACCCTTCGGATGTGACTCACCGGGATTCATGCACCATCCGAACGACCTCCTCATCGGTCAACGCAGCTGCCGCCGCGGCCTGAGCGGGAGACAAGCTCTTTTTAGCCTGTGCGCTCCACGCCTCCATCTCGGTCACAGCCTTGCTACGCCTGCGTCTTGAATCCAGCAGATCTTCCATGTCCCGTGGGGATACTACAAAGACAGCAGGGCGACCATGTCGTGTGATAGAGACCGCTTCACGCTGCGCCATGTCGATCAACTGTCCGAATCGGTTTTGGGCCTCGACAGATGTCATGGTAATCATCGTTTGCACCTCACAAACTAGCTAACATGGATAATATAGCTAGTTTTGCCGATTTGCAAAGACCGACCCGCAACGGCCGTGCATTGATTTACCTCGTTAGCCACCGTTCGAGCTAGTGCAGCCCGTCGAAAATGGAGTCTTCAATAAACGGCTCCAAGAGAAACTGATTTGCCGACAAGCATCAGTGGCTAAAGCCCTCTCATTCCGGACTTTCTACGGCACGACTGAAGTCGTGCCCTTTCAAAACACATAAACGACCATCTGTGTGGCGGGCACCACTTGAAACCCCCGAGCGACTGTCTGTTTTGTCAAGAGACAAGTGCGCAGTCGGCCGAAGCATCCCTGAGTTTTTTCAGGCATGGCGATCTTTCCGCCCGATGGGGTGTTCTCGATCGGGAGCGGGCTTTGGTCCC
>Ga0181516_10000151_pt1 | contig 73995 bp, 48 predicted proteins | sample PEATcosm2014_Bin_25_FD_121104 | JGI IMG/M metagenome (GOLD analysis project Ga0181516, IMG submission 121104) | Peatland microbial communities from MTU Mesocosm Facility, Houghton, MI, USA - PEATcosm2014_Bin01_10_metaG | ecosystem: Environmental > Terrestrial > Soil > Wetlands > Peat | place...
GCACCTGCTTATCCAATTAATAATCGTGTCGTAACCACTTGGTTCGGCGAGAATGAGCGAGCTGGCGCAATAGGCCTTTATACCTCAGGTCAATTTGTCGGATTGGCCTTTTTGACTCCAGCTTTATCATGGCTGGCTGTTACCTTCAGCTGGCGGTCGGTGTTCTATGTAACAGGCGTCATCGGATTAGCTTGGGCTGGCATTTGGTGGCTGCTGTATCGTGATCCGCGGGATTTCCCTGGAGTCAATGCGGCAGAGACCGGCATGATCGCCGCTGACGGAGGAGTTCTCGACTTTGCTGAACTTCATGCTCGAGGGACGTCGAATAACAGTTGGCCAGACGTGTGTCTGATCTTAGGTAGCCGGAAGCTGTGGGGCATCTATATAGGACAATTTGGGATGTCCTGCACGCTGTGGTTTTTCTTAACTTGGTTTCCCACTTATTTAGTTAGTTTTCGCCATATGGACTTTATGCGGGCAGGCTTGTTGGCCTCCTTGCCCTTTATCGGAGCGTTTGTGGGGGTGCTTACAGGCGGGTTTACCTCCGATTACATGCTAAGGCGCGGACTCTCGCTTACAGTTGCCCGCAAGACGCCGATAATCGGAGGCTTGCTGCTCGCAAGCATTATCGTCTTGGCTAACTTTTTGACAAAACCGAATCAAATCATCGCCTGTCTCTGTTGCTCATTTTTTGGGTGCGGATTCGCTTCCATTAGCTGGTCCCTGGTTTCGGCGTTGGCCCCAAAGCGCCTCATTGGGCTGACAGGCGGAGTATTCAATTTCTTTTCCAACCTCGCTGCAGTTACCGTACCGATTGTTATTGGCGTTTTGGTGAAGGGCCAAAGCTTCGTGTGGCCATTAGCTTTTATTTCCACAATGACGATCCTTGGGGCACTTTCTTATGTAGTCCTTGTGGGCAAGATTGAACGTATCTCCGGGTGAAATGGGCGACGAGCGCGGTCGATTGGGAGCCCAATGCCCGCGGGTTGCATGATGAGAGTCATCTTGAAATTTGGAGAGGAGTGCCGAATTGATCGCAGTGAATTGGGGCACGACGAATTTTCGCGCCTATCGCCTGGATGAGGACGGGACAATCGTCGATGAGCGTTCTTCTGCTCGAGGGATCAATTCTGTGGTATCAGGACGATTTGCGGAGACGCTTCATTCTCAGGTTCATGACTGGCTTGCTTTAGGAGACACGCACATACTTCTTGGCGGAATGGTCGGTAGCCGGCAAGGTTGGAAGGAAACTCTATACGTCCCTTGCCCTGCGGGCATCAATGAGTTGTCTCGCAGTCTTGTTCCCGTCGATTTCGAACATGCTGAAGCAATGCTCGTGCCGGGGATTTCTTCCTCGGACGCCAGCGGGGTTCCAGAGGTGATGCGGGGCGAGGAATGCGAGATCCTCGGGATCATCGAATCTGGCGACGACGCTGAAACGATCTGTCTGCCCGGCACGCATTCAAAATGGGTTCAACTCGATCATGAAAGGATCACAGGCTTCGTCACCTGCATGACCGGCGAGGTGTACGCCACTCTGCGGAATCACACCATCTTGTCGCGCCTCATGCGCGCAGCAGCGATAATTGACGAATCTTTTCATCGAGGACTGGACCGCTCCAGAGAGGACGGAGGGCTGCTTCACCATCTCTTTGGAGTTCGTACTCTCGTCCTCGCGGGCAGGATGAGAGAAGAGGAAGCAGCTTCGTATTTGTCCGGACTGCTTATCGGTCATGAGCTGGGAAGCATGCTCAACACGGGATCTCGTGTCCATTTGGTGGGCTCCTCCGACCTGTGCAAACTCTACGCAGAGGGAATTAGAGCGTTCGGTGGAAGGTCGTCAATTGCAAGTGAGAGAACCGCGGCCCTGGGATTGGCCGCCATTGGACGGGGGTTGGGATGGACTTAAGAGACTGGCTTCGACGCTGCCCAGTGGTAGCGATCCTTCGCGGCATCACACCGAGTGATGTCGAGCCCATCCTGAGCGCTCTCGAAAGCGTGGGTATCTGTATCGCTGAAATTCCGTTGAACTCGCCCGATCCGTTCACCAGCATTTCACTCGCCAGCCAAGAGTTTGGCGACCGCATGTTGATCGGAGCGGGAACTCTCAGAGATCCTCGACAGGTCGCGGAGGTAGCCGCATCCGGAGGGAAGTTGATCGTCACTCCTCACTCGCACGGAGAAACCGTGCGTGAGGCAAAGGCTGCCGGGCTTACGGCTGTTCCAGGCTGTTTCACTCCGACAGATGCGTTCGCGATGCTCAGTCTTGGGGCAGACGCCTTAAAACTCTTCCCTGCTGAAGCCCTGGGCCCGGCCGGTGCGAAGGCTTTACTTGCAGTTCTTCCCGAGGACACAATATTGATTCCGGTGGGCGGCGTCGACGAGGGGTCGATTCCCGCGTGGAAACGTGTGGGAGTTAGTGGATATGGAATTGGCGCTGCCCTCTACAGGCCTGGGGACGGTGCCCCGCAGGTCGTCGCAAGGGCCCAAAGTATTTTATTTGCCTCTAATAGGAAATCACGATAGCGTAGTTTTCGGCACTTGTTCAGTTTTGAATTTAGGGGCGGCAAAATTGACCCTCATTTGCCGGTTGTTTGGATTCTTCGGCTTCCAGTTCGGCAATTCTTAGGCGCAACCTGCTCTTCAAGGAGATCAGGTCAGGGTCCTTCTGATCGAAGTCCGCTTTCGATTCCAGGTCATCAACGATGACGCGAAGTTGTTCGGCGATGCTTGGGGAAGGCACTCCGGAAACCCCTGATTGAGATGGCCCAACCAGATTACGATGCTCCGCACATAAAGATGGTTTGTCGTCTTTATGTCGCGGAACGTCTGAGCGGAGAAAAAAGAGATTGGTTGGGGCGATGTTTGGACTTGGGTTGAAATCGACGCCTATACCAAGCTCGTAGTCAGCTACCTAGTTAGTGGTCGCGGCGCGGATTGGGCGATTTTAAACTGAGCCACTACCCAGGACTAAACCTTCGACAACCGACGTCTCGCGCCGACGACAGGTTGAGCGGTCCAATCACGTCCTGTATCTCTTTGGACCAATCACGCATCCTCCGCCTCCGCTTATTGCACCGTAAGCGTCAAAGTAGCGCTATGCTGCAGCGAACCCGCAGTCGCATTCACGGTAACCGTGGATGTTGTGCTCTGTTGCTGTTGTTGAGACGACCCACCCCCACAACCTCCCATTAAACCAAGTCCGATCATTGCGATCGTGAATACGCAAAGGCCCTGCACTCTCCGCCGCTTTAGCCAAAGAAAACACAAGAAAGCAACTGCAAGAGTCATCCTAGGGACTCGACGAAACTCGGAGGGCTTAACTGCGTGTGCTGATTGCGGTGCAGAGATTGAAAGGCTGGTTGTAGTCGACGCGCCGGACGGAGTCACATTTGCTGGCGAAAAAGTACAAGTCGCTCCTGAAGGCAACCCCGAGCAACTAAAGGATATAGTTGCGTTAAAACCGTTCTCTGGGGAAATGGATACAGTTGTTGTCCCGCTCTGACCGCCGGCTATGGTGAGAGCAGCAGGGGAAAGAGCGACGGAAAAATCGGCTGGCGGCGGTGTGATGGTGAAGCTTGCGCTTGCGACGGCGCTGTTGCTATAGCCGGCAGCTGCCGCGATGGCCCGCAGGGTCTCTGAACTGCTCACTGTGAAGCCGCTACTATAAGCTGTCGACGAGGCCGTGGGAGCGGTTCCATCGGTCGTAAAGTAGATTGTTGCTCCCGCCGTGGAATCACTGATCGTTACGGTCTGTGCCGACGTAAAGCTACCGCCGGCGGGCGAGAACACCGGCGTTGCTGCAACCCCGAGCGAACCTGCCGCGAGGATGTGTGCGGGAACGATTTTCCACTGTTGGGAAGTCGCCATCGGCGTGATCCAGTCAATATTGCTTGCCGATGCCGTTTGCTGTTCTATGGATCCGTTGACTGATGAGCTGGTATCCACACTTAGGACCATGCCACTGGCTTTGTTTGCGATCGTGAACGTTTGGTTGCCCGCGCCAACGACATCCCATTCCTGGCCTGGGCTGGAATCGGCAGCTTGCTGATTGACGAGTGACCCAGAGGTGGTTGATGAACCATTGTCAAGCACGTTGGCGGCTCCGCTTGTGCTTACCAGATTGGCGATCTGAAAATAGCCGTCACCATTGCTGCTGATAATCCATTGTTGTTGAGGGCTTGTCACTCCGGAATCAACGCCGGTGTCAAGCGCCGCGCCTGGACCGCTAGAGCCCGATGCCACTTCAAGAACTCTCCCAGTTGCAAGATTGACCAGTTTATATGGGAGCGTTGCATCTAGCTTTCCCCCAACAGCCGCTAGCGCAGGCAGAGCGGAGTCGTAAGTTGGCAGAGCGGTGTTGGTGATATAGCTTCCACCGTCCCCGTCGTCAAAAAGATTGAATCCATCCCAAGTGTAGAGCTGGTCTACGAAATTAGGCTGGTATGTGTTTGCGTAGCTGCCGTTCGACAAGGGAACGATCGTTCCAGTGGCATCCCACCATTCCAATCCTGCTGCCAAGTTGCCGGGCAATGCCTTCACTGCCGATTCAATATCGAGCACAGCCTGCCTTTGACCCGCGCGAGTAGCTGGATAGAAGCAGTCGTTTGCAAGAAAGCCGTTTTCGTAGTGCTCGCCGATCTCCAGAAGTAGGATGGGCTTGCCGATTTGCGACGCAGCATCCGCCAGTTCCTGGTCTTCCGTCTCGCCACCTTTTTCGGGAGGGGTACTGCAGCTCGCTGCCTGCGCCGCGGTCAGTGCCCCATGATAGGGCGGATAATAACTCTGACAGACGAGGTCGTAAGGGATGTTGTTTGCATTGACCGACGCGAAGAATGTGTTAATTGGCCACGCTGGAGTGATATGGATACAACGCAATGGTGCAGGAATTGGGGCTCCCAACGACGGATCGGCTGCGGCATCGAGTACTGCCTGCATTCCCTGATTCTCATAAGTCGCAAAGTTTGTGAAGGTGGTGCCGGGCGAGCCGCTCGCGCCGCTACCAAGCCCTGAAGAGAGGAAGCCTGTGTCCACTTCATTGCCGATTGCGACGATGTCGGGCATCGCACCTGCCGCTCGATATTCTTCGAGTTGCGCTTTGACATATGTGTAGATCGCGCTGGATGTTTGAGAAATGCTGTATCCAGCCCAGGCATCTGGTGCATTCTGGGAGCTGCCGCCGTCATAGAACAAAGTCAGCTCAACCGACATGCCAAGCTCCTTTGCCCGCTTTGCAACAGCTAGTTCAGCGGCATCCGTGTTTGCGTAGCAACCGTTTCCGGTGCAAGTTAAGGGAATCGTCGAAGAGCTGCTTCCTAGTGTGTATGTTCCATAAAGAGGAGTCGTGGTACCAGGAACAACCAAAGGTGTGGGGCGAACCCTTATCAGGTTTACCCCGTGGTTTTTCATAATCTGCAGAACATCGTCCACCGTTCCTGCGTCGTTGAAAAACGGCGTCGATGTTAATGTTCTGAGAGCTTCTTGCTTTCCGAGCTGTCCGTTATCGTCGCCGCGAAAGAATGCTGGCCGCAATAGCCAAAGCTGACTTTGGGACGCACTGCTGCCCTGGGCATTCTCGACAAGTTGAGCGCCGGCAGTCGTAGAGCCGCTGGACACGTCGAGATTCAGGCCGCTGCCCGCATTGGTTACGGTGTTGTACCCGTTCGCTGTATATGTAAAGATCCATTCTTGAGAAAGAGTATTAACGGCACAGGGCTGCTGCACGATGGTATTGATTCCGTTGACTAGAGCTGTGTCCACGCAGAGACCGTTGGATATGCTACTGATCTTCCAATTCCCAGTGGGCATTTGAGTAACTGCCCACCGCTGTGTCAATGACGTCAGGTTCCTCTGACTTTGGATCAGAGCTGCTCCGTCAGCAGACGATCCCGAATCGATATCCGCTTGAAATCCTGAGAGCTGGTTGACGAGGTAGTACGTTTCGCCGTTAATCGGGCTCGGATCTTGAGGCTGCATCGGCTGTTGAGCTGACAGCACGGTAGTCAGCATGAATTGAACGAGCAGTACTCTCAGTTTCATCTAGGCTCCTTCTTCAGCTTGGCTTCATAGGCTCCATCGCGGTAAGTGCCAAGCACCGCCCGTCATTCGTGGTCGGCGCTAGGTGCCGCAGATGTCTTCCAAAGGCCGTCCGTCGCCGATTTCAATCTGCGGACGGACATTTGGCGCGAAATCTGGACGACCTGAATTAAGCGCAACTTATTGAATGGCGGCAACCAATATTGATGCGCGCTGCAAGCAGGAGCATTTCGCACGAGTGTTTCATCAATCCCACATGCGCTCAATTGACTCGAGTGACTTCCCTTTTGTTTCGGGCAGGCGAAGAGCAAAATAGATAAATCCGAGCGCACAAATGCCGGAATAAATCCAAAATGTTCCCGCTGCCCCAACAGAATTGTTCAGAATTGGAAAGGTGTATGTGAGCACAAAACATGCAATCCACAACGCGGTAACTGAAATTGATACTGCTGCGCTCCGAATACGACCGGGGAACATCTCCGAGATCACGACCCAGGTCACGGGTGCAAGAGACATGGCGTAACATGCTATTGCTGCTACGACCAGCAGTAGCATGTGAAGCCCGTGACTATGCCGGTGATACAAAAAGGCGAGCACGGAATAGATAATCGCCAAGCCTGAAGTTCCGAAAAGCATTAAGATGCGGCGCCCATATCGGTCGACGGTCCGCAGCGCGACGAGGGTAAAGACTACATTCACTGCGCCCGTAACCACAATGTTGAATAGAATGTCCGAAACCTGATATCCCGCAGCAGAAAAGACCTCTTCCGCGTAATTGAAGATCACATTGATGCCGCACCATTGCTGTAAAACAGCGAGAAAGACTCCCAGCGCAAGGACTTTAAGCATCTTTTTTTCAAGCAGCGAATGCAGAGTGGTCTTTGCGAGGTCCCTCTGCAGGGACGTCTGAATCTCCAGCGACACGCTTTGGCTATAGGCCGAACCACCAATTCGTGTCAGGATGGCCTCTGCTTTGCTGAGTAGCCCTTTGCTTGCAAGCCAGCGTGGGCTTTCAGGCACGAAGAACATGGCGATTAGGAAAAACAAAGATGGAATGACAGTGACCCCAAACATCCATCGCCAGCCTATCTGCCCGTTCCATGAGTAAAGGATGTCATTGGCGGTTGCGTTGTAAGGAACTGGTCGAGCGATCAGCCAGTTGGCCAACTGGGCCAGTAGTATGCCAATCACTAGAGTGAGTTGATTCAATGAGACGAGCTTGCCCCGAAGATGTGCAGGAGCAAGCTCTGCAATATACATCGGCGAGAGACTCGACGCGAGACCAATGGCAAATCCCCCCATCATGCGCCACAACACGAACACTGCAAGCTGTCCGGCAAGCGCGACGCCGATGGACGAACCGGCGAAGACGAGCGCAGATACTAGCAGAGGGAGCTTCCGCCCAAAGCGATTACTCAACATGCCTGAGATAAGTGCGCCGATCAGGCAGCCGATCAAAGCACAACTCATGGCCCATCCCTGCTGAGACGCAGACACAAGGTGGAAGTATTTCTCGTAGAAAGGCTTGGCGCCGCCAATTACGACCCAGTCGTAACCAAAGAGCAGCCCACCAAGAGCCCCTACGCCGGAAATGGTCCAGACGTAAATCGTATTGATCGGCGTTTCAAACACCGGGCCGAGAGGCGCAACCTTTTGAGAGAGATGCATAGTCTCCTGCGCCCTCGAGCCGCGCCCAAACCATTTGAAATCAAGCCGAAAGCCTGCAACCAGATGTGTACGTTAACGGTGCGTTTTGACCAGGAATTGCGATCTGATATATCTCGACTTCAGTCTTGTTGAACAGGCACGAGTTTCGAATTCGGACTGCGGCCAGAACCCAAACGTTGACGTCTACGTTAACGAACACGTAATCTAATATCCGCAACATGTGGCTGTCAATAGGCTGTACCTCTTATCGCTACCAAAGCGAATGGCTCCGACCCTCATCTCTCGACTCATTTTTGCGCGTCCCCAAACGTTGTCACACGAACGAAGCTGCGTGCGATCTGGCAGGGCTTTGGCGCACCGAGGATCCGGTAGATGGTCAACGCAAAGGGGCTTAATGCCGACTTCGCTGTCGACGCCGAGCAATCGAGTCGCGTTGTCTTCAGGTAGAATTTGATACGCAAATGGTTGACAAATTATCCACCTCCGCTGGAATCAAGGAGATTGCGAGGGCGCTCGGGACCTCCATAGGAACCGTTGATCGAGCACTGCACGGCAGGACCGGGGTAAGTCCGAAAACCAGGGACCGCGTGCTTAAGATGGCGGAGAAACTTAACTATCGCCCAAACGTTGCGGCACGCAATCTGAAGTTGAACCACTCGCTCAGAATCGGAGTCTTTCTTCCAGAACAAATAGCGTCGTTCTTTGATCGCGTTCGCGAAGGGATTCGCGTCGCGGCTGAAGCCGGAGGCGGTATTGGGGTCGACCTCATCTTTCACTCCTATCCACGCCTTGGCGAGGGGGATTCAGAAGCGATAGAGAAGGCCGATTGGAAACAATTTGATGGGATCATCATGGCACCGGGCAACCCGGCTGGGCTTGGACCCATTTCCGCAATGCTGGAAGGACAGAAAAAGCCGGTGATTTTTGTTGCGACAGACGCTCCTCGAACACCTCGTCTGGCTTCAATTGCAGTAGACGCAACGATCAGCGGGGGAATCGCGGCAGATCTACTGGGACGAGTGATAATGTCACCAGCTTCGGTGGCGACGATTACGGGGGATCTGCGAATCCAGGACCACGCTGAAAAACTTAGAGGATTCGCCGCTTCTTTGGCCACGTTATCACCGCATTTATCTCTGCTGCCGGCAATAGAATCCCACGAATTGCCAAGCGATGCTTACCGCGCTGCAATGGACTTGATCAAGAGACATCCAGATTTGGGTGGTCTGTATATCAATACTGCCAACAGCTTGCCCGTTCTTCGCGCTATGGAAGAAGCCGGCCGACTTGGTAAAGTGCAGGTGATCACGACGGACCTATTTCCTGAACTGGTTCCGCTCATCGAGTCCGGCAAAGTCCTCGCATCTTTGTACCAGCGGCCCTTTGCGCAGGGAAGGACGGCCTTCGAAATGTTGATTCGTTTTCTGTCTTCGCGGATCGCCCCAAAGCAAATTACTCGCCTGGCACCTCACATCGTTCTAAGAAGCAACCTAAGCCTATTTGCCGAGATGATCGAAACTGAAGAATCTAGCTCATTTTCGATGTAACTCCGCTCCGAACATATAATTGAATACGCTCCAATTGGGCTCTTGACAGCGTCGGATTTGGGTAGCTATTCTTGCGTGTACGTTACCGTAGAACAAGGAACCCCATGCAACGGAAGCAGGATGAAGCGAACAATCAGAAACCAGCACCATATCTTCAGCTGCCGCCTCCGCCGTCTGAATTGTCCGGTCCTGTGAAAGCATGGCGCCAAGACATTGAAATTTTGACTTACGAACCTCAAAAGCCTGATTTGAACCCGATGTTTATTGAAAAGCGGGTTTACCAGGGAAGCAGTGGCAGCGTCTATCCCCTCCCCTTCATCGACCGGATTGCAACAGAGCCGAAGAAGAAGATTTGGAAGGCCGTCCATATCGAAAACGAGTATCTCCGGCTAATGATTCTTCCGGAAATCGGAGGTCGCATTCATGTCGGATATGACAAGACGGCTGGGTACGATTTTTTCTATCGTCAGAACGTCATCAAGCCGGCGCTCGTTGGACTTGCCGGTCCGTGGATTTCCGGCGGTGTTGAATTTAATTGGCCTCAGCATCACCGCCCGGCCACATTCATGCCCGTTGAAACCCAGATTGAAGAAGAGCCGGACGGCTCAATCACCGTCTGGTGCAGCGATCACGATCCTTTACTTCGCATGAAGGGAATGCACGGTATTTGCCTGCAACCCGGCAGGGCGGTGCTTGATCTCAAAGTGCGGCTCTTTAATCGCACAGAGTTCACTCAGACTTTCCTTTGGTGGGCAAACGTGGCGACACGGGTCCACGAAAAATACCAGTCCTTTTTCCCGACCGATGTCCAATTTGTTGCCGATCACGCAAAGAGAGCTATTACAAGTTTTCCGCTCAGCGACGGTTGCTATTACGGAGTGAACTATGGCGAACGAGCTCGCAGCGGCGTCCCGGCAGATGAACAGCCTCGAATGTTTGTGCCGGACGGCTCCTATCCTGCAAATGATCTAAGTTGGTATGCCAATATTCCCGTCCCGACGAGCTATATGGCGACCAGTACCGAGGAAGACTTTTTTGGAGGATATGACCATCGCGCCGAAGCTGGCGTAGTGCACGTTGCGAGCCATCATATTTCTCCGGGAAAGAAGCAATGGACGTGGGGTAACCATGAATTCGGTTATGCGTGGGACCGCAGTCTCACCGATCAAGACGGGCCTTATGTCGAACTAATGGCGGGTGTATATACAGACAACCAGCCAGACTTCTCATACCTCGCCCCTTGGGAAACCAAGACATTTACTCAAAGCTGGTACCCAATTCATCGCATTGGAGTGCCGCAAATGGCAAATACCGATGCGGCACTAAGTCTGCAGATAAACAATGCTACCGCGCGAATCGGGCTGTGCGTGACAAGACCGATTGAGATCGCAACGGTCCGCCTCAGGAGTGGCGAAGTCGAGATCGAAAGTTGGACGTGCAGCATCACTGTCGAGACGCCGCTCGTGATAACTGCAAATCTGCCAAGCGACGCTCTGAAAAACAGAATCGCAGTCATCGTTGAGACGCCGCATGGAATTCTGATTGAGTACAATCCAGCGAGGGTCGTGCAGACAAAGCAGCCCACGGCGGCGCGAGAGCCAGCCCCGCCGAATCAAATCGAATCGATCGAGGAGTTATACCTAACGGGTGTACACCTCAACCAGTATCGCCATGCGACCCGGCGGCCCGAGATTTATTGGCAAGAGGTTTTACGGCGAGATCCTGGAGAGAGCCGGGCACACAATGCATTGGGCGTGTGGCGTTTGCGCCGCGGAGAATTGGAGAGTGCCGCAGAGCATTTCGAGGCCGCGATTGCACGCCTCACCTGCCTGAACCCCAATCCTTACGACGGCGAACCCTTTTACAATCTCGGAATTACACGCCGTTTTCAAGGGAAAGAAAAAGAGGCCTACAAAGCCTTCTACAAAGCGACCTGGAACGCGGGATGGCGTGGTCCAGCCTACTTTGCTCTAGCTGAAATGGACGCGAAAAGCGGACGCTGGGAAATCGCGCTGGATCATGCGCAACGTAGCCTCAAGGCTGAGGCCGATAACCTCAACGCGCGCAATCTCCTATGCTTCATTCTAGAGAAATTGGGTAACACGGTCGAAGCCGACACTATCCACTGGGAAACGCTTGCTCTCGATCCTTTGGATGCCGGCACCCGTTGGCGCCAGCGGGTCGCACCGGCAAACGGGCAGGATTGTCTCGATCTCGCATTTGATTTAATGCGCGCTGGATTGGACGAAGAATCAGCAGAGGTGCTCCGGTCAGCTAGTAGCGAATCGCAAGATGGCTCCGCTCCCGTCATTCTCCTTGCTTTGTCTTCAATCGAGAGAAGGCTCGGTTGGCCCGACGCTGATGCGACACTCATTCGCGCACTAAAAGCTCCCCTGAATTACTGCTTCCCAAGCAGATTGGAAGAGTTACTGCTTCTAGAGTCGACGATCGCCCTTCATCCCGAAAATGGCGCGGCCCACTATCTACTTGGAAATTTCTTATACAGTGTCGGGCGCCATGAGGAAGCGATCGCCGCATGGGAGGCCGCATCGAAGCAATTGCCTGAAATGGCTACGGTGTTGCGGAATCTCGCAATCGCTTACTTCAATGTTCGGGGTCAACAGGAATCCGCACTCCGGGCTTTTGATCGCGCATTCCTGGCTAAACCGACAGACAGCCGAGTTCTCTTCGAACGCGACCAGCTCTGGAAGCGTGTCGGAAAGTCTCCTCAGAGCCGGCACGAGGAGCTTCTTAACCATCTTGATCTGATTCACGAGCGTGACGATTTATCCGTGGAGTTTGCCACGCTCTTGAACCAACTAGAACAACCTTCGCAGGCACTTGATCTCTTGCTTACTCGCAAGTTCCAACCGTGGGAGGGGGGCGAAGGACTTGTCTTGGGTCAGTACATTAAAGCACGCCTTTTGCTAGGCCGCCGCGCTCTCGAAAAAGGCGACGCGTTGACGGCACGGACCGAATTTCAAGCTGCCCTCGAGTCTCCTGAAAACCTCGGCGAAGCAAAACATCTGTTGGCCAACCAGAGCGATATTTACTTTTGGCTGGGATGCGCATGCGAGAAGCTCGGTGAAATGAATGAAGCTGTTGCCTGGTGGAGGCGTGCGACCGCGCAGAAGGGTGACTTTCAGCAAATGTCTGTACGGAAGATTTCTGAAATGACCTACTGGAGCGCGTTGGCACATCAGCGGCTGGGCGAAGGCGCGGATGCAACCTCCATCTTCCGAAGAATCTACGAATACTCTGTTCAGCTTGAGGCGACTGAGCCGAAGATTGACTATTTTGCCACATCACTTCCGGCCATGTTGCTACTGAATGAAGATATAGCGCGCCGAAACACAATCGAAGCTTGGTTCTTGCGGGCGCAAGCACTCAGCGGCCTGGGCCGCACCTCAGAAGCGGAGACACTCTTACGGCAAATTCTCGAGATTGACATCAACCATCCACGCGCTGCAGATCTGTTGGATCAAATCCGAATTTCTGCGGAGCAGATCACAGCACAATAACAACGTTCCAAGTTGAGACGACATTCACGATTTGTACGACAATCTTAATGCGAGAGCGCGCGCCGTTTCGTGTTTTCCAACCGGACAATTCGCAACTGAGGAATAAAGCTACATTTGCTCTTTCTAAATCATTTCCGTCTTGCCAATGCAATTTTTCCGAGGACGTTTGTCGCCTTTTGTGCGATGTCTATGGCGTCAATAGCTCAAGGACATGCTCAGGACAGTCTCTATACATTGACCCAGGATGCAATTCCACATGACGGCGTACCCGAAGGCATCGTGGAGGGACCGTTAATTCATCGCGACACTATCTATCCTGGTATCTCGCGAGAATACTGGATCTATGTCCCACGACAATATGACAGCGCGAAACCTGCAGCGCTGACAGTTTTTCTCGATGGCTATCAGTACCTCAGAGACGACTATTTTGTTCACGCGCGCCGCGTTCTCGATAATCTGATCTATAAGAAGGAGATTCCGGTCATGATCGCGATTTTCGTGAATCCCGGTCATCTTGACGGCGGCAAATCTCCGGACAACAAGAGCTGGGAAACGACCAATAGGGCGACCGAGTACATCACAAACAGCGACCGTTTTGCGCGGTTACTTACAGAAGAGCTGATACCCGAGGTTGCGCAACGATATAACCTCGCCAAGGATGCCTCCGGGCACTGCATCGTTGGGGCCAGCCAGGGCGGCGCCGGGGCATTCATCGCAGCGTGGTCGCGCCCCGAATACTTTGGAAAGGTGATCACTCATGTCGGCAGCTTCGTGAGCGGACCCAACATCTATCCCGAGCGCGTTCGAGAACTCGAAACTGCAAAGCCTATCCGTATATCGATGCAGGAGAATGCCGGCGATCATCGCAATGACGCTGATCCTGATGGCGACTGGGTCATTCAAAATCTGCGACTTTACCTGGCATTGCGTGAGAAGCACTACGACGTACAGCTCGTGTGGGGACAAGGAATCCATAGTCTTGTCTATGGGGGTGTGGTTCTACCGGACCAGATGCGGTGGATCTGGCGAGATTACCCGAAATAGCATTTGCTTTTGGCGCGATGTGGCTGCTGGTTGAGGACATCGATACCCTACGGAAGTGATCCTGCCTTTGTCTTCGTGTCTGGAATCATCCTGCTTGCGAGGAGCCAACGGTAGAACAGGTCAGGCCAGTCGCTCACATTTTCTGGCAACCCCTTGCGTATCCCAAAGCCATGACCCATCCCGGCAAAGATATGGAGCTCCGCGGCTACGCCGCTGTGCTTCATCTCGAGGTAAAGTGCAGGAAGGCCCTCTGTGATGCTTGGCCGGTCGTCTGCGCCACAAACAAGAAACGCTGGAGGCGTGTCCTTGGAAAGACGCATGTCCTGAGGAATGCCCGGATAAAACAGCCCCTGAAAAGCAGGCCGCGATGTCAGACGGTCGATGGGATCCGCAGCACCAGGGTCGCCTGCGTCAAAACGGGTGCCGGCCAGCGCCGCCAATTCCCCTCCCGCTGAGAAACCGATGACGCCGATGTGCTCGGGATTCACGTGCCACTCACCGGCGCGGCTGCGAATCAGGCGCAATGCACGTTGCGCATCTTGGAGTTCAGTGCCCTCGACCGTATATGTTGAACCCTGCTGCCTGGCGAGACGATATTTGAGAATAAAGGCAGCAATGCCATGCTCGCTCAGCAGTGCTGCGACCGCGTAGCCCTCGTGGTCAATCCATATCTCGCTGTGTCCTCCGCCAGGAATCACAAGCACCGCAGTGCCCGTGGCGGATCCAGCATTGGGAAGATAAGCCGTTATCGAAGGTCGGTTGATATTGGTCAGGACATGAAAACCTTCCGGACTGATCCGAATCGACTCGGGTAACGCGGTCTTGCCCTCGGAGCCCGGAGCATCGCGAGGCCAAAGATAAAAGACCGGCTTCTGAGCAGATAGCTTTGCAGTGAAGAAAACAAGAAATAGCGTTACTGCCAGACACATCCTAAGCCGCCTCGGCAATGCGTCCTCCTCTTTAGCCCAATCTGAATTTGGCCTTTCCTGAATGGCCGGAGGTCACCATGATCGGCGCCTTCATGTAGTTGCCCAAGCCCAGGTTGGCATAATTCCACAAATCGTTCACGATAAGTTTCACGTTTCCATCAGCCGCAGCATCCTCAACTTCGAGGCGTACCGCCTGCGATTTGTCCGAACGAACCTCCAGGCGCGGTCCGCCATCGCCTGCCTGGGCCGAAGCGTATTCGATGTATTCCTTCATGCTTCTAAAGTCGTTGGAACCGCGGCCGCCCTTGTCGTTGGGACCGAACAGATTGAAGTCCAATTGGTCGTCGTACCAGGGATGCGCAGGCTTCTTGTTGACCTCGGTTACGATTCCCGGTTTCGTTCGCAGCGCGACTCCAGCATTTCTGCCAATATGGTCTTCGGGGTAAACCGAATGCAATCCGTAGCGTTTCCACTCCAGCCTGTTGATTTGAGGAGTTAGGGAGAGGCTTACGCCGACTTCGGAGAATCCTCCAGTGCTGGTTCGATTCCAAGGGACAAGCTTTTGTTCTGGCGCTTTTAGGTTAAAGACCGGCAACTCATAGCGCAGAGAAACTTCTCCGTCGCCGCGGATCTCGAAATGGAATTTCACCTGAACTCCATTGCCGTGATGCCCCGCTATTTCCACAGCGACTGATTGTTTATCTTGTTTGGCCGTTACCGAATCGAGCGTCCACGGTTCCATATCAGCGCCAATCAGGTGAAAAGATGGCCCGCTCTCAATCAGTCTCTTACCTTTGGAATCTGCTTGAATCGCTCCGGAACTCTTGTCCACGAAGAGCATGAAGCCGCCGCCAGCAATCGTGAATTTATCTTTATCTTCGGTAAGCTCGCAATGTGCATCGTTTGGTGAATCGTCCGATGCTTCGAATGTGGATGAAGCTCCGATCTGAATCAAGTATTCATCCACGATGCGCTCGCCTTGGACAAAAACAAGAGAAACCCTTTCGCCTGCCTTCCAAGAGCGCGCCGGAAGAATGATTTCACCCTGCCCTCCAGGGGGGACACTTGGACAAACTGCGTTGCCTTTGTCGCCGGCGACTGACCACCGGACTCGCAGCTCGTTAAGATTTGTATGGTGGTGCCAATTCGCGACTGCCAATGCGAGAGGTTGGCCTGGCGCAGCCACAACTGCGGCCTTGTCATTGATGCGAACAGGAGAATAGGCCTTCTTCATCAGCCAATATTCCGGCTTCTTCCTTCTCCAGATGTCCAACATACCCCAGTCATAGGCACGCGAACCCATGCCCGATTCGCTTACCACTGCCCAAATTGATCCTCCAAGGCAGCCTGGAGTCTGGTACATCCGCTCCCAAAACAATTTGATGCTCTCGCCCCAGAAGTTATGGATGTTAGGGTCGCGCTTCAGTTCATCGAAGTCGAAGCATGGACCATGCGCAAACTCGTCGTGAAGTATTGGCATCTCGGGGATGGAACGGGACATCTTTCCACCACTGTTAAAGAAGTTCACGCCTGCCTTTCCCAAATCACCGTCAAAGTCGGGGTAATGGTAGCTGTAAATACTGAACGGCAATGGCTTATCTGGCGGGATTGAATGCGACCAACTAAATAATATGGGCCTCGATGGATCGACCTGTTGCGTGTACTCGAATGTCTTAGCGATATTGATGCCGTAACTGGACTCATTCCCCAGGCTCCAGTGAAGGATGCATGGGTGATCGCGGTTGGCTTCAATCATCGCCGCCATCTGATCCATAAACAAAGACGTGTATTTCGGATCGCTCTCGGTGCCTCGCGTAAACGTCACTGCGGTTTCGCCCTCAACATACATTCCGTAGCGATCACACGCTTCAAGGTATGCTTCGCTGGCTGGATAACATGCTGGGCGAAGATAGTTGAGATTCGCATCCTTGAAGCTCCGAACTTCCTCATCGCATTGATTTGCCGATAAGGTATGTCCGAGCAGCGGATTACTATCGAATCGACCTCCGCCTCGGAGCTTGATCTCCATCCCGTTTACGGTGACTTTGTTACCGCTTAGCTCGATCTTTCTCACTCCAAATCTTTTCACAATTGTCTGCTCATGCACGCCGTTTACAATCAGTCGCGCCTCTAGCGTGTAAAGGTTGGGGTGCTCGGCATCCCACTTTACCGCGGAAGGCAGCGGAATTTCCGACAATATCGCCTTATCGGTGATGATTGGAATCGTCGGCTTAGCCAGTGAGACTGGCTTCCCATTGGGACTGATGAGATGCAGTTCGAGATGACAACTCGCAGTTCCGGAAAACCTCACTTGCGTCTCCACCCGAAGAACCGCACTACGATAGTCCTTGTCAAGATCCGTATCAACGTGAAGCCGTGTCAAATAAATCTGAGGCAACGCGATCAATTGCACGCTTCTGCTGATCCCTCCCGAATCGAACCCGCAACTCCAGTGGGCAGGAATCGGATCAAGAACTCCAATCGTTAATTGAGCCATCCTGCCTGGGGATACGTGCTCGGTAATCTCACGGCTCCATACCGTAAAACCTCCCTGATGCTGCTCGAGCGGCACATCATTGATATACGGCGTTGCAATTCCGCTAACGCTTTCAAATCTCAGAAAGATTCTCTTTCCTGCGAAGTCTGAAGGAATACTTATGGAAGTCCGATAAGCGTAAAGCACATCTCGCTTGATGGCGACCCCCTGCTTGTCAGCCTGGCCCGGTACTGAAACCTCCTTCCAACCATCTGATTCAGCGGGGTCCGACCAGAATTGCTCTGAAGCCGCAGCATTGATCTGCCACTTCCCATCGAGGATGATGCAGGGCCGATTGACTCCGGAGGTCTGGAGCGGAATGGGTAGAACCACCGGACGCGGCCATAGATCGTCGTTCAGAGCTCCAGCACGTTCCTGCGTCTTCATTGTTCCGATGCTCAAGAATGCATTCGATTGATGGCCACTTAACCATTGATGAATGCCGGCCACCGCCATAGAAGAAAGAAAGTCTCGTCGCTGCATTGCCCCTCCTGAGGCGTTTTAGCCGTCCTGTTCTTCGCTCTTAAGATCTGCAAGACTCCCGGGCCTACGTGGACTCGTTGAGTGACCAAAATTCATCATTGGTTCGTGTCAGAAGAACTCGTGCTATCAGCTATCGGCTGCTTATTCATCTGGCGGTATAAATCAATGATTTTGTTTCTGCTTTCACTGATCTCCTTGAAAATGCGGAGCTGCTCTTTGGCCTCGTCTGTTTTGTTTGTCGATTTGAGGGCCCTCGCAAACTGGTAGCGGGCATCGGCGTTCAACGGGTCTCCGTCAAGGATCTTTTGCAGATATGGAATGGCCTCGTCCGGCTTGTCTTGGTCGAGGAGAATCCGGGCGATTCCCATAAGAGCCTCGACGTTGGAAGGATTCATCGCGTGAGCGCGTTGGTAACCGGCCAGCGCTTTTTCGTTTTGACCCTCAATATTGAGAATCCTTGCTAGAGAACACTCCACCTGGGGACCTCGACCGTCGATTTGGATCGCTTTCTGAAATTCCTGACGAGCCGCCGCGAGCGAATTGGCGTCATGCCCAACTTGTAGGATTGCCTCTCCCATCTCGAGGTCGGCACCAGGCAAATAGGGATCGATTGAGAGGGCCTTGCGATAGTGCTCGATGGCGTTTTGAAGATCACCGTTGTTAACCAGATGTTCGGCGATCGCCTGCTGCATTCGAGCCGAATTGGGAGCAATCAAGGCGAGCCTATTTAGCGTGTCATCCGCCATATCCTGATATACATGCTGTGCGAAGAAGAGCAAATCGGTGTTGTCTGGGTTTAATGCGATCAGCGTCTGTAGGATCGGTACAGCATGTTCGTTGTCATTTCGTCCGTAAAGGTAATCTGCAAGCTCCACTCCCACCACTGTGCGAAGCTTGGGATCTTTGATCCCTTCAAATCCGGTTTGCAGCAGAGACAGCGCGTCGTTGTCCCCCTTCCGCTTTTCACAAACCCCCAACAGCCCTTTGGCATCTGCTGACCCCGGCGCCCTTTCAAGGGCAACGCGAAAATTCTGCTCTGCGTGATCGCAATCGCCACGCATTAAGCCGAGAAACCCAGCATCGACGTTAGCCTCTGGATTTCGAGAGTCGAGCTTCAAGGCGGCATCAAATTCCGCGAGAGCCCGATCCAGGTGATTGGCCTTCAACTCAGCCTCACCCGAAACCAAATGAGCGCGCACTTCCGACATATCGGCTGCTGGTGGCTTTTGCGCTGACGCAGACGAGAACACGAGACCGCAATTCAAGAACCCCAATAACAGGCGTCGAACGATCGCGATCTCGAACCTGGATTTAGATGATTCATTTGCCATTGAAAACCGCCCCTCTAAACACCACTACAGGGTCAGTTGACATGATCTGGCCGTGATCCTCAAGCCCACATTGCCAACGCTGATAGGCGATGTCACGGGTTTCAGACGAGGAGAGCATCACTTGAATCAAATCCGAGCCATCCGACTCTTAGTTATTTACATTCAAAGCGATATTGGAATCAGACAGCTCGCTTCTCGAGACGACGTGGGAGGCGGAGATTTAATTGCGATTCCGCTTCGAGACGCCGCGATTCGCACGACCCAACTCTGCCGCATGTGCGTTTGGGCGATATCTCAGTTGTGACATGGCATCCCGCACACTCTTTTGAGCCTCAACAGAAACGATGCCCGGGTAATTCATGACGCGCGACACGGTCGCCGTTGAAACTTCGGCCAGTCTGGCAACATCTCTTACTGTGCACATCCGTGAATTCTGTTCGGCAGATTCCTCTGACATCATCGTTGCTCGGCCCTTATATGAGCCAACGCTCTTACCGCGAATTGCACTGAGACTGTCGGTCTTCATTCCCGGCTCCCGTAGGCCTCGAATGTCGATTTACTAGGTCCTTGTTATCAGTTTGCGCGAACACCCGAGATTGTTGAAGCATTCAGACCGAGCGACAAAAAAGACGGCGAGATGAACCTGCTTTCGCTGGTTTGCCTCGCCGTCGTAAACAGGGACCGTGGTCTATCCTCAGAAAGTGAATCGTCCGCCCAACTGAATCTGTCTGTAGCTGTTCGCATACGTTATCGTACCGGCAGCTCCGGAACCTATCGAAGAATTCGGCTGGCCGAAGTTTGCGTTGTTGAGCGAATCGAAGGCATCCGCCCTAATTTCAAAGTTGACGGATTCAGGGAGAGCAAATGTCTTGCTTAAACTGAGATCCACATCGCGCCATGGCGGACCATAGACGGAGTTACGTTTTTCGTTCCCAAACGTATCTGCTGTTGGCGCGGCAAACGCTGCCGGATTGAACCATTCGGAAATAGTCGGGTGCGACAACTTGGCCTTGCCAACAACATTTGGCAGCCAAGCGAAACCGCAGTAGCACGATACTGCCTTGGAGTTACTGCCGTCGTAGGACATCGTAGGCGTGAATGGGAGACCTCCGTGAGCCTGGAAGACTCCGGATATGCGCCAGCCTCCTGCCACCTCATCAGCAATTCCATTGAGCGCGAATTGCCGACCGTGGCCAAACGGCAGTTCGTATGTGGCTGAGCCTGTGAGAGAGTTTGCGATGTTTAGCAACGATGTGCCGTAGTTTGCCGAGGGGTCGTATGCGTTTTGCCAGACATCCACATCGGTAGCATGCCCGTTGCTCGTACCGGTATCCATGGTTTTAGACCATGCATAATTTACCGTGAATGTCACTCCGTTGGACATCCTCTTGACGCCGCGCAATTGCAGTGCGTTGTAATTGGAATGGCCATCAAAGTAGACGGCGCCGACCGAAGTAAATTGCGGGTATGGCTGTGTTCCTGCGGCCAATTCCGAGGCAGGCACCTGATCGATATCGCGGGTGAAGTTTAGGTTCTCACCTCTCGTATAAACGTAGCTAGTATCCAATACGATTTGACCCGGAAACTGCTTCTGAACGGACAAGAGGATCTCCTGGGTATAGGAGTCGGGTAAAGTCTCGGGGTAATAGTCCACTGCCGTGTAATTCAAGGAAGCGTTCGTGAGTGTGGCCGTAGTCGGGTAAACAACTGTGCCGGGAGCTGGTCCTGTCTGCAGGGCGAATGCCGGGAAATTGCCGTACCCAGCGGCTCCAGCGTCATAGACTCCAGCGCCAATCGCTACGTCAGTTCCTGCTTCGGCAGGGTGTGGTGCGTCGAAGATGCCATAACTGCCGCGGATTGCCCAGTCCCGTTTCGGTGACCATGAAAAACCGATGCGTGGCGCCAATTCACTTACGCCCTTCTGAATGGTCTCTCGGCCCTTCTGGCCTCCATAGAGGATCGCGCCTAGCGTTCCTGATGGTAGATAGCTAGCCGCGTTGACCAACGTCGGGTCGAAAACGCCGAACCGCTTGTGTTGCTCGCCCCAACCTGTGTCCCACTCATAGCGAAAACCAAGGTTCAAAGTGAGGTGCGGTAGGAGATGAAAGTCGTCCTGAACAAATCCTGCGGTGACATATTGGTAGGCTCCCATCAAGGGATATTGATCCACATACCACCCATAGACTTGGCCGAGAAGGAAATCGGCATAGGGAATCCCTGTCGCGGCCAGGTCGGGTGTATTAGACCCTGCGTAGTAGTTCGATGTTCCGATACCGTTGAATGCGAAATTGCCTGACTCCACGTCCGGCCACCCGCCGTAGTTTTGATACCGCTTGTCGAACTCTCCACCCATCTTGAGAGTATGCTTGCCGCGAATGAGCGTGAAGACATCTCCTACGGTTTCCGCTCCACTTGCCAATAGTGAGTGCGTCCCGGGGCCTATTCCAATCGCCCCTGCGCCGCCTCCGCCACTCACCGATACATTGGGAAAAATGTTTCCGGGAGCATTCGTCCCGTATGCAGGCTCCATGCCAATCTTGGTCAGATAGTCTCCGCCGAAGGTCTTGGGGGAGTATTGGTCAAGTTCCCGCACTTGCCCTATGCGGAATTCGTTCACTGCCGTTGGGCTAATCGTCCATGTGTCAGTGAGCTGGCCCTGAATGTTGTTGTTGCCTTGCGAAGGCGTGCAATCGAATCCTAAATGGCAAAGTGCATCGACGCTGTAAATGAGCGATGCGGGGTAGTAAAAGACCGACGCAGACAGCCGGTTGGCGGGAGAGATGTTGTAATCCACCTTTCCGACGTACCACGTGTTCAGGCTCGGAATGCTGCCAGAGTAGTTGTAGTTATTGCTTGTTGCTCCCGTGCCACCGTAATTCGGCTCGGGATAGTACCCCTGTATGGCCGATGCAACCGGATCCAACGCCGTCGTGATTTTATTTCCTGAGAATGCCATGCGGGTGCAGGTCCCAGTGTTGCCCGGGCCCGTGCAAGTTGTAGTCGAAGGATCATAGATGGGAGTTGCAAAAGCAGAGAAATCGCCCGACTTCATGGCGTCTGTAGGCACAGTCACGATGGAGGTGTATGGCGAGTTGCTTGGATTTCTCTGGTACGTGAAATAGAAGAAGAGCTTGTCCTTCAATATCGGCCCTCCCACACTTCCACCATATTCATTCCAACGGAGCGGTGCAGCCTTGGTCCCTGGTGCTGTGAAGTAGTTCACCGCGTCATATGCGTTGTTCTGGTTGAATTCAAATGCTGAACCATGCCAACGATTTGCGCCGCTCTTTAGGGTGACGTTGAAGGTTGCCAGTCCATTTCCATATTGAGCACCGTAGTTCGCGCTGTTGATTGAAACCTCGCCAATGGAATCAAGCGGCGGATAGTTGTTGCTTGCGTTATTGTCTCTTGGCATCGTGGCTGTCATTCCTTCCAGCAACCAGGTGCCTTCATATCCCTGAGTTCCATTGATGCCCACCCCCTGGCCGGCTGCGTCTTGACCTCCTCCGCCGTTGACTCCCGGGATTGTTGCTGTCAATTCGTTGAACCACACGCCGCCAACCACTGGGGCGTTGATCACGTCCTCCTCCTCAATCGTCATTTCCTGATCGGAGGATTCCGTCTGAAGCTGCGGGGCGGCCGCGGTGACAATAATCTGCTCATTCGCAGCTCCAACCTGCAATGTGGCGTCGACGGCAATCGTTGTCACGTCAAGGACTATGCCTGCACGAACAAGGTCGCGAAACCCGCGCGTAGAAAACAACAACGAATATGAACCGGGAACGATCGACGGGAAGTCGTAAAGTCCGTCCGAATTCGTCTTCGAAGTCGAAACTACTCCCGTTTGCACATTCGTGAGCTTCACAGTAACGCCAGGTAAGACTGCTCCTGAGGTATCGGTGACCCTGCCCTTGATTTCGCCGCTGTTTGAATTCTGAGCCTGCGCAGAATGGGTTGAGAACAGGAGGATTACTATCCCCAGAAGAACGCTTGCTTTGCCTAGCAGTTTCATGACTAGCCTCGTCTCCAAAATTCGTCTCGTGCCGCGAATGTCCTTGAGGTTCGAATCTGCACACTCTCTTGGAACCTCTGCAGATTCAAAGCCGGTTTGAACGGGTACGTTACCGGTTTTTAACGACGGAGGATATTTAATCGATAGATTATTCAGTTGTCAAGGGGTAATTTCCGCACGACAGGCTGTTTTATTAACTTGTTTATTTTCTTTATAATTTTTATTGAAGTCCCCCTTGGACAGTGGCTCCCCGAGCGTTTGGGATGAATGTTTAGCTGCAATCACTGGAAATCGTTGACGTTCCCGGCGAGGCGCCAAACAGTCTTCATTTTTTGTCGATTCCTCCACGTAGGGCTTCTGAGAGCCGGTACATCCGTCGGGTCGGCGAGGGTAGTGCGCCGGTTGTCATCAGCAAATGCTCAAGGCCGTGCGGACCATGCGCGCCGCCCATTCGGTCACTGCGAGCGCCCCTGACAACCCTTTCTAGCCCTTTGCGCTAGGCCCCACGAATGGATGGAGAATCAGCTCATTCTTGGCTGATTTTTGGGGAAATGTTGAATTTTGCGGAAGCAAAAATCCGCTTAGCGCACGGTCTACGGTTTGAAAAGCCGCAGAGATTCTGACCCCCTATCCCCCTTTGAGCCTCTCCTAGTGGAAGCACACCCGGCCGCCGCAGCGCGGCTTGCGGGTGTCTACAGAATGACGTAAATGAAAGATTCGAGCAAAGTCTTCGCGCCAAAGGCCGCACAACCTTATCATTTCTAAACATTCGGCCGCTTTTTTACCAACCGAAGCATCTCCGCCGCAGCACTTTCACCAGTACACCTTGACTTCGCATCCATACCGGGTCCGAAGACTCGCCTCAAATGTCCGATGATATTTCTCCAAGCCGCGCTGCGCTGTCACCGGATCGGACGTGGATAGCGTCAGTTCCAGCCCACCGTCGCACCAGGTCGCCGCCTCCACTGCGAGGCTATTGAATCCAAACTCCTCCCAATCGGCTGCACCGTTGGCAACGTTCGGAGCTGGAGGTCGGCTTGTGTCGAAGAGGTGGTCCCCGAGATCGTTCATCACGCCAGTGAATTTGACTCTAGCCAACTTCAGCAGCCGATCCGGTTCATCTTCACCAGGAATGTCTTCGTTTTTCTGTGCCTCGCCGTCGTCGCTACCTTCGTTGGGGGTAGGTGTAGGGGTAGGGGTAGGGGTGGGGCATTCTTCTATTCTTCTTTCTTCCTGTATTGGAGAAGACCCCGTTTGCGTTTCTCTAGTGGGACGCTTGCTTTTCGCGGGAGAAACACTAGCGTCTCTCTGAGATACAGAGAAAAGGGAACTAAATCCACTTCGCGCTGCGATCGCTGCATTTCGTTTGGCGCTCGATAGAACTCGTTGCTTATCCTTCCCTTGCTGCCGCCGCCGAATCGTATTTAATTGCGCGTTGAGCCAGTCAACTGTAGAGGTCGGAAATTTGAGGGGAGCGGATTTGCGTTCGCGCGTTGCGCCGTGGGATGAGGCGAGTGCCTTAACGTCAAAGAGTTGACAAACGCTTTTCTGATTTCCCCTGGTGGGCAATCGCTTGATTAATCCGGCGGTCTCAAGAACTTCAATGGAACGCGCGGCTATTGTCGCGCTCATTCCAGTTCTGCTAGCCAAATCCCTGACTGAATACCTAACGGTTGGTTCCCCATAGGCATTTCGGCAAAGCGCGCCGTAGACGATTGTCGCAAACGGCCCGATGATCGACGCATAGAGATCAATCAGCTCGTTATCTTGCCAGTAATACCCATCCTTCGGCTGCTTTCTGAGTGGAATGCCCGTGGTGGCTTTCACCGTCCTAGTCCCAAAGTTCCACGAATCGCCAACAAAGCCATCATGTGAGTTAGTCGAGTCTGGCATCTCGTATTCAGCTTGTGCGGCGCGCTGGAGATGTGCCCTCCTCCATCAACCGCTCAATTTCCGAGAGCGGAACCCGCACAGCGCGACCGAGCCGTACGACTCCGATTCGGCGTTCGCCTATCCACTGCCAGATAGTTTTCTGTGAAAGTGCAAGCAGTTCCGCCGCTTCCGGCACCTTAAGTAGTTTTGCAATTGCCATCTGCCATTCCCCCTGCAAATAGGTTCACACATCGAAATAACGTTTATAAATTGAAATTGGCGTTATGATGGATTGGCGAGTTCTTATCGGCAACATCGCGAAGGGGAGATTTGACGACATTCAAAATCGAGATCGATTGCGTGCTGCGGTGGATGGAATCGTGGCTCGTCGAAATGGATAACGGAGCCGATCCAATTTTCAGCTTCAGAACCAAGATGCCGAGGAACATTCCGATTCTTACCCCTTGGGAGGCCATGACCCTTGAAGAGCGGGAGGAGCTCCTAGCCTTCCCACTCGATCTCGATCCTTGGCTTATGCGCGAGAAATTCTTCAAAATCGGTAACGATCCAGCTGACGCATTGAAGTTCTTGAGCGAGTTTGGCGTTTGGCGATTTAGCCGAGGTCATGGAGATGGACCTTCGCATAAATTTCCGCATTCGCGGGCGATTGACGTAGATAACGCCGAGCCTTTGACCATTCGCTTCAGCGAGTTGATTTATCAAAGGAATTTTTTCGAGGATGCTCTCAACTGCAAACCCTCAGACTGGCTCTATCGTGCAAGCGTAACAAGCGGAGATCCAGACAGGGATGCGGAAGCTCTTTCGGAAATGATGTACCTGTATGGGTCGAGTGGTGGTTCCTTCGACATGTCCATCGTGAATCTGCAGGGTAGCATCTTCCCCGGACCTTTCAAGGGAAGCGTTGAGTGCTTCGAGATACAGGATGCATTGAGAGCGACGATCTTGTTGGATTGGATGGAGGGACGGGAGTGGCCGAGATGCAAGGAATGTCGAAGAGTCTTCAAGCGCACCAGCAAGCACCCTCAATTTTTTTGCTGTGCGGCGTGCGCAAGCCGAGCACGCCAGGCAACGTTTAGGAAAAACCGCGCAAATCACCGAGGAGGCAAGGAATAGCGATGGGGCTATACAAACGTGGAGGTATCTGGTGGTACGAGTTTGAATTTCGTGGACAGCGCGTTCGCGAATCAACGGGAAGCGAGTCCAAGACGCTCGCAATTCGCGCTGAGCGCCAGCGGCGGAGAGAGTTAGAAGAGTCTGCCAACGGCGTTCGCGCCGCACGCCGACCGGTACTCTTCTCCGTAGCATCGCGCGAATGGATGGCGGTGAACAAAGCGCGGTGGAGCAAGTCAAACGTGGCCATTCAGGAATTCAACTTGAAGCATCTGACCGTCCATTTTGGTGCGATGTTGCTCTCCGACATTACACCTCAGCACATTGGAAAATATCAGGGAGTGCGGCAGAGCGAAGATGCATCGAACAGGACCATCAACATGGAAGTCTCGACGCTCCGAATGATTATGAAAACGGCACGCTTGTGGAGCGCCATTTCGGATGATGTGCGGATGTTGCCGGAACGCCGAGATGTTGGGAAGGCACTTTCCTCCGACGAAGAGAAACTGCTGTTTGATGCGTGCCGAAATAGTCCTCAGCCAAGCCTGTACACAGCGATCGTCATTTTCTGCAATACGGGCTTGAGGAATGCCGAGCTGCGCCGCGCACTTTGGAATCAGGTGGACTTTATGAAAGCGGAGTTTCGAGTTGGCAAGGCGAAAACTGAAGGTAGCGAGGGACGCATCATTCCGCTGAATCAGGCGGCGCTGGGAGCATTCAAAGAATGGAAGAGCCGTTGGCCGGATGCGAAGCCCGATGACTACATCTTCCCCACGGAGAAACTGGTCTTCAAGGGTAAGGGCGCACCAGAGAACGGGACAATGACTGCCTACAACGTGAACCCAGGCAAGCCGCTCGGAGCCTGGAAGCGCGCATGGGGCACGGCCAAGAAACAAGCTGGTGTAGAGTGCCGGATTCATGATCTACGCCATCACTTCATTTCGGCATTGGCCCAGACACAGACTCCAGACGCAACCATTCAAGCAATCAGCGGTCATCTCAGCCGGAAAATGCTGGAGCACTACAGCCATGTCCGGCTTGAGTCTAAGCGCCGCGCGGTCGAAGCATTGGACGCCATCGCCGCGCAATCCATCCAATAGGCACCTTGTGGGGATCTAATACGTAAGAATTTAAATTGTGGTCCCCACAAAATCCCCCACAACTTCGGCGGCAACAAGAAATTAGGATTTGTATGTGACTGATTTAAATGGTCGGGACGGGCAGATTTGAACTGCCGACCCCTCGCACCCCAAGCGAGTGCTCTACCAGGCTGAGCCACGTCCCGACACAATCGAGCCGGCTCGAGTGAGCCGGCCAGAGGGGTTCCTCAACAGTTTACACCAGCGAAGCATGCGACGGCCGGGGCGACCGCGCTGCGGAATCAGTGCGCCGGGGGCACATACTCCTGGGGAAGGGCCGAGCCCTCGCCGAAGAAGAACTGCTCCATCTGCTCGACGAGAAACTGCTGTGCCTGCGGGGTCCAGGGCTGGAGCCGGTACTCGTTGAGCAGCATCTTTTGCCGGTCGACCCACTCGGCCCACGCGGCCTTGGAGACGTTCTTATAGATTTTCTGACCGAACTCCGAATCGAAGGGCGGCTCGTCGAGGCCCTCCATCTCTTTTTTATTGCGAACGCAAAAAACGATGTGCGCCATTGGTTCAAGCTCCCAAAACTATTGTATGGGATGGGGCGGGATGGGATTGTGGTTGGGCTTGTGGCGGCGATGCACGAAACTGATTGGCCGGAAAGATCGGCGCTAGCGTTGAATCATTCCGTCATTTGTTATGCGAATCTAGAACGAAGGACGACCATGACAAAGCTAAGCGCCGGAATTCTGCTTTACCGCTTGAGCGAACCAGAGATCGAAGTGCTGCTCGTCCATCCCGGCGGACCTTATTGGCGCGGCAAGGACCTTGGCGCGTGGTCGATACCCAAGGGCGAATATGCGCCGGGCGACGATGCGCTTGCGGCCGCCAAGCGCGAATTTGAGGAAGAGACCGGATTCCCATTGCTCGCCGGGGAGCTTCAACCACTCGCAGAGACGAGGCTGCCGACGGGCAAGGTCATCACAGCATGGGCGCTTGAGGGGACGTGTGACGCGGACGCGATTCACAGCAACCTCTTCTCAATGGAATGGCCGCCGCGCTCTGGAAGGATGCGGGAGTTTCCCGAGGTGGATCGCGCAGCCTGGTTTCCGCTCTCGATCGCCCGAACCAAACTTCATCCGGCGCAAGCACGGTTCCTCGACCGATTGGCGGAGGTTGTCTCTTCATTGGGCGCTCAGGCGGAGGAGTGATCTGATTCGCGCAAGTGATTGACCGGGTCAAATGTGAGTATTTGGGTGAATCATCAACGATGGACAGGGCTAAAACAGAGGGGCTTGAGTTGTCTTGGAAAGCCGGCCGACGGGGATAGTCGTCTTTCCGGTATAATCCGATTGCGTATCGGAGAGATGGCCGAGTGGCTGAAGGCGGCGGTTTGCTAAACCGTTATAGGGTCAAAAGCTCTATCGGGGGTTCGAATCCCCCTCTCTCCGCCAGCGAGTCAAGTTGTTTATTATCAATAGATTAAGTTCCGCCGGTCTCCCTGATTGCCGGGAAATTTCTGCGCAAATCTTCCACCGATGAATGTCTTATGGCACGAGAAATGAACGAATTGACCTGGGTTTTGGGCAGCATTCTCTGATCTTCATCGTGCGAGTGGAGCTTTTCGGCGACATCGCCGCGCGGGATTCGCGGGAAACCGTTGAGAGATTTCGCGGGAGATTCCACGAGTTCGGTCGAGACTTGGGCGTTTATCAGGCGCGATCCCAGGTCCTTCGTTCGAAAAGTTGGCGCAATTTGCGATCTGCACCGGAAGTAGTGGCATTTACGCCGATTTAAGGCATCCAAGCCAAAGAGATGGTGGAAGTTACATTTTCTATCTCTATCCTCTTAAGAAGGCCACCGTCCCAATAAGATATGAGGTTCAAATGTTGATCCGGCTTGGATACGATATCCAGTTTCAGATTCCGACCAGTGTCGCCATGGTTGCGCTGCTGAGTGTTCACCCTTCTCGCGTGGGCGATCTTTTGGAACCGGATGAATTGAAGACGGAACCGGAGCTCAAGGTGACCGACTATATTGATACCTTTGGAAATCGCTGTTCGAGATTTGTCGCGCCTCCAGGGCTGCTGCGGCTTTCGAACTCGACGTTGATTCGAGATTCAGATGAACCGGATGAAGTGAACTTGTCTGCACGCGAAACACCGATAGGGGATCTGCCGAACGAGGTACTCATGTACCTGCTCAACAGCCGCTATTGCGAAGTCGATCGGCTTTCAAGCATCGCATATGAGCTCTTTGGAAATGTGCAGCCAGGGTGGGAGCGGGTGCAGTCCATCTGCGATTGGGTGCACAATCGAATCGCGTTCGACTATCAGCAGGCTCGTCCGACCAAGACAGCCCTCGATGTCTACACTGAATGCGTCGGCGTGTGCCGCGATTATCAGCACCTCGCGATCACGTTTTGCAGAGCGCTCAACATTCCGGCGCGCTATGCTACCGGGTACCTGGGCGACATCGGCGTACCACTTCGTTTGCCAATGGATTTCAGTGCATGGTTCGAGGTGTATCTCGATAACAGGTGGTGGACCTTTGACGCACGCAACAATCAACCGAGGCTGGGACGAATTTTGATGGCTACAGGACGCGATGCATCCGATGTGGCTATGACGACATCGTTCGGGCAGGCTGATCTGTACAGTTTCTTTGTCGTGTCTGAGCTGGAGGAAGGCGTGGTTGCGGAGTGATGGCAGCGATCAGGACTGGACCACTTCCAGGTCGACGCCGACCTTGAGCGTATGAGCTCCGCCTCCAAGAATCAGGCCGTGCAGCGGACTGACGTCGCCGAAGTCCCGGCCCCAGGCAATCGTGACATGACCGGTGGACGGAATGACGTCGTTGGTGGGATCCACGTCAATCCAGCCCATTCCCGGGCAGTAGGCAGATACCCATGCATGCGTCGCATCGGCCCCCACCATGCGCGGCTGACCGGGAGGCGGATAGGTGCGCAGATAGCCGCTCACATATCTTGCGGGCAGCTTGATTGAGCGGAGACAAGCGATTTGAATGTGCGCAAAATCCTGGCAGACGCCTCGCTTTTTTCGAAACACCTCTTCAATGGGAGTTCTGACCGTGGTCACTTTTGAATCGAAGCGAAAGTCGCGATGAATGCGTGAGGTCAGATCCAAAAGCCCTTCAAAAAGCGGCCGCTCCGGAGTAAAAGATTGTCGGGCATATCCGGCAAATTCCGGTCGCAGCCGAATGCGAGGCGATTCAAACCGGAACTGATAGGCATCAAGAGCTTCAGGGCTGTGATCTGAGGGCAAGCTTTTGACCACCTCTTCCCAGGGAGGAGATGGTTGAAGGGGATTTTTCAGGGCCTCTTCCAAAACGACCCGGCTTCGCGCTTCAACGATCAATTCGTTGTGTGGTTCTTCAATGGTGAAGAAGTATTGGTTGTTGCCAAAATAATCGATCCGCTCCGTCATATTGGCCGGGCTGGGCACAATCTGCAGCTCGCTCTGAGTTACGAGATGGCCAGGGAGAGTGCGAGGCTTGAGACATGCAACGTGGCTGCCGACCGACACGGGATATTTGTATTTGTAAGAGGTGCGGTGGACGATTTTATAAATCATAGGCCAATGCTGATTGGAAGCGTCCGAGCGTGGCTGAAATACCGGCTCGATAAATTATCAGACCATGAAGGCAGCAGGCGCTCCAAGCCACCCAGGAAACTTTCGAGCCGACCGAGACCTTCTGTGTCCTTGGCAGTGGAGGGTTCTCCGGGCAAGCTGTAGCCCAGGGTTCGCAAGTCGAAACTGCGCAGCATGGCCAACGCGCCGCGCATGGCTTCAAGATCATCGGCCATGTGTCTTGGAAGTTTCTGATAGAGGTCGACAAGGTGCGCCAGTTGAAAATCCAAAGCTCGAGGATTACTTTCGTCGGCCATAAGAACATCGAGCACGGCCATTGGCTGAAGTGTTGTGTAGTAGCGCGTCCGATAGGTCATCGTGCTGTCTGCAACTTCGAGCAGACACTCGAGGAGCGGCCAGTCTTGTTCGCTGAGGGGAAGTGTTATCTGTCTCAACAGCCGGGTCAGATAGATGGCGCGCTCGAGGCGCCGGCCGATGCTCATGAACAACCAGCCCAAACCACGATTGATATTTTCGCGCTCCATTCCTGAGAAAGCGGAAAGCAATTCGAGGCAGAGAGTGAGCGTTGCCGGATAGTCAAGAATCTGTGAATCCCGCGGGGGCTCGAGTGAGGTGCGCAATTGGCCGATGAGGATCATCATGTCGGCCGACAACCGTTCGCGAACGTTGTTGCCGACGCGCGATACCTCTGAAAGGATGAAGGCCAAGCTATCGGTGCGCTTCACATCAGAGATTACGGAGATTAATTCCTGCTCGAACTCGCGCGGGGTCGGACGCTTCTTCTTTGCCTTTGGCAGCTTGCTTTGCCTTGATTTGAGGCAGCTATGCAAGCGGATCAAGCACCCGAGTTCTGCCGGGTCGGCTCGACGTACGCGAGAAATCATGGACCGCGCGATCCGAGCCGTGTTTTCGGCCCGCTCTACGTATCTTCCTAACCAGAAGACTCGATCTGCCACGCTGCTAGGCACATCGGGCGAGCCGCGCCGCAACGCGACCGGTTTGTCCCGCGGGTGCAGCAGGCTAAACGAAGTGTCAACCGGGCTGTCCCAGAGAACCCAAGCGTCTTTGCTGTGTCCGCCGCGCTGCATCGACACAACGGATCCCTCAGCCTCGGCAACACGCACCAGTCCGCCGGGAATGGCCGTCCATCCATTTCCAGTGTTGATCACATAGGCTCGAAGCACCACGCTGCGTGAATACAGGCGGCCGTTTCCCCAGACCGGAGCATTGGACAAGGCGATCTGCTCCTGGGCTACATATTCATGAGGCGACGCCATCAACTGTGCGGTCAATTTTCGCTTTTCCGCCTGCTCCAACCTAGAGGCAAACACCGGCTCCATTCCGCGGGATGGAAAAGCCGGTTTCAAGACAATCGAATCGAGGTGGTTGAGTACCCAGTCGAGTGCATACGTCTGGCCGCACCACCAGGTGGCAACGGAAGGAAGTTTGAGGCTCTCTCCGGTCATGTGGCGGGAAAGTCCGGGAAGAAACGGCATGATGGCAGCCGTCTCAATCACACCGCTGCCTAGCGCGTTGGCAATCTTAATGTTGCCGGCCACGACAGCTTCGACCAATCCGGGCACACCAAGAAGGGAGTCACTGCGCAATTCGAGCGGATCGCAGAAGCTGTCGTCAACCCTGCGCAGGATCACGTCGACCCGCTCCAATCCATCCACCGTTTTGAGATATACACAGCGGTCGCGCACGGTGAGATCCGCTCCCTCGACCAAAGTGAATCCCAGATAGCGCGCAATGTAAGAATGCTCGAAATAAGTTTCGTTGTTAGGGCCTGGGGTGAGCAGCACAATGCGCGGATTGTTGCATTGAGCCAACGAGTTGAGCGCATCGCGCTGCGCGCGGAAAAACGGCGCGAGCCTCAAGACATTTGAGCTGCGAAATATCTTAGGCAACACGTCGGTGACAATGGTGCGGTTTTCGAGCGCATAGCCGCTGCCCGAAGGCGCTTGTGTGCGATCGGAAAGCACCCACCATTGGCCGTCGGGCGAGCGGGCAAGATCAACCGCGAGCATGTGGAGATAAGAATGAGATGGCACGCGCACACCGACCAGGGGGCGCAGGAATGCGGGATTGGCGTAGAGAAGCTCAGCAGGGAAGTGGCCACTGGTAAGAAGCGACTGAGAACCGTAAAGATCCTCGAGAATCAGGCTCAGCAGCCTTGCACGCTGAATAATGCCCTGTTCAATATAGCGCCACTCGTCGGCAGCAATCAGGAAGGGGACAATATCGATTTCCCATGGGCGGTTGGCGCCGAGAGGATCGCTGTAGATGTTGTAGGTGATGCCATTCTCGCGGATACGACGTTCGGCTCGGAGACAGCGGCGCCCCAACTCCTCGGGTCCGATGGCGCGGAGTGACTCCATCAGGTGCGCCCAGTGAGCACGAGGATTCACACCATCGGCGGACAATTCGTCATACGCATCGCCGTAGCGCAGCGAATTTTGATAGAGGTCGACCGTCAAGGCAAACGCTCCTGCGTGCCGATGCGAACGCCCGGGTTGGGCGGCGGAATGCGCAGGTCAAGCGTCCCAGGGAAAATCGGATTGCTTTCTTCCTCGGGAATCGGCACTGGCGCGATTGATGCGACCACTTCAAAGCGTTCGAGTTGCCGCGCCAAGGCCTCAGCAGCATCCACTGGGCGGCCTTTGTATTCCCGGCCCTCGGGTGGCTCAATACGATAAACGCATTGGGCAAGTGAGCGCTGGTTGCGGCGATCAATCAGAGTGAAAGTGAGCGGCGAATGCACTGGGATCGTAGGGTGCATGGTCGCAGACAGTCTGCGCGCTCGGAATCTTACACCGGCCACAGCGATTCCCGGCTCGGTGGTGGGTTGCAGAGGCACACGCCGGCCATTGCAGGCCACGATGTACCTGGGATCCGCCGATAACCCCGAGACCCTGACTTGTACGCGCTCAACGGACGAGTCGACGTTGCGAACCGTACGGCCGGATACAGTCTCTTCAGCCAGCACGTTCCAAGGTTCGAGGGCTTTGCGAAGCTCGATATCCACTCCATCCGCGGAGACCGATCCGATCTTTGGAAAGCGAAATTCGAAGTGCGCGTCAAACCACTCTGCTTCAAACTCGAATCCGGAAAGCCGCAAATAAGCGAGCACCTCGAGGAAGTCCTGCTTCACGAAATGAGAGAGCATAAAGCGGTCGTGGAGCGTCGTCCCCCAGGGAATGAGGCTTCCCTCGAACGGAGTTTTCCAGAACGCAAAAACCAATGCGCGGACAAGCAACATTTGCAGAAGGCCCATGCGCACATTGGGCGGCATTTCGAAGGCTCGCAGTTCGAGAAGGCCGAGTTGGAGTCCAAGTCCCTCTGGAGGAAAAAGCTTGTCTACGCAAAACTCGGCGCGATGCGTATTTCCAGTCACATCGGCAAGCAAATTTCGAAAGAGTCCGTCGACGATGTACGCTGGGCAATCTGCGGGCGGGAGATGTCGGAAAGCAACCTCGAGTTCATATAAGGCGTCCATTCGCGCTTCATCCACGCGCGGATACTGACTTGTGGGACCCACATACATTCCCGAAAACAGATAAGACAACGATGGGTGATTCTGCCAGAAGGCAATCATGCTGCGCAGCAGACCGGGACGCCTCAGGATGGGGCTATCAGCGATGGTTGCTCCGCCAAGCACGATGTGGCTGCCTCCGCCGGTGGCGTTGCGGTCGCCGTTGCGATTGAATTTCTCAGAAACCAGCCGGTTGCCGCGGGCTTCCTCGTCGACCAACACGTAGAGCTCTTCAAGTTCGTCCCAATTGCGGGCGGGCGGCAGGTTTATTTCAAGAACGCCAGGGTCGGGAGTGACGCTGAAGGAACGGAGGCGCGGATCGGCAGACGGGGCATAGCCTTCGATCCAGACCGGCATTTGCAGATAGCGGCAAGTGTCTTCGACGGCGCTTACCAGATCGAAGTAGTCCGCCAGGATGGGCGCATAGGGCAGAGAAACATGAAGCCGACCCTCGCGGACCTGCACGCACAAGGATGGCCGAATCAGCTCGCGAGCATCGTCAGGGGGACGGACAATGGGCGGCAGTGGGTCGCTGTCAGGCTCAGTATCGAAGAGCTCCATGCGCCGTAGCTTGTCTGGTGGCAGCTTGGCGCGATCGGCAAACGGTGCTTCGTCCAATTCGTATTGAAGCTCGTCGGGGGCGATCCAAGGAATGGCCTCGGTTGGAATGCGATAGCCGATCGGCGAGTCGCCCTGTGACAAAACAACGCGTTCCAAGTCTGGAAACCACCACTGACTTGACCATTGCAGAATTCCGTGCGGCTGTCGGCGGCGAATTGGGAGAATGTAACCTGCAGGTTCAATAGCTGTCGTCTCCTGCTCAAAGGCAGGGAGGACGTTTTTGGAACTAACCTGCAGTCGCCGCGTGAGAGCCTGGACAAACCTCAGAGCGTCGGTTGCCTTGAATCCATAATCATGATTCTCGAGGGCGATAAGGTTCACATCTTCCCATACGGGAACGCCGTCCATGCGCCAAAAGCAGTTAAGCGCCCAACGAGGGAGTTGCTCACCCGGATACCATTTTCCCTGGCCGTAATGAAGAAGGCCGCCGGGAGCCATTTTTTGTCGTAGAGCAAGAATGAGAGCCAGGCCGCGGGTCCGCTTGATGTCACCGAGGGCATCGATATTCCATTGAGGGCTCTCTGGCTCATCAATGCCGACGTAGGTAGGCTCGCCGCCCATGGTCAAGCGAACATCGTGCGCCTCGAGATCTGCATCGACGCGGTGCGCGACCTGGCGTATGCGGGGCCACTGCTCCTGGGCGTCGCCCTGAGGCCGTGGGCGCGAATCGTCCAAGCGGCGAACGGACAATTCGTAGCTGAAGTCGGCGCTCGCCCGCTCGGCGGTCCCTGAGATTGGAGCTGCTTGGGAAGCAATTGAGGTGCAGGCCAGCGGGATGTGTCCTTCGCCAGCGAGAAAGCCTGAAGTGGGATCCAAACCGATCCATCCAGCGCCTGGCAGGAAAGCCTCAGCCCACGCATGCAGGTCGGCAGAGTCGGCTAGCGGGATGCCGTTTGCGTTGCTTGATTCTGTCTTTTGCTCTGCAAGCTGAATGAGGTAGCCCGAGACGAAACGGGCTGCGATGCCTAGATTCCGAAGACACTCGACGAGCAGCCACGCAGAGTCGCGACAGGAGCCGGAGCGCTTTTGAAGGGTCTCCTCAGACGTCTGGATTCCGTGTTCCAGGCGGTTGACATAGCCAATCTCATCTCTCACCTTGCGATTCAGAGTCAAGAGGAGATTTACCGTTCCAGTCCTCTGGGTTCGGCAAGTTTCAATAAAGGTTAAGAGCAGAGGGCCGGGAGGATCGACTATCAAATAAGGATGGAGGTCGTTTGCGAGGTCAGGGCCATACTTGAATGGAAATTCCTCGACAGCAGGGTCAAGCAGGAAGTCGAACGGGTTAATAGGGGAGAGATCCGCGGTGAGATTTACATCGACAGCAAACTCGTTGGTCTTGCTCTGAAAAACGAGGCGCGCCAGTTGGTTGGAGGAAGGATCGAGTTGCCAGCTCAGGGAGTGATCAGACGGTGTGACATCGAGGGAGTAGCTGAGAATGGGTGTCCGACAGTGCAATGCAGGGCGCAATCGTATGATTTGCGGACCGAGAGAAACCGCCCTGTCGTATCGATAGAGTGTCCGATGCCTCAGTGCAACCTGAATTCCCATCCGCCCTCATTCGGCACACGTTTGGAGCCGGCAGTCCACATCTGTTGGCACCTGAGCCCTCGCGCCGCCGAACCCATTGTGTAAGCCGGAGTGTATGAACACGTTAGCATATAGGTTATCGGTAGAGATCGATTGGCGCACTTGAAATCCGGCGAGAGAGGCAAGGGAGACGAAGTGATCGAGCTGATTCAGATCATCTGGAATTTCTTCATGCTGCGCGATGCGCAAAAGAAAGGCCAGCTGACAGCTCGCGTATGGGTGCTGGCCATCGGCTTTCTTTTTGTTGTCTACGGCATCGGGCTACCGGTTTCACTCCTTTATATAAAGAATCCCGCCTACAAGTCGCTTTTTGTGGCGGCCATTGTGCTCGTGGCGATCAGTTTTGGGGTGGTTGTATGGTTGGGACTGAAGTGGCATTTTGAAGGAGCCAAGGCCGCTGATTCGAAGAAAGAGACGTCTGCACGGCCAGACTGAATTCACAATTCAGTTTGTGGCGAAATCGTGAGACTGCCATTCCTGGTGTTGCCGCAGTTCTCGATGACTCCTGCTATAATCCGGCAGTTCTTCGGGCCAGATTTCAGAAGCTTCCCGCTCAACCTCATATTCGAATGAGTTGCTCTTTTTCGGGATGAGGAGTGCGCGGAGATGCGGTTGATTGCCGAGTGGCTTCGATGGAGTCATGGCGCGATGATGACGGGTCAAAGGAGTCAGATCACGATGCGCGGATTGCGGCAAGTATTCATGATGTTTCCCGCCATAGCGGTGATGGCGGCCGGCTGTTTTTCGGCACCGAAAGCAGCGTCGTCGGGCACATCGAGCGGCGGGCAGGCCGGGACAGCGACGTATGTGGGCTCGGCGGCGCTGAGTTCGCAAACGATGACGGCAACGATTACCGACCCAACGCTGAACAACATGGTCTCGGCGACATTGACGATTCCGGCGGGGTGGAAGCTGCAGGGAGTGACGATGGTGAGCCCCTGCAATTCAACGCCGTGGCCGGTGTTTCGCTCCTACTCCCCGGACGGTCTGATGCAGATGAGGTACGAGCCGGTATTTGGATGGAAGTGGAGCCAGGCGAAAGGCGCGAACATGTCAGGATGCGCGCCGCTGACGGGCACGATGACTGCGGCACAGTTTCTGCAGTATTACATCGGCACAATGCAGGGCGGAGTTCACGTGGTGGGGACGATGCCGGTGCCGGCGGCGTATCAGCAGTGGGCAAGCGGGCTGGCGGCGCAGTCGAACCAGATCAGCAGCCGGTTGATGGCGGCGCTGCAAACGCAGAGCACGGCAGACACGGCGGCGCTGCGGATTGAAGTGGTGAATGGGACGATTGTGGTGGAGGAGCGGCTGCGGACAATTGTGTTGTGCAGTGTGAGCAAGACCGGTAGCGGGGGGACGTGCTGGGCGCGCGTGGATATTTTGACCGCACCGCAAGGCAAGCTGGACGCGCTGGTGCAGTTAGTCGACAGCAATAATCTGCCCAAAGGCGTTTTCGCTCCGGCGTGGGGACAGGCCTTTATGCAGCGGCAGCAGGCCCAGGGCAACGCGATGCTGGCGCAGCTGGCGGCGCAGGAGAAGCAGGAGAACCAGATGATCTATCAGCAATTTCAGCAGATCATGCAGCGCTCGGCTTCGGAGCACCAGGCGTTTATGCAGCAGCAGGAATCGCAGTTTCAAAGCGCGATGGCCAACGCGAATGCCTCGATGAACGCGCAGAGCACCGCGGCGTCAGACTGGGTGGACTATGCGCTGGATCAGCAGACGGTGACTGGCGCTGGAGGCACGGCAAAAGTGTCGAGCGCGTATTCGCAAACCTGGTCGAACGGACAAGGCCAGTGGTATCAAACCAATGTGCCCAACGCCAATCCGAACGGAGTTCTCTCTGGAACCTGGACGCAGGACACCAAGGTTCACGGCAATGGACAGCCGCAATGAGCTGCGGCTGCGACCGCGCGGTAAGGAGAGGGGAGCGAATGCATATCGCGTGATTTCCAAACTGAGCGACCTCGCGCAATCATCGGCGGATGTGGTAGCGTGATGCCATCCCAGGCCTCAGATCGCTGACGGAGATCGCGCATGTCGAGTCACTGGCCGGCCATAGCCACCCTGTTGCTGCTACCGATCGCCGCATCGGCGGCAGGACAACAAAGCGCGCCGTCGTCGAGTGAGCCGCAGCGTGGCCTGCAGGCAGCGAGCGAAGAGGCGCCGGTCAAGAACGGCCACCAATACATCGTCGCGATCGGTATCGATCACTATGAGAATTGGCCAGTGCTCGGCACGGCAGTAAGCGACGCGACGGGGTTTGCGAAGCTCCTCACCAGCAAATTCGGGTTCGAATATGCAGCTCAGCCGCTGACTGAAAAAGATGCCACGCGCGACGCCATCAATTCCCTTATCAATGACGATTTGCGCAGCCGTCTGAAACCGGAAGACGAGCTGGTGATCTTTTTTGCAGGCCACGGAACGACGCGCAGCGACCGCATCGGCGACCAAACAAGTTCAGTGGGCTTTATTGTGCCGGTGGAGGCGCGCGCGCCTGGGGCCAACGAACACTGGAGTGACTACCTCAACGTCGAGGAACTGCTGCGCAATATAAGCACGCTGCCAGCCTCGCATATTCTCGTGATCCTCGATAGCTGCCACAGCGGAATGGCTCTGGGGAGCAAGTTTTCGACCAGCCGGGATGACACGCGCTTTCAAAAAGATATGCTGAACAAGGTCAGCCGCAAAGTGATCTCGAGCGCGCAAGGCGACCAGCTTGCAGCGGACCGCGGCCCTCTTCTCAATCACTCCCTCTTTACCGGCCTGATGATCCAGGGGCTCACGACGGGCGACGCCGACAGTTTCGGCGGAGGGTTTGTGACCTCAAGCCAACTCGGGGCTTTTGCGCAGCACCAAGTGGGGGTGGCTGAGGGCTCGCGTCAAACTCCTCTTTTCGGGGCCTTCGATCTCGATGAAGGAGGGGAACTCATCATCCATCTGGGGGCGGGATCGGCATCGGCAGCTTCTTCGAACGCCGCCGGGGTTGCTGCGTCGCTCACGCGATTTGAGTCCAATGAACTCGACCGGCTTAAGAAGGATGAGCGTCGCTACTGGCTCGACGACGATCGGTTGAAGAATTTTCCGGCCGCCCGGAGCGCCGCGCTCAAACTCTGCGATGGAGGAGACGGTTGGGGATGCGAGCAGGCCGCAATAAGTTTTCGAACGGGCCTTGGAGGAGGGACCGATTATCCCCGCGCCGTGATCCTCGCCCAGCAAGCCTGCGAGGCACATATCGCCGATGGCTGTGTCCTGCTCGGCATTCTGTATCAGGCGGGCGAGACGATCGAGCCAGACATGGAGAGCGCGGCTCACCTGTTTCAAGACGCATGCGATCACGACAATCTTCACGGATGTATTGGCCTCGGCAAACTCTATATGGACGGGCACGGTGTGGCGCGCGATTACGCTAAGGCGAATGCGCTTTTCAGCAGGGCATGCAGCGGCGGCGAGATGCCGGGCTGCAACAATCTTGGCGTCCTCTACCAGTCCGGGCTTGGTGTGCCTCGCGATCCTGGGCAGGCGTTGACCTGGTTTCAAAAAGCCTGCGAAGGCGGTCAGATGAAGAGCTGTGAGAACGTTGGCCGGGCCTACGCGAATGGCGTGGGCATCGCGAGAGATCCCGCCCAGGGCGTTGAGTTCCTTCGCAAGGGGTGCAATGGCGGCGAAATGGATAGTTGCAGCGATCTCGGCTTGATGTATCAGAGTGGGCAGGGAGTCGCTCAGGACGACGCACAGGCCATCGCCTTATACAAGAAGGCGTGCGACGGCGGAGCGACCCTCGGATGCCGCAATCTCGGCAATGACTATCTGAATGGGCAGGGTGTGGCTCGCGACTACGCCCAGGCAGCGGTTTACTTTCGCAAGTCCTGCAACGTGAGCGGGGGCGGTTTGTATGGCTGCAACAATCTGGGAATGATGTACGACAGCGGCCAGGGTGTTTCAAAAGACGAGCACGAGGCACTGGTGCTTTACCGCAGGGCCTGCGACGCCGGCCAAATGGTTGGGTGCCGCAATGTCGGGGGCATGTATGCAAACGGACGCGGCGTGAAGAAGGATGAAGCCGAAGGAGCGCGCATGTTTCGACAAGGCTGCGACGGGAATGATGCGTTGAGTTGCGTTGCGCTTGCCTTCCTCTATTTCACGGGGCGCGGCGTTGAAAAGGACGCGAGTCAATCCGTCGCACTGGATCGGAAGGCTTGCGACAACGGCGAACTAGCGGGATGCACTGGCCACGAACTCCTCTCCTTTCTGTCGCACGATTTTCCGGATACGGAGAAAGACTTCGTTGCCGCTGCGAATGCACGACGACAAGAGTGCAACACCGGCAATCTGAAGAGCTGCACAGCGTTGGGCATTATGTCGGTCAACGGATTGGGTATGACTGCGGATCCATCGAGCGGGATGAGCCTGTTGCGCAAAGCATGCGAAGGTGGCGACATGCGAGGCTGCATGGGAATCGGCAACATGGATCACTTTGGCGTGACGGTAGCGAAGGACGACGCTGCGGCCGCCGGCCTCTATGGCAAAGCATGCGACGGAGGGATTCTCTCTGCCTGTGTCAGCGCCGCGTTGATGTTCCTCAACGGAACAGGCGTTGCGAAGGACGATGGCAAAGCACTGGGCCTTTTGCGCAAGGCCTGCGAAGGCAATGAGCCGTCTGGTTGCCGCAACCTTGGCAGCATGCTCTGGAATGGAGTGGGAGTGCCCACGGACAAAGCGCAGGCCGCGGCCGACTACCAGAAGGCTTGCGATGGGGGCAGCCAGGCCGCGTGCGCAGATATCAAAGCCATGAAACCGTAGTCTTCGCTTAGCCCTTCTTCAGTTCATCGAGCGCCGCTAACACTTCTTCGGAGTGATGCGACGGATCCACCTTCGTCCAAACTTTCACGATTTTTCCGTGCGGATCGATGAGGAATGTGTTGCGATTGGCGATGGTGAATGTTCCGAAGTGTCCCAGCGACCCGTATTCGTCCACGACCTTATGGTCGGGATCGGCGAGCAAATGGAAAGTCAGCCCATCTTTAGTGCAGAACTGCTTGTGGCTATCGACTGTATCGACGCTCACGCCCAGAATGACGGCATTGGCCGCTTCAAACTTCGGCAGGTCATTTTGGAAGTTGTGCGCCTCGATGGTGCATCCCGTGGTCATGTCTTTGGGATAGAAGTAAAGCACAACCCATTTGCCGCGAAAGCTTTTGAGCGCGATCTCTTCACCAGTTTGTGAGGGCAGCTTAAACGTGGGGGCGGGCTGGCCGACCGTGGGCATCGCGTCATCGGCGGCGCGCGCACTGCCGAACCAGCAGGCGACCGCCAGTGCGGCCGCAACTATGGGGAGAGTCAGTTTTCTCACGTGAAACCTCCGGAAGTTAGACGGGATTGGACCGCATGAAGAGTTTTGGGGGCGAGCAGCGATCCGAATGCCGCGCATCCAGTATCAGCGCGCGAGGGCCACAATGGCAATCCCTGCCTCGGACGCGCGCTTGAGGAGTGTGTCCTTGTCAAAGAGCAGCGTGCGCCCCGCCTCGACTGAGAGGCAACTCGCACCGGCCGCGATCATCGTCTCCACCGTGCGGATGCCGATCACGGGCACATCGAATCGCATGTCCTGATTGGGCTTGGCCACCTTCACTACAGTTAGACGTCGCTCTAATGTAGTCATGCCCTCATCGAGGGACTGCATCAATTTGCCCGCCCGCAGGATTGCCGCGTCCGTGCCTTCCATCGCTTCCACGGCAACGCAGGCCTGTGCCGCGACCACTACGGTCTGGCCAATATCAAATCCGGAAACGGCTCGCGCCACGCTCATACCGTACTCAATATTCTTGCGTTCTTCTTCGTCCGGGGCACGTGTCGTGAGCACGCCCTCTTGTGCGAGCAGCGGCTCGAGGAATGCGGTCGAACTGATGAGATCGATTCCTTCATCGGCCAGCACTTTGGCCACGGCGCCGAGGAGCATGTCGGTATTGCGCGAGCGCAGATTGAGCAGCAACTTGGCGAGGCGCCAGTCGGGGCGAATGCTGCTGAAAATCTGTTTGTGCTTTACCTGGCCGGCCATCACCGCCGCGGTTACGCCCTCTTTGTGAAAGAGCTCGATGAGCCGCGATAGTTCGCCCAGCGAAAGCCAGTGGAGCGTGATGAGCTCATCCGCGGCTGCGCGATGATTGATTTCAGGATCGGTTTCTTCGCGGATTGCCGCAACGGTCACGGCGAAACCCTGCGCCCGCGCCGCGTCGAGGAGCAGGAAAGGAAAGCGGCCGTTGCCGGCGATGAGGCCGAGTTTCATGGCTACTTAATAATCCCGCGCTGGCTGCGCTCGATAAAGCTCGCCAAGATCGCAGCGTCTTCGCCTTCCATCGCTTTGATTTGTTCGAGTGCCTGCGACGTATTCAGTTTGGCAGCAAGCAGAAGGCGGAAAGCTTTCTGCAACGTCTGCAGCCGCTCTGGCGAGAAACCACGACGTGTCAGGCCAATTTTGTTGATGCCGAAGGCCTTGTTTTCGCGCCGTGCGGAGGTGAGCGAAAACGGGAGGACATCCTGGGTCACGATTGTGCCGCCGCCGATAAACGCAAATTGTCCCACGGTGCAGAACTGGTGCACGGGGCAGAACGCGCCCACACTGGCGTAATCCTCAATGACGACGTGGCCGGCGAGGGTGGCACAGTTGGCCAGAATGCAGTGGCTGCCGACAATGCTGTCGTGCCCGATGTGCACATAGGCCATGAGCAGATTGCCGGAACCGATGCGCGTCACGCCGCCGCCCTTTTCGGTGCCACGGCTGATCGTCACGCACTCGCGAATCGTGTTGTCGTCGCCGATCTCAGTCCGCGTCGGCTCGCCCTTGTATTTCAGATCTTGAGGCGCCACGCCGATTGCGCTGAAAGGGTGGAAGGTGTTGCGCGCGCCGATGCGCGTGTGTCCGTCGAGCACGACGTGGGAGACCAGCACGCAGTCTTCGCCAAGCACCACATCGGGGCCGATGGTCGAAAACGGTCCCACCTTGCAGGAGGCGGGAACTACCGCGCCCTCGGAGATCACTGCGCTGGGATGAGCGCTCACTCCGTCCCTGCTGATTCCGGCGCATCGCCGTGCGCGCGCTGTTCACGCTCTCGCGTCACTACCTGACATGTTAGCGTGGCCTCGCATGAGAGCTTGCCATCCACCATTGCCCGGCCGTGAATGCGTCCCGCACGCGTGCGGAACGACAGCACGTCGACCTCGATCCGCAACTGGTCGCCCGGCGTCACCGGACGCCGAAACTTAGCCCGTTCTATGCCCGTGAACACGACCAGCTTCTCGAGCCGGTCCTCGAGCTCATGCATCATGATGATGCCTCCGGCCTGCGCCATCGCCTCGACCACCAGCACGCCGGGCATGATGGGGTAACCCGGAAAGTGCCCCTGGAAAAAGGGCTCGTTGATCGTCACATTTTTGATTGCGACCAGGCGTGTGCGCGGCTCGAACTCAACAATTCTGTCGATCAGCAAAAACGGGTAGCGGTGAGGAAGAAATCCCAGGATTTCCTGGATGTCGAACGTCATTCTCTGGCTCCAGACAGCGTGCGGGCGTGCCTCGCACTCGACAGCGATTATATCGAAGCCAGTCTTGCTGATGATCCATATGCTGCTGGGCGCAATCGTAGCTACTTCTTGATCCGGCTGGTGGCCGCGTCGATGTTCCAGAAATCCGCCGGAAGATCGCGGTTTATCTCGACCTTGGTGATGTAGAACTGGCGCACCATCTCATCGTTCTTAAGCCGCGTGACGCTGAAGGGCGTGGGGAATCCATCGATCGTGTGGTAGTCGTCGTACTCTTCCGTGTCGGTGTTTTTGTCTTTGTAGATCGGGTCGCGCCACTGGAAGCTCCGGCTCAGCGGCAAGTGAGTCTGTTCGTCCATCTGAATCGTGATGGACTCGTTTTGCTGCGAAATCAGCGTGACCTGCTCGGCCATGTGCCGCTCGGCCATCTTTTGCCCCTCGTAGACGAGGATCGTATTTGGATCCTTGAGCCACACCTTGATGGCTACCTCGATCGAGTGGTCACGCCGGCGCAAAAAATCGTCAAGGATATCTTTCGGGATTGCCTTCTTGCCGCGATAGGTCACTTCCCATCCCTCGCGGGCTACATAGAACTCGACTACGTCGCGATGCTTGGTGACTTCGATGCGGTCGTGATCGGGCCACTGGTGGAAATCCCACAATTCTTCAGTCCCAAGGTCGGGCTGCCCGTGAAAGAACGCTGCGACATGGCCCTGCTCCATCACGTTTTTTTCGTTCAGCCACGCATCCCCGCCCAGCGCCTGCACCATCGCTTGCAGCGCCGCGCGGGCCTTCAGCGCATTTTTCGCCGCCTCGTCGTCGGTCTGTGCACGCCCGGCGAGCGGCGCTAATATCACCGCCAGCACCAGCGCCGGGATTAAGTAAAGCCACTTGACTCTCGTCATTCCTTCTCTCATCCCACCAATACCGCGCCGCCGTTCACGTTCAACACCTCGCCCGAGATGAATCCCGCGAGCGGCGTGCACAAAAAGAGCACGGGACCGGCAATTTCCCGGGCGGTTGCAACGCGGCCAACCGGAATCGCCGCGGCAATCTTCGGACCGAGCAGAGGATCGTCCAAAGCGGCCGCCGACATTTCCGTTGCCACCCATCCCGGCGCCACGCAGTTCACGAGGATTCCTCGAGGCGCCAGTTCGCTCGACAGGCTCTTTGTAAGACTAATCAGCGCGCCTTTGGTCACGGCATAGTCGGCGTGCAATGCCTCGCCCCGCTGTCCGGCAGTGGAGCTGATGAGCACAATGTGTCCCTTTGGCCCATCGGCACCCACGGGCGGCGGCCCCTGCAACTCCATCTGGGTTACTGCAGCCTGCACAAGCCCGAAAACGGAGTCCAGATTGACCGCGACGGTGCGCCGCCACTGATCCTCGGTCATCAGCTCGATGGGCACATCCTCGGCCTCCCACACGCCGTGATTTGCCACCAACACGTCGAGCCGGCCAAAGGCCTTCACCGCGGCATGAACCAGCCCCCAGCCTTCCGCTGGAGTGCTCAGTTCCTGCTCCAAGCCGACGCAGCGGGCCGGGCCGCCGCACTCGGCCATCAGCGCCAGCGCTTGATCCTTGGCCTGCCGGTAGTTGAAAACCACACGTGCGCCAGCCGCCGCAAACAGCCGCACCGTCTCCGCGCCAATGCCGCGCGAACCGCCAGTAATCAGGGCAACCCTGCCCTCTAATGCCAACGACACACCGGCCATAGGGCCAACTTAATGCATTGCCGCGAAAATTGTCGAGGTGGGCATTCAGATCGGTGCCGCCGGCTCTGTTTCAGCCGACGCGAACTAGCAAAAAAGGCGGACCTTTCGGCCCGCCTTGTTGCCTTCGTATTGTTGCCTGGGTTACGCCTTGGCAAGAGCCGGCGCAACCGCTGCCGGCGCCGCCGGATTGAGCCGTTCGCGCACCAGCTCGTGGCCGCGCGCAAACAGCTCGTCCTGCGTCAGCTTGCCCGTTTCGACGTCGGCCAGGATCGCCTTCTGCGCCGCATATTCGCGGTTCGCGATACCGGCCTTCGACTGCAGCATGCGCCATGCCTTGCGCCGCTCGACGCAGAACATCACGAGTTGCCGCGACAGCGCCCGATACTCGATCTTTCCGTTGTCCTCATATTTGATGTAGACGCCGAAATCGGGAATATACGCACGGTTTGCGGGATTCAGATAGCGCCGATAGACCACATCCTGCTGCGTAATGCGCACCAGCATGTTGTCGAGCGGAATCAGCTTCTCTGCAGCTTCAGGCTTGATCTTTTTCAAGTGATTGCGGAACCGCGCCTCGGTGGTGCACCAGTGGGCCACGGTGTAGCGCATGGTCTCGCCGGTCGATTTCAGCTTCGTCTCATACCAGTCAAGATCGATTGACGGATTGCCCTTGATGTCGAGCGCTTCCTGGTAGCTCTCGCCCTTGCGCAGATCGAAAACAAACTCTGGTGCGCCGCGCGAGTCGCGCACGCGTTGAGCCTGGTGCAGAGCCATGTCGTCGGGCACACCGTGCTCCGGCTGGCAAGTGGTGAAGCACTGCAGGAACATGGTGCCGCGATACTCTAGACCGTCGAGAATCGCGCGGTAGAGCTTGGGCGCGTTGGCCATCGATACCTGCGCGACAAACGGTGAGCCATGCCCAGCGAGGAATGTTTCCGCCACGGTCTTCTTCTCAGTGTTCTTGCCTTGCGTTGCGGAACCGAAGGTGTTCATGTCGCCGCCGCCAAGCATGGGTGTCGAGTCCGAGTTCTGTCCGCCGGTGTTGGAGTAGACCTGGGTGTCGAGCATCAGCGCCTTGACGTTGGGGCGGTTCTGCAAAATCACCTTCGACATATTTTGGTAGCCGATGTCGCCCATGCCGCCGTCGCCGCCGACCACCCAAACTTTGGGCAATTCGACAATCTCCTGGTCTGACATCAGCGCATCGGTAAAGTGCGTGAACTCGTAGAACTCGCGATCGGAGATCACTTTCTCATCGCGGGTCAGGATCATGTCAGCCAGGCGCTCGGGCAACACTGAGCGCCGCGCGTGATCGACGATGAAGCTCTCGCCCATCAGCCAGCCCACCGTAATGCCGTCCTGGAAGAGCGAGTTCATCCACGGATAGGGATGCGGATTGTTGGGTGCGGTTGAGCCATACACGGTGTTGCATCCCGTGTGCGCGGCCATCGCCATTACACTCATGCCGTTGGCGAGACGTCCATCTACCGGCTGCAGGTTTTTGTGGTTGAATGCCTCGGTCAGCAGTACGGCCGCGATCGCTTCAACGATCTGGGCATCGGTGATCGTGCCATGCTCCGCCTCATAGGCCGCAATGCGCGCCAGTGAATCCTTGTCGTCTTCGCCGCCCAGACCCATCACCAGGTGTAGAACGGCCTGGCGGAGCAGCTTGTATTCGGATTCGTTCGACGCCTTGAGCGCTTCAAGACGCGCCACGCCGGTCTTTTCCAGTTGCCCGGCCTTGGCCACGAAGCGGTCGCTCTTGGCGTGATAGACGGGGCGCATGTAGGCCTCGGTGACTGCGGCAATCGAGCGCAGCACGCTCTTTTCGCCGCAACCGGCGCAGGCTCCATCGCCCGCCACCAGCGCGTCATAATTGGTGCGAACCATCAGCATGTTGCGCAGTGTGGCCGTCTTGGAGTCGGACGGATTGGCCGCGTTGAACAGCCCCAGGTATTTCTGCGGCGTGTCGGGCAGCAGGTTGAGGAAAGCCGTGCCGGTCTCGTGCTCGGTGTTTACTTCTTCGGTCTCCTGCACCATCTTTAGCGCCTGGTGATCGCCGCACGCGGTGACGCAAGCCGCGCAGCCCTTGCAGAGGTCCGAAACGAAAATCGAGAAAATGCCGCCCGTTCCTGGCGCTTTACGTTCTGGCGACGAGAAGATGGCGTTCACCTTTTGATAGGCCATCGGCACCTTATCAATGATGTTGTAGAACTGTGCCTTGGCTTCGGTGGAGAAGCCATCGACTCTCTCCGTCACCTCGCGAATGATTGTGGGAAGCGGCGTGCCGGTCTTTATCTCTGCAAGCATGCGCGCTCGCGCCTGCTTCTCGATTTCCGGCACCTTGGCCAGCATCTTGGAGCGCTCGGCCTCGTCGCCAACATAGCGCGAAACGGCCATTGTGAGGATGGTGTTGAGATCCTGCGATGTGTTGGGCAGCGCGGTATCGGGGCAAACCGAGATGCACTCCATGCACTGTGTGCAGTTCTCCGCGATGTAGAGTGGCGTCTCGCGCCGGGCAACATACTTCGATGCAGTGTCGCCTGTAGCGGCGGCAATCACGCCCATCGCCGCGAGCGGCGTTGCCGGCTGATCATAGCCAAAGTGGGAGCGGAACTCGGCATCAAACTTGGTGATAGAGCTGATCGGCGTTCTCGGTCCCTGCCCTGCAGGAACCGGTGTCGACCGGCAACCCCCAGTGCTGCAGCCACCTGAACCCACGGTCGCCATTTCGACGATCGGCAGCAGCGCCTGGCCGCGCAGGCTGGAGCGATCAGCCGCACTCAACTCGCCGATTTTGATTTCCTTGACCAACTCGAAACCCTGGATCATCACTTCCATGTTCGACTGGACGACCGCATCGCCGAGCTTGCCGAACTTCTTCACGTATTGCTTGTGCACCACTTCGCGATACTGCTCCTGCGTGATGCCAAACTCTTGCAGCAGCGAACTGACGGCGAAGAAAGCACCCAGAAACGCATTGCCCTGCATGCGCAGTTGCAGATCGGCGCGGTCGGTCGCCTTTTTTGCAATAGCAAAGCCGGGCAGCGTGAACACGCGAATGTTTTTGTCGATGATCTGCTTGCGCGCCCACAGCGGCAGATTTTCCCATGCGCGCTCGCCTTCCTCTTCCGACTCCCACACCAGGCTTCCGCCCTCCTGCATGCCGTCCAGCGGATTGGTGTGAGTAAACGCCTTGGGATCGCAACAAAGGACCACGGTTACGTGGCGCAGATCGCAGTTGACGCGAATGCGGTCTTTGGCCGCGACCATGAAGTAGCTGGTGGGCGCACCCTTCTTCTCAGAGCCATATTTGGGATTGGCGCTGACATGGATGACTTCTTTGGGATTGCCCTTGTCGTCGACTTGTCCGTCGCGCTCAAAGAGCAGGTCGTTGAGGTCGCCGAGAATTGCGCCCAGGTTCTTGCCTGTGGTGATTGCGCCCCATCCGCCGATGGAGTGGAAGCGCACCGCAACCGCGCCCTCGGGCAGCAGCGAAGGAGTTTCGTCGCCGACGACAGAGTAGGGATGGTCGATGCCGAGTACAAAGAAGTTCGCGCCATCGGCGGCGGTCTTGCCGTCTTTGCGAGCGCGACCCGCGGTGGCGTACTCGTAGGCGCCGATCACGTGCTCGGGCCTGAAGTCGCGCGATCCAAGACCATAGCTGCCGCTGAAAATGTTGGGCAGTTCGCTCGGCGAAATTGCCGGAAGGCCGTCTGCGGCCGGATGTCCCTCGTACTGCACGGCCTTTGACAGCGCGGTGCGAATATCGCGGCCCAGCGGATTGTCGCCCGACAGCGCTTCGTCGGTCCGCTCGAGAATGATGACGTTCTTCTTTCCCTTGAGCGCCTCGACCAGCGCGGCCTCGGGGAATGGGCGGATCACATTGACATGAATCGACCCAACGGTGATGCCGCGTGTCTGGCGCAGATAATCGACCGCGGCTTCGATGTTTTCGGCGGCTGATCCGAGCGACACAAACACCGTGTCGGTGTCGTCGGTCTTGTATTTGCTGATCAGTCCGTAGCGACGGCCGGTCAGTTCGGCAAACTTCTCATAGGCTTCCTCGAGGAAGTGAAGAATCGGCTCGGCAAAGTTATTGCGCCGCGCCACGATGCCGTTCATGTAGTGTTCCTGGTTCTGCACCGGTCCCAGCAGGATCGGGTTGGTCAGATCCATCATTTTGGGTACGCGGCGGCGGGTCGGCCCAAAGAGCACGCGCTGTGCTTCGGTCGGGCATTCAATGATGTCTTCGGGGGCACCGAGGTATTCGCGAATCAGCTCCGATTCATGCTTGTAGAAGGTGCGCTCCAGATGGCTCGTCAAAAAGCCATCCATGATGTTCATGCCCGGCGTCAGGCTCAGCTCCGTCACGCGGCGCAAAATCAACGCCTGATCGGCAGCCTGCTGCGCGTCCTTGCCAAACAGCATGATCCAGCCGGTGTCGAGCGCTCCATAAATGTCGTCGTGGCCACAGTGGACGTTGAGCGCATGCTTGGTCAGTGCACGAGCGCCGACCTCAAGCACCATGGTCGAGCCTTTGCCTGGGGCGTGATAGTACTGCTCGACGCCGTAGACAACGCCCTGCCCGGAGGTGAAGTTGACGACGCGCTTGCCGCAGACAGAATGGGCAATTGCGCCGCCCTGGGCCGCATGTTCGCCTTCGGTCTCAATGGCAATTGTGTTTCCGCCGAACACATTCAAATGGCCCTCGGCATAGGCCTGCTGGAAGAGCTCGCCGCCCTCGGTGGAAGGCGTAATGGGATAAAAGACTCCGGCATCGGCGATGCGCGTCTCGGTGTGGTAGGAGACGAGCTGGTTGCCGTTTGCGGTGACCCGGATTCCGGGATAACGAGCTGTTTCCGCCATGATTCCCCCTTGCGGTTCCAATTGATTTCTTCCACTTGTCAGCGCCGCGGAGGACGAACTTTGCCGTTTCTCCGGGCTGCCCGAACTGCGGGCAAAAGACTCGCGCAGCGATTGCTCGCGCGAAATCCCGTATCTCTTGACGTGCTGCCGTGAAATCTCTCGCGTGCGGCGCACTTTTGAATCTGTTGACGACTTGATGAAGCCGCCTGCGGTTAAAGCATGCAGATCAATCGATTTGCCAGCTGACGCCAGCAGCTCTAAAAACGATTGTTCCTGCAAGTCTAATCTTCAAAGCGGAGAACGGGAAACTCTCGGGGAAGAATCCCGGCAAAATATGGCCATTTACAGTATGCGCTTTTCCAAAATAGTTTGGAGACGGAGTCTCGCATTTTGATATTGCGCCTACACCCTTCGTGGACGCCACGACGGGCGAGTTCCTATCCGAGGCTCTGTTTCAATCATTTGGCCGGAACTATACTTGGACTGATTCCGACAACCGTATGCCTGCTGACCCCAATTCGGAGCCGCATCCACAGCCCCATCAGCAATTTGCCAGCTACCCCAGCCTGCGTGGCCGGGCCGTGCTCATCACAGGCGGCGCCACTGGCATCGGAGAATCGCTGGTCACTCACTTTGCGCAACAAGGGTCGCGGGTCGCCTTCGTCGACATTGACGACGAATCCGCCAAAGGCCTTGCCGACTCGCTCGCCGGTGCGGGCTGGCCCAAGCCGCTCTATCTTCATTGCGATCTTACAGACGTGGCCGCTCTGCAATCGGCGGTGCGGCAGGCGCTCGCCGTCTTTGGCGCCATCGATGTGCTGGTGAACAACGCGGCCAACGACCAGCGTCACACCGTTGAATCGGTCACGCCGGAGTCATTTGATGCCTCCATCGCCATAAACCTGCGTCCGCAATTCTTCGCCATCCAGGCCGTAGTGCCGGGAATGCGCGCCGCGCAGCGCGGCTCCATCATTAATATGTCGTCGATTTCATGGATCATTCCGACAACGGGCGTGCCGCTCTACATCGCCGCCAAATCCGCCATTGTCGGCCTCACCCGCACGCTGGCCCACGAGCTCGGCCCTCACAATATCCGCGTGAACGCGGTGCTGCCCGGCGCCATCGCGACGGAGCGCCAAAAGCGCCTCTGGTATACGCCCGAGTACAAGGCGGAGATCCTCGCGAGCCAGGCTCTCAAGCGCGACATCCTGCCCGAAGACGTGGCTCGCCTGGTGCTTTTCCTGGCCGCGGACGACTCCAGCGCGATCACCAACCAGAGCTACATCGTCGACGGCGGCTGGGTTTAATACAAGCCGCTGACCGCCGCGCGCAATTCCGTCCAAGCTTAAGCGCTATGCCGGTCTCATGCCGCTGGCCAATGGCTTAAGATTCTTCGGGGAGCAATTTCGTCATGATTGTTTGCATCAGATCGACACGCCGCAGTATTGCTGCTCGTTTAACGCTTGCGTTGCTTGTTTGCGCACTTTTGCCGTTGCTGCTCGCCACGCCGGCCCGTGCTCAGTCTGCCGCAGAGGCCGCCAAAATCGCCGCCAACCTCGACCCCGCGGCCCAGAATGTAATTGCCCGCCTGTCGATGCTGCCCAATTTGCCCGACGGCGCATGGAAGACGCATGCCGGCGATATCGCCCACGGCGAAGGCATTCACATGGACGACACCTCATGGCCAACGATCGCAGTCGGCGGCACAGCGCCCAACGATGCCGTCTGGTTCCGTCAGACCTACGAGATTCCCGGCACCCTGAACGGCTACGATCTTACGGGTTCGCGCATATGGTTCCAGTTCCACGCGGATGCGAACGGATCGATGCCGGAGATTCTCTACTTCAATGGCCGCCGCGTGGCGCTTGGCGACGACCTTGAGCCGATCGTACTTTTTGACAGCGCCCGGCCCGGAGAACGCGTGACGGTTGCGGTCAAGCTGCTCCACACTGTCGACAAGAAGCGATTTCGTGGCGCCAGTCTGCGCATCGAGTTTCCCGCAGACCGCCCAAATCCCGATGACCTGCGCGTCGAGTTTCTTTCTTCTGCGCTGCTCATTCCTTCGCTCGCGCCCAACGATCCCGGCCCCATGACCACACTTAACGGCGCCATCAACACAGTCGATCTCGGATCACTTTACACACGCGATCAGGCCAAGTTTGATGCGAGCCTGGTGACCGCACATGAAAAGCTGGAGGCGCTCAAGCCGTTGCTGCAGCAGGCTACTTTTCATCTCACGGGCAACTCGCACATTGATGCAGCTTGGCTCTGGCCGTGGACGGAAACCGTCGATGTCGTCAAACGCACGTTTGGCACCGCGCTGCAGTTGATGTACGAATACCCGCAGTACACCTATACGCAATCGGCCGCGGCCTACAACGAGTGGATGGCGCAGAAATATCCCGACATGAACGCGGAGATTGCCCAGCGGATCAAAGAGGGCCGCTGGGAGGTGGTCGGCGGCATGTGGGTTGAGCCCGACCTCAACATGCCTGACGGTGAATCGCTGGTGCGGCAGCTTCTGGTCGGCAAGCGCTGGTACAAGCAGGCCTACGGCGTCGACGTGCGCATCGGCTGGAACCCGGACTCGTTCGGTTACACGTGGCAGCTTCCGCAGATCTATAAGAAGTCGGGCGTCGACTACTTCGTCACGCAGAAGATGACCTGGAACGACACCAATCAGCTGCCGTTCAAACTTTTCTGGTGGCAGTCGCCGGACGGATCAAAAGTCCTGGCGTATTTTCCTCACGACTACGCCAACGAAGATCTCAATCCTGTGCGTCTCTCGCAGGATCTGGCCACCGCGCGCACCCGTGCCACCGGCATGACGGACATGATGGATCTCTACGGAGTGGGTGACCACGGGGGCGGACCCACGCGCGCCATGCTCGATCAAGGCACGCACTGGGCGCTTTCGACCACCCCCGCTCACGTCATTCCCAAGATGCAATTCGGCATTGCGCAAACTTGGTTCTCGACAGTCGAAAAGCAGATTGCCCCGCAGAGCTCGACATGGAATTACCAGTCGATTGCGCAGGGCTACGTGCCGCCTGCAGCGGTGGCAGGCAAGGTCGCCATTCCCACCTGGAAGAGCGAGCTCTACTTTGAATATCACCGCGGGGTGATGACCACGCAGGCCAATCACAAGCGGAATATGCGCGAGAGTTCAATCGAGACGCTCGACGCGGAGAAATGGGCGTCGCTCGCGTGGCTCGATGGCAGCAAATATCCGGCTGGCGAACTCACAGAAGATTGGAAAAAGGTGTTGTTCAACCAATTTCACGATCTGGCTGCGGGCAGCGGCATCGGCGTCATCTATAAGGATGCGCAGAGGGACTACGACGTGGTGCGCTGGTCGACGAACGAGATCAGCAGCGGCGCGTTGCAGACGATTGCGGAGAACATCAACACTGCGACTGGAAAGACTGCCGCGCAAGGAATGTCAATTGTGGTCTTCAATCCGCTTGGCTGGCAGCGCAGCGGCGAAGTGCTGGCCAGCGTGGACGGTTTTCCCAATGGCTTTGTGGTGACCGACCCGAAGACCGGAGTCGAGCTGCACAGCTCCGATCTCGGACGCGAGCAATCTGACGGCACAACCAAATACCGCATTCCCGTGGCCGATGTGCCTGCGCTCGGGTATGTGACGCTGCGCCTCGCGCCGGAGTGCAAGGGCTCAGCGTGCGGCGGACATTCCACTGGAGGACGAGCCGGCGTAAGAGATGAAGCGAATGACTTCATCCTGGAAAATGGCCATCTTCGCGCCACGATCGACAAATCGACAGGTTGCATCACCTCCATCTCCGACCTGCGCTCAGGCTTCGAAACGCTCGCTAAAGGCGGCTGCGGCAACCAGCTTCAATTCTTCAAAGACACGCCGAAGCAGTACGACGCGTGGAACATCGATCCCGGCACGCTGGATGTGCCGGCGATGACGATCGACCGCGCCGATTCAGTTGAGCTAGTCAAAGACGCGGTCGGAGATCCGGCCGTTCGCGTGACCTTGCACTGGCAGAACTCGAAGTTTGTGCAGACGATCAGCCTCGATCGCTTTGCGGACCAGATCGATGTTGACAACGACATCGACTGGCACGAGACGCACGTGCTGCTCAAGGCGGCGTATCCGGTGTCGGCGACGAGCCCGTTTGCGACGTACGAAATTCCCTACGGCACGATCGAGCGGCCAACGACGCGCAACAACAGCTGGGAAAAAGCGCAGTTTGAAGTGCCCGCGCAACAGTGGGCCGACGTGGGCACGAGCGCGCACGGCTTGAGCGTGATTAACGAATCAAAATTCGGCTACGACGCGGTGGGCAATTTGTTGCGGCTTACGCTGCTGCGTTCGCCGACCTGGCCCGACCCCGACGCGGATCGCGGACATCATCATTTTCGCTATGCGCTCTATCCGCACAGCGGCACATGGAAGGACGCGCTGACGGTGCGTCACGGATTTGAGTACAACTACCCGCTGACGGCGGTGGTCACGACGGCGCATACGGGCTCGCTGCCGGCGGTGCATTCGTTTGCATCGGTCTCGCCGGAAAATGTGGTGCTGACCGCTGTTAAAAAAGCGGAAGACGCGAAGGGCCTCATCTTTCGCTGCTATGAATGGGCCGGCAAAGAGGCGACGGTCGAGTTCCACGTACCGGCGGGTGCGACCGGCGCCACATTTACCAACCTGATGGAAACGCCGGAAGGCGCGCCGATCCCGGTGGCGGGAGACACAGTGAGCGTGAGAATTCATCCGTATGAGATTCTGACGATTCGCGTCGACTACCCCGGTGGCGGGCCGAAGGAGTAAGGCCTCGGGAACTCCCGGCACGTTCTCGAGGTGATGCAGTTCGTCGGCTTGTCGGAACGCCCCCAGCCTTTCCCCGCAACCCCCATCCGGGGTATACTGGATCTTCGGCTAGCCGAAAGGGCTGCGCGTGTGCGCGCTCCATCGGCCGTTCCGGCAGAGCGGGCTTCGGGCACGCTCCCTCTTAACGGCACCGGCCCCCCGAAACACCTCAGATATCGGAGTTTAGCAATGGCACAGATATGCGACGTTTGCGGCAAAGGCCCGCAGTTCGGTAACAACATCTCGCACGCCCACAACATCACCCGCCGCCGCTGGAACGTCAACCTCCAGGCCGTCAAGGCACTGGTCAACGGAGCACCCAAGCGTATCCGCGTCTGCACCAGCTGCATCAAGGCCGGCAAAATCGCTAAAGCCTAGCGCCCCGGCCCCAATCCTTCCGTTCAGCACCCCAAACCCCGTCCCACCCGGACGGGGTTTTGTTGTGTCTGATTCTGCCTCGCCGCCGACCCGCGAACCCCCATCGCGCGCGGGCCGGGAGACGCGAACCTGCGGTGCGGCAGCCGCGCTTCGCGCGATGCGGAACTGCCCTGAAACTGAAGCGGACGGGGCGAACATGGAGCGAAGGGGTAGGGGAGGGGTATGTACACGCGCCTTGAATAAAACGTTTAGAATCAGTAAATGCTTCGAAAGCCGGCGGATTTTGGCGAATATTTGACGAAAACGACATTTGCACTCCTTTCAGGGAACCAGTGGACAGAGATCAGTGGACAGAGGACAGTGAAAAACAAAAGCGGCGAGCCGAAGTGTCCGGTGTCGCCGCCCTTTTTCTAACGCTGTTTCTATTGTGCGCTTTTCGAAGAATTAATACGCAAAATCGATCAAGTATTTTGCGATGAAAACAAAGGAGTTGCAAACTATTTTTCGATTTGCCTATTGACAGGATTTTGAGACGCGAGCTTTTAGCCGGTAGCCGGTAGCCGGTAGCCGGTAGCCGGTAGCCGGTAGCCGGTAGCTCAGCCCAGCTATATGGGGCGGCGATCGAAAGCGAAATGTCCGGAGCTAAAGTCCCGCCGTTGTCAGGGGACCATTAATGTGCGGGCTATAGTCACCCCAGCGGCGAAGGCCTGTCCGCGGGGACCCCGGCGCCGGGACCCCGACAATCCCGTACCCTCCGGAAACAGCATCGAGGCTTCCGCAAGAAGCCGCCTTAAGGATTCCGTTCGCTGTGCGGGGATGATAGATCGGAGGCTTAGTGCCCGCGGCTAAAGCCGGGATTCTTTTTCCGAGGCTCTTTCAGGGGCCTCGAAGGCCCCTGCTCCCTCCAAAAAGCAACCCAGTTTCAGGGGCAGGGCATGCTTCGCGGGCACCCCGCCCTTGCTCCCTCCGCTCGTTTCGGCCGGGCTGGATCCGTGCTTTCCCAGGTCTGAGAATCCAGACCTGGGGCACCCATTTTCGTGAGGATCGAAGGTGCGCGAAAAGCAGAAGCGGGTCTCCGCCACGGCGGGCAGGCTTTCGCTCCCCATCCCCGAACTCCACCCCACAGACGAAGACCTGTCTGTGGGGACCCCGGCCTGGGCTAACAAACTGCTCTCCCTACGGGAGGCCAAGGGGCGCCGAGGCGATCGCTGTCAGCGATTAGCAATCGGCGCAGGCGCGCTCATTGCGATGGGACTGCAATGAACGGGGCACAGTTCTGATGAACTTCGTCGGCAGTGGGTAGATTGATGAGTGGTCGGCTTGCGTTAGAGGCCGCGGCGTCGGCCGGAGATCAGATTGAAGACGAGAATGCAGAGCGCGACCACGAGAAGGAGGTGAATGAGGCCGCCGGCGATGTGGAAACTGAATCCCAAGATCCACAAAACGAGAACGATTACGAAGATGGTCCAGAGCACGGGGTACTCCTCAGGCCAGCGGCGCCCCAGGGACGAACCCCGGGGCGCACACTTAAGCCATTCGAGCTGGGTAGTTAGTTCGAAGCGACAGCCTGTTGCTTGGCGTTGCGGACGGCGTCGAGGAACGATTGCGCCGAGGCGGGAACTGCGACGTCGCCATGAAGAATCTCGCGATTGGAGATGTCGCGGCCGTAGATGGCTTCGGTCGAATCGTCATCGCGGCGAATGGAGGCGCCGTCGAGCGTGAGGCCAGCAAAGGCGCCCCTGGCGCGCGAGTAGGTGAGGATCTCAGCATTCATTTTCCAATCGGTATCGGCAGAGGCGTGACGGCCGACGGGGCCGGCGGCGGCGGAGGCATCCGCTCCCAGCTCGAACTTGCTTGACAGCAACTGGCGCATGCCGCGTTCATTCTGAATGATCATGACCAGGTCGATGCCTTCGACGCCGATTTGCAGGCCCCAGCTGCCGCCTGTAATCGCGAAGAAGATAGGCGCGCTCCAGCCGGTCTCGGTTCTGCAGGTGGCGACGCCGCGGCCATTTTCCGCGCCAAAGACGAAGCCGCCCTTGAGGAGGTGGGGCACGACGGCGATGCACTTGGCGTGTTCCAGAATTTCTTCGGGGATTCCGTTGTCGGGGGCGGCCATAATCTCATGGATAACGTGGCCTGCATGATCGAGCCGGTCGTCGGTTGCTTCACGATTGGTTCCCGCCCAGCCAATGCTGGTCATGCTGAGTAACGCCACAAGAGTCATAACTTTCTTCATGAATCACACCATTTTTCTACCTGCACGCCGATCGCTTGTTGGCGGATTTAAATAGAACGCAACAGGTAGGTTAGACATTAGCGACTCGCGATGACGGGGTCTGAGCAATACGGCTCAGTGGTGGATATGGAAGGGAAAGATCTTGATGGGAGCGAGGCGCAGGATGAGCGGCGACGGGCGTTGGGACGGGGAATCTAAACGCTTTCTGCGCCAAAACACAGGCAAAGGGTGTGCAGGGGATTGCGAGGTGGGATATGTCAATTTCTGACTTTGGGGCAGAGGGAGAGGCTGATTGCTGGGTCTGTGGCGGGAATGGAAGGGCGTCGCGTTGATGGACGATAGACAGACTTTCGACACAGAGGCATTTCCCTCGAACTCGGGTCTGGGGCGAGGGATGGGGCATCCATATCAGTAGAGAAGTAAGGGCGGGTCGCGCTAACTATCTCTCGCTTTACTCCACGGTCAGATTTTGCAGGAAGAAGTCGAGGTCCTTCATTGCCGGTTCTTCGATGGACGCGGCCGTGTCGACGAGAACATAGTAGTAAAGTTTGCCGGGGATGCGCTGCTGGGTCTGAGCAGGGCGAAATGCCTGCGTGCTCGCATTCGGATCCAGCTTTGGCAGGGGCGTTGGCGATTCAAAGATCAAACCTGGGAACGTCGGCTGATCGCGCTCAAAGGCGACGCTGTGGGCGTGCCCGTCGCCATCGGCTTTATACATGCCCGGCTGAACGCCTGCCATGGCGAGGCAGGCTGTGGAGGGGCAGCGGGACGGAGTGAAGGGCGCGAAGGCGCCGTTGCTTAGGAACTTTTTGAAGAAGGTCTGAAGATCTTCGCCGGCTTTGGGCTGCTGGACCAGCATGAGAATGCTGGGGTGGAGGTCGCGCGTTGTGGCCTTGTAGGGGCCGGTGCTGAAGATGGCCACGCATGAGCCGTTGTTGAAAGCCAATTGCTGAACGCTCCAATCGTTGTGCGCCTCAAAGCGAACGCCGCAGGTGGTGGAGGTGAACTGGGTCGCGTCTCCGGCGGCGGCTCCTTGCCAAACCTCTTTGAGAGTGTAAGTTTTTTTCGGATCGAAGGGATCGAAGCGCTGGCGAGCCAGGTCGGCGAGGGTGGTGCGCAACTGCGAGCCGGGAGCGTGAAGTCTTTCAAGATACGAATCGGCGCGAAGGGTATGGGCCGGCATGTTGGTGATCATGGCGCATGCCATGTAGTCGTCCCAGAAGGCTGCCGGCAACTGGTCCCACGCGTGGCTGCTTTCAAGGGCGAGAAACTCGTCTACGCCGGGCCCGGTTTCATCGGTCTGGCATTGGAGCGATGCGGTAAACCAGCCGCCGCGCACATCGGAGGGGGCCAGCTTTTGAGCCTGGCTCAATGCATCCACGGATGTGGTGTGGGACCCGGGCACGTCGAGGTTGTAGGCATAGTGGGCTACGAGGCCGGTGAGGAGCAGGAGTTCAAGATTGTCGGGATGGTTTTTGAGGGCGAGGTTAAGGAAAGCAAGATCTTTTGTGAGGCGCGAGGCGACGTCATCTTTGGAGACGGGGTAATTCCAAGTGTTGGACCAGGTGCTGGAGTAGGGCTCAAGCTGGCGGGCATCGTCGAGAGCAGCGAGCACGGCAGTTTCCTGAGGAAGCGCGTCGGCGTGAATCGCCGCCACGTCAGCGAAGGCCTTTGAACAGGGGATCAGGAAAATGATTGCCACAAGCAGCGCGGGATTTCTGCGCATGGGAGCCTCACGATTACGGAGTGGGAATCAGTGTAGCCGGTGAATGAGAGCGGCGGTAAAGATGCGCGCTATTTTTTGCGTTTGGCGCGTTCGCGCTGGAGTTCGCGGTAGACCTCGCTTTTGGATTGGCCGAGGGAGCGGGCGATGCGTTTGAGGGCTTCTTTTTCGTCGATGGCGAATTCAGATTGGAGGCGAGCGACTTGGGTTGCAATCGACTGTCTCGGCTGGGGAGTTCCCTCCCCGGTCTCAGAAGCGAGACCGGGGGCACCCGCAGGCGCCTCGATGAGCAAGACGAATTCGCCGCGGATGCGATCGCGGCCGGCGAGATCGCGGCGGATTTCGGCGACGGGGCCGCGAAGAAATTCTTCATGGAGCTTGGTGAGCTCGCGCGCGACCACTGCGTGGAGCATGGAGCCAAAAACCGCTTCGATGTCCGAGAGGGTGTCGAGGATGCGATGGGGAGCTTCGTAAAAAATCAGGGTGCGGGGCGAGGTGTGCGGCTCGGCGGCGAGCTCTTCGAGACGAGTGCGGCGGGCGCCGGCTTTTTCGGGGAGAAAGCCTAAAAACACAAATTCGCTGGACGGCAGGCCGGAGGCGATGAGCGCAGTCAGGGCAGCGTTGGCTCCGGGAATGGGAATGACGGGGACTCCGGCGGCGATGGCCTCGGCGGCGAGAAACGAGCCGGGATCGCTGATGCCGGGCATGCCCGCGTCGGAGACGACGGCAATCGGGTTGCCGGCCTTGATGTCGGCGATTAGTTCTATGGCGCGGGAGCGCTCGTTGTGCTGGTGACAGCTCACAGTGGGCGTGGTGATGCTGAAGTGGTTGAGAAGCTTTTGGGTCTGGCGGGTATCTTCGCAGGCGATGCGGTGGGCGCGGCGGAGGACGTCGAGGGCGCGCAGGGTGATGTCGCCGAGATTGCCAATGGGGGTAGCGACGAGGTAGAGGGCGGGGGCGAGTTGAGTGGTTTCTTCTTCCATGAAAAGATCACAGGCGTTCGGAGCGTGGCCTCCCAGGTCTCCAAATGCGAGAGACCTGGGGCACCCCTATTTTCGAGCTCGGGGCACTCTCATTCTTCGGCTTCTTCGCGCTCGATGCGGCGCTGCTCGGCGAGCAGAGTCATGGAGCTCATGAGGTTTTGCACGCTGACGATGCCGACGACGCGACCGCTTTCAGTGACGGGAATGAGGGACAGGCCGCGGCCGGCGGTGAGGCGGCGAATGGTTGCGCCGAGGGTGTCTTCGGGGCGGGCGACCTGGAAGGCGCGCGACATGACGGACTGCACGTAGCCGTTGCCGTCGTTGCGCAGGGCGTCGACGATGCGCTGGCGGGAAACGATGCCGACCAGTTCTGGGCCGCGCACGACGGGGAAGTCGTCTTGCAGGGAATGAATGCAGCGCGAGAGGGCGTCGGCGAGGGTGTCGCTGGGCGAGAGAGTGGCAAAGTCGGTGAGCATCACTTCGCGCATGTGCACGGTGTCGACCACGGATTGGAAGAAGACGCCCTGATCCTCAACCTGGGCGGCGATCATGATGAAGAAGCCGGCGATGATGAGCCATGGGGCGTGGAGGAGCATTCCGGCCAGCATGACGGCGAGGGCGAGGAACTGGCCGACTCCGGTAGCGGCGCGGCCGACGGGGGCGAGGCCATGTTTGCGGGCGAAGCTGCCGCGCAAGAGGCGGCCGGCGTCGAGCGGGTAGGCGGGCAGCAGGTGGAGCACGGCGAGGCCGGCCTGGAACCACACCATGGAGCGCAACAGATAGGCGGCCGTGATCCAGGGATGGTCGAAAAGGCGGATGTCGCCGCCGGCTCCGACGAAGGTGATGCCAAGGGCGACGGCGGTTAGACCGTTGGCGACGGGGCCGGTGAAGGCGAGGATGAATTGGCCGGCGCCGCGATTGGAGTCTTCCTGGCTCTCGGGGTTGGCATAAGCGAAGAAGCCGCCGATGGGGAGGAAGAGAACGGCGCGCAGCTTGAGTCCGAGCCACGCGGCGGCAAGCAGGCGCGCGATTTCGCGCACGATGACAGCGACGGTGAGGGCGAGGAAGAGTCCCAGTCCGCGCGGCCATCCGGAGGGACCGCTGAGGCCGATGCACACCAGGGCGAGCAAAGGAAAGAAGGCGTGCATGCGCAATTCAACGCCCATCCAGCGGCCCAGGGGGATTGACCAGCCTCGCATACAGGAATTGTAGAGGGTCGGGCTGAATCGCGGCTCAAGTTATCCTGAGGGACGTGCGCATCATTGCAGGAAGGTATCGTTCGCGGTCGCTCGAGGCTCCGCAGGGAGTGACGACGCGGCCCACGAGCGATCGTCTGCGCGAAACGCTGTTCAACGTGCTGGCGCCGCGGATTGAGGGAGCGCGGCTTCTCGATTTGTATGCGGGATCGGGCGCGGTGGGGATGGAGGCGCTGAGCCGCGGCGCGGGCGAGGTGGTGTTTGTGGAGCGGGCGCAGCCGGCACTGAAGGTATTGCGCGCAAATCTGGAACGGCTGGGGATTGCGGCGGGGCGGAGCATTGAATCGAGCAGCGTGGCGGCGTATTTGCGGCGAGCGGCGGGCGAGGAGCGGAGACAGGCTGAACGATTTGATGTGGTGTTTCTCGATCCGCCCTGGGATGCGGCAGAGGAATATGCGGCGACGCTGGGAGTGCTGGGGCGCAACGTGGAGAGATTGCTGGCCGCTGGAGTCGTGGTGATCGCGGAGCATCGGCGCAAGCAAAAGCTGGAAGACAAGTATGGCGAGATGGGGCGGACGCGGCTGCTGGAGCAGGGCGATGCGGCGCTGAGCTTTTATGCGGTAAGTGGTGCGAGCGAAGATGCGGCTGCGAACGGTTAAGATGATTCGCGTTGATCACAGGCGCGGATCGGCGTCGCGAATCAGGGACAAATACAAATGAAGATTGATCGGAGCTGGAGTTGGGCGCTGTTGGTGCTTTGCGCCGGGGTGTTGCATGCGCAAAATGCGGTGCGGCCCAATTCGTTTCCCTGGGTGATTGGGCCGTTTGCGCGGCCGGCGGGCAATCCTGTGATTGCGCCGCAGCCGGAGTCGACGTTTACCGATCCTATATTGAAGGCGCCGGTGGAATGGGAGGCGCTGCACACGTTCAACCCTGCGGCGGTGGTGCGCAACGGCAAGGTGTATGTGCTTTATCGCGCGGAAGACAACTCGGGCGCGATGGCGATCGGCGGGCACACCTCGCGGCTGGGGCTGGCGGAGAGCAAAGACGGCATCCACTTCACGTGCATGGGTGAGCCGGTGCTTTATCCCGCCAACGACGACCAGAAAGCGCGCGAGTGGCCGGGCGGCGTTGAAGATCCGCGGATTGTGGAGCGCGAAGACGGCACATACGTGCTGACGTATACGCAATGGAATCGCGAAACCTACTCGGTGGGCATTGCGACGTCGCGCGATCTGATGCACTGGACGAAATACGGGCCGGCGTTTTTGACCGCGGCAAACGGCAAATATGCGCAGCTCAAATACAAGTCGGCGGGCATTGTGACGCAGGTCGAGAAAGGCCGGCTGATTGCGGCGCGGATCAACGGGATGTACTGGATGTACTGGGGCGAGGGCGCGGTGGGAATCGCAACGTCCCCGGACCTGATTCACTGGACGCCGGTCGAGGACGAGCGCGGGGAGCCGGCCAAACTGCTGGAGCCGCGCGCGGGCCACTTTGACAGCACCATTCCTGAAACGGGGCCGCCGCCGGTGTTGACGAGCGCGGGGATTGTCGTTCTATACAACGGAAAAAATGCGGCGAGCGGGGGCGACGCTGGGCTGGGGCCGAATGCCTACGCGGCAGGAGAGGCGCTGTTCGATGCGCGCAATCCGATGCATTTGCTGACCGAGACCAGCGGACCGGTGCTGAAGCCGGAGCTGCCCTATGAAAAGACCGGCCAGTATGCGGCGGGGACGACGTTTGCCGAGGGGCTGGTGTGGTTTCGCAAGCAGTGGATGCTCTATTACGGATGCGCCGACTCGCTGGTTGCCGTGGCCGCAGCGCCCGCATCGCCTGAGCTTGAGGCTACGGTGCAGAGTGGAGCGCCGGCCGGGTCATCGACTTCGCCTGAGCCTGCAGCGGTTGCAGTGACGCCTGCGCCGGCCGAGGCCAGCAACTTTTATCTGCACGATGGCGACACGGTTGTTTTCTATGGCGACAGCATCACGGAGCAGAACTACTACAACCAGTTTGTGGAGCTTTACACGGCGACGCGCTTTCCGTCGATGCGGGTTCACTTTTATGGAGCGGGGGTGGGCGGCGATCGGGTGAGCGGCGGCAGCGGCGGGCCGGTGAACGAGCGGCTGCTGCGCGATGTATTTGCCGAGAAGCCGACCGTGATCACGGTGATGCTGGGCATGAACGACGGCAATTATCGGGCGATGACGGATGAGATCGAGTCAACGTATGTGAAGGGCTACGAGCATCTGCTGGACTCGATGCGCACCAATGTGCCCGGCGCGCGGATCACGCTGCTGGGGCCTTCGCCGTTTGACGAGGTGACGCGGCCGAGCTGGTTTGCCGGCGGCTACAACGGCGTGATGCAGCACTTTGCCGATCTCGACAGAGGGCTGGCGCAGAAGTATGGCGCGGCGTTTGTGAATCTCAATCCGCCGGTGGTGGCAGCGATTGAGAAGGCGCAGACGCTCGATCCGCGGATTGCGCAATTGATTCTTCCGGACCGCGTGCATCCCGACCCGCTGGCGCACTGGGTGATGGCCGAGACTCTATTGAAAGGATGGAATGCGCCCGCGCTGGTGTCTTCAGTGACGATTGACGGGCGCCTGGGGCAGCTTGTGGAAGCGAAGAATGCGGCAGTCGATCATCTGGAACAAGTGAATGGCATGCTGCGCTGGACGGAGATGGACAATGCGCTGCCGCTGCCGCTCTCGCGCAGTAATGCGGCGCAGGCGCTGTTGTTTGATGTGAGCGATATCGAAGGAGAACTCGACCGGGAGCCGCTGCGCGTGACGGGGCTCGACGCAGGCAAATACACGCTGACGATCGATGGCGACGCGATTGGAACGTTTGCGGCGGAGGAGCTGGCGAGCGGAATCAATCTGGCCGATTATGCGACGCCGATGTTTCACCAGGCGCAGCGCGTGAGCTGGCTGGTGCGCGATCGCGACGAGGCGCACTACATTCATCTGCGCATGCGGGTGCGCAAGTTTGATACGGGCAAGCCGGACATGATGCAGGCGTTTGAGGATTCGCTGGAGAACTCGATTTATGAGGCGGCGGCGCCGCAGCTGCACGCGTTTGCGCTGAGCCCGGTGGCTGCAGCGGCAACGCAGCCCGCGCGTTAGCGGCTCGCACTTATACTCGGCGAAGGAGAAACTGTCATCGCGACCATTTCACTCGCGTCGGTGCTCGAATCGCAGGATGCATGCGTGCGCAATGTCGCGACGCATGCGGCGGGGCCGGCGGGGGCGCTGCCCATCACCGCAGAGATGCTGCTGGGCGAGCCATCGGGCAATCTGTTTGGGCTGAGCCAGAACGCGGGCATGGGCTGGGAGGCGGCGCGGCTGCTCGATCCTGAATTTTTGATCCTGAGCACGCATGGCGGGGTGCGGGCGGAAGACGGGACCGCGATTGCACTGGGGTTTCACACGGGCCACTGGGAAGTGGGCTTGCTGGTGGCCGAGGCGGCGCGCGAATTGAAGCGGCTGCATGCGATTCCGTTTGCGGGAGCGTGCACAGACCCGTGCGATGGGCGCACGCAGGGCACGGCGGGCATGATGGATTCGCTGCCCTATCGCAACGACGCGGCGATGGTGCTGCGGAGGCTGATTCGGTCGCTGCCTACGCGCAAGGGCGTGCTGGGCGTGGCCACCTGCGATAAGGGACTGCCGGCGATGATGATGGCGCTGGCGTCGGCGGGGCGGCTGCCGGCAGTGCTCGTGCCGGGTGGAGTGACGTTGCTTCCTGAATCCGGCGAAGACGCGGGCAAAGTTCAGACGATCGGCGCGCGGTTTGCGCAGCAGCAGATCACGCTCGAATATGCGGCCGAAGTTGGTTGCCGCACGTGCGCATCGCCTGGTGGCGGATGCCAGTTTCTGGGCACGGCGGCGACCGCGCAGGTGATTGGCGAGGCGCTGGGGCTTTCGCTGCCGCACACGGCGCTGGCTCCATCAGGCCAGCCTGTGTGGCTCGACGCGGCCACACGCTCGGCGCGCGCGCTGATGCGGATGCATGAGATGAAAATGGGCGTCGCCGATGTGTTGACCGATGCAGCGCTGCGCAATGCGATGGTGCTGCACGCGGCGTTTGGCGGGTCCACTAATTTGTTGTTGCATCTGCCGGCGATTGCTTTCTCCGCGGGATTGAAGCGGCCGACGGTGGATGACTGGGCGCAGGTGAATCGCGAGGTGCCGCGCCTGGTGGACGCGCTGCCCAATGGGCCGCGAGGCTTTGCGACGGTGCAGGTGTTTCTCGCCGGCGGCGTGCCCGAAGTGATGCTGGCACTGCGTGGGGCGGGGCTTTTGGACGGAAGTGCGAAGACGGTCAGTGGAGACACGCTCGACGCGTGCCTCGACTGGTGGCGTGACAGCGAACGGCGGCGCTCGGTGCGGCGGCGCTTGAAGGAACTGGACGGCATCGACGCGGACGAGGTGATTATGGCGCCAGATCGCGCGCGAGAGCGGGGGCTGGCGTCGACGGTGTGTTTTCCGCTGGGCAATCTTGCGCCCGAGGGGTCGGTGATCAAGGCTACGGCTATCGATGCATCTTTGATCGATGAACACAATGTGTACCGGCATCGCGGACCGGCGCGGGTGTTTGTGACCGAGGCCGATGCCATCAAGGCCATCAAGTCGGGCGCGATTGGGCAGGGCGACGTGATCGTGCTGATCTGTGGAGGGCCGCGCGGCGCGGGCATGCAGGAGATCTACCAGGTGACTTCGGCGCTCAAGGCACTGCCGCACTGCAAGCATGTGGCGGTGCTGACGGACGCGCGTTTCAGCGGAGTGTCGACGGGCGCGTGCATCGGGCATACTTCGCCGGAGGCTCTGGCGGGCGGCCCGATTGGGAAGATTGTCGAAGGCGATCAAATTGAGATTGTGATTGACCGCGAAAAGCTGGTGGGGACGGTGAATTTCGTCGGCGACGCTGAGAGGGAATGCAGTCCGGAGGAAGGTTCGGCGATGCTTGCCAGGCGCAAGCCGCGCGCGGATTTGCGGCCGCATCCGGATTTGCCCGAGGACACGCGGTTGTGGGCGGCGCTGGTCGAGGCCAGCGGAGGCGTGTGGGGCGGATGCGTTTACGACGCGGGCAAGATCATTGAAAAGCTGGAGAGAAGCTAGCGATTAGCTGTTAGCCATTAGCTTTCAACCCAAGTTCGGAGTCGTTCCGTGCGCTGCGCGGGAATGGCCGATCGAATTACATTGGTGGGCATGAAGATTCATCGGTTGCTGGCGGTAGTGATTGCAGGAATCGTGCTCGGTGTTGGCTCTCAACGGACGGCGTTGGCGGGAATCGCTGCTCGGCCGCAGCTTGTCATTCTCGACACGGACATTGGCGATGACATTGACGATGCGTTCGCGCTGGCGCTGGCACTGAAAAGTCCGGAGCTGAAGATTCTCGGCGTGACCACGACGTTTGGGGATACGGAGTTGCGCGCGCGGCTGGTGGATCGGTATCTGGCGGCGGTGGGGCGGAGCGATATTCCCGTGGCCGCGGGCGCGGCGACGACGGCGAAGAACATCTTCACGCAGGCTGCGTATGCGAAGCAAAAGGGCGGCCAATTTGCCGACGCTTGCGCCCAGCGGCTGCTGACCATATCGCAGGCGCCAGTTCCGAAGCGCGAACAGGACCGATACGACGCGTGCGAGAAGGAGAGCCACGATGCAGTTGGTTTCATCCTCCGCGAGGCAAAGGAGCATCCCGGCGAGATCACGCTCATCGCCATCGGCCCACTGACTAATGTGCAGGCAGCGATTGAGCGCGATCCGGGGACGTTTCGCAAGCTCAAGCGGGTGGTGCTGATGGGCGGCAGCGTGTATCGCGGTTATGGCGGCACTCCGTTGGCGCCCCGGCCGGCGGAGCCGGAGTGGAATTTTCTCTGCGATCCGGCGGGAGCCAAGGCGCTGTTGGCCGTGGGCGTGCCAGTCTACATCATGCCGCTCGATTCGACCCAGATCCATCTGCCCCTCGAGGACCGGGAAAAGATTTTTGCGCATGGATCGCCGCTCACCGATCAGCTGACGCTGCTCTATCACCAGTGGGTCGCGGGAACCGAGGACCACGCGCCGAACCCGACGCTTTTCGATCCGGTGGCGGTGACTTATACATTCAGGCCGGATCTGTGCCCCGCGAAGCCGATGCGCCTCGAGATCGACGCGAACGGTCTTTCGCGGCCGGTGGAAGGCACGCCGAATGCCCAGGTTTGCCTGCAATCGGACGAGGAGGGGTTTCTCGGGCTGCTGATGAACCGGATCACGGGCGAGGCGGCCGATTCGCAGCGATAAATCCAGGACAAAATCGACGATTTTTGCGGGCATCGAGCGCTTTCTTGCGGGCGCAGGTGGGCGGCGACACGAATCCACAGGAACCGGTCGGAGGCGTGTGCGCTCTGTCACTTGCAAGTCCATTGACAGCAGTAGAAAGTAGGTGAAAAATGGCGGGTCGATGGAATACGAGCCGCTGAAGGCTGTCCAGGAGGAAAAGTGGAGAACACATTGCGGATGAAGACTTTGGGCGTAGCGGCCCTTTTGGGTGTGGGCATGGTCGTGGCTGGATGCAAGTCGGCCCCCGATTTGACCCAGTCCCAGGCACAGTCGATGATTCAGGCCCAGTACAACCAGGGCACGCCGGTGGGGACCGCGATCGTGGTCAATGATGCGGGCATGGGACAAGGCGCTCTGGCCAAACTTTGGGATCGAACCAAGGTATACCCCAACAAATACTGGGCGGACTTCAAGCTGACCGATGCCGGCAAGAAGGCGGTGACGCTGGCCAAGGGAGGGGACGTGATCGAGTGGCGTCCTGACAGCGTGACCGACACGAAGTATTTCGTGACGATGACGACGGTCGCGGCCAATCCGCTGAAGGCGCTGAACGTGGGGACGCCGAGCGATGAGATGGTGGCGGGCGCGGACACGGCCAGGGGCGTGGACTATACAGAGGGTGTCGACCTGACCGGCGTGCCGGACGTGCTGCAACAGATCGCGCACAATCCCGGCAACAAGCTGAGCAGCAAGCGCCATGCCGATTTTGTGCTGACCAACGGGGCGTGGACGCTGAAGGGGATTGAGTAGTCAAGAACGCAAGGGGTGGCAGGGCTGGGTCCCGGTCTGCCCTCAAGGGGTTGAAGGTGCGCGGGTCCGCAAGGGCTCGCGCACTTTCTTTTGCATCGAAAATTCTTCTCGCGCGTTGGTTCTGTCATAGAATGCTCGAAGCCCTCATAGATAGACAAGCATTAGCGAAAGGAAACGGATGTTCGACTCATTCGCACGGCCAGTTCTGCCTGTTCTCGCGAGCCTTCTTCTGCTGGTAGCCGCTGGCTGCGGCGGCTCGGGAAGCAATTCGGGCGGCGGTGGAGGCGGAGGTGGCAACGACAATCCTCCAACCCAGGTGACGTTCACCTTCTCGAACCCAATGCCCACGACCGTCGCCACCAAAATCGGATCAGGTGCATTTGCGGCCGCGACACTATCATCCGGTTCGGTGAGCGTTTCATTGCCCAGCGGCACATCAGACTTTGCCATCGCTTATGCGTGTCCATCGCAGACGATAACGAGCTACGGCAGCAGCTTCCAGTACACACCGGAATCGGTGGTCGAGGCGACAGTTTCCGATGGCACTTCGTATGCATTCGAGTGCCTGCTGGAATCGACTGCCGGCACGACCGGATCTCTAGCCGTGGATGTGGATGCCAGTTCAATTCCGGGTACTTCGTATTTAGAGGTTGCCGCACACAACGGCCAGTACTTTGCCGACCAATATGCGCCGCCGGTCGCCTCCTTCACTTTGGCAGCTCCCGTGGGCAGCGATGAAGTCGATGTAATGGCATATAACCAAGACACGACAACAGGCGACGTCTCGCTGACTGCGGCCAAATCCTTCGACAATCAGACGGTTCCGGGTTCTCTGAACGGGGGCACCGCAGTCGTTCTTGGCGCAGGAGACGCCACGGCGCCCGAAAACATTACCTATAGCAACGTGCCGTCGGGGTTTAGCACCCCCTTCTCTCTCGCGATCTTTGAGAGGGCTGACGACAGCTTTGGATATGAGCTTGCGACCCCCGCCGTTTCGCAATACCCTACGATGCCTGCAGGATTTGCCCAAAGCGAGGATTTCTATTCGATTCAAGGGCAAACGTATAACAGCACCAATATTCTGTATGCGTTGACGACGTTCACCACGCCGGGTCCGGTGGCGCTTAGCTTTCCAGCACCCTGGACAGGCTACTCTGCCCCAAAGCCGGCAGCGTTGCCGACGTTTGATTTTTCGTCTTATACGGGTTTCAGCGGGCAAACTGGGGTGAGCCGCTCGGGAATTCTGGACTGGTCTGTCGGAAGCACCGCCCAATTCGAAATTGAGGTCACCGCTTCGTCCAGCTATCTGAATGGATCTACGTCAGTTAGCATTCCAGACCTGTCGGGAGTGACAGGCTTCCAGCCCGCACCATCTTCGGGCACGCAAGCAAATTGGACAGCGTTGGTCGCACAGTCCAATGCCGGGATTGCCGGGTCCGCAGGGAAGGTTACATCAAATCTCATATTGGACCAGGTAGAGATTTCGGGGTCGTACTCCGTTCCATAGCCCCGGATTGATCAGACAGCAGAAAAACGTGACGCAAGAGGCCGATAGCGTTGACCCTGCCCCGGTTTCTTGGTATTGTAGAAAGGTTCCGCAAGAACGCACTTCTTCGTGTGTCATAGCGAGGAAGGCGCCAGGGCAGCCGGCAGGCAGGACGAGTCAGGCTGAAACCCAAAGGCCGGAAGCAGTTAGCCCGGCAATGCAGTTCCCGGATTGGCTCTTATCTTGCGAGGGGCAGGGAACAAACATCGCATCGGTGCTCGCGCGTTTCTCCACCTTGGAGGGCTATGCGAGCCGGAACCAGCGAAACGGAGCGGGCTCCGCTTAGGCGGACGACCGGCCACCGTCGGGGTTCTCGTCTGGAAGTGGAACGAAGGCAGACGCGAAGCAACAACGTGGGGCTTTGCGCCCGTGCGCAGCAGTATGCTGCCCAGGGCCAAGACGCCACGAGAGGTTGTGCGCGGCTGTAGTTTTGTGGTTTGAGTGTTTGGGGTTAAGGAGTTTCAGTTTGCCTACATTTAATCAGCTTGTTCGCAAGGGGCGCACGGCTCCCCGGTACAAGACGGCATCGCCCGCCTTGCAGGCTTCGCCGCAGCGGCGCGGTGTTTGCACCCGCGTGTACACTCAGACGCCCAAGAAGCCGAATTCGGCACTGCGTAAGGTGGCTCGCGTGCGGCTCACCAATGGCATCGAGGTGACGACCTACATTCCCGGCATCGGCCACAATCTGCAGGAGCACTCGATCGTGCTGATCCGCGGCGGCCGTGTGAAGGATCTTCCCGGCGTTCGCTATCACGTGGTGAGGGGCACGCTCGACTCGGTCGGCGTGGCCAACCGCAAGCAGAGCCGGTCAAAATATGGCGCCAAGCGTGCCAAGGGTGGCGCAGCGGCAGGTAAGAAGTAGCACTTCGTGCCGTTCTCGTTTTGGAGGAGAGCGGTGGCGGGGTGGGAGTTACGGTTCCCGGACGGAGTGCATGGGCCGGGACTGGGGCAGTGAAACGGGCGCCAAGGGCGCTGAAGGGCGAAGAAGAGAATGCCGAGAAAAGGGCACATTGCGAAGCGGGAAGTGGCGCCGGACCCAGTTTATGGGTCCTCGCTGGTCACCAAGTTTGTGAACTCGATGATGTGGGGCGGCAAGAAGTCGACGGCGCAGGGCATCTTCTACCAGGCGATGAAGAACCTGGAGGAGAAGGGCGGCGGAGACGACGCGCTGAAGCTTTTCAAGAAGGCTGTCGAGAACTGCAAGCCGCTGCTTGAGGTCAAGACCCGACGCGTGGGCGGAGCCAACTACCAGGTGCCGATCGAGGTCAATGCCGAGCGGCGCACTTCGCTGGCGATTCGCTGGCTCATTACCTACGGGCGCGCCCGTGGCGAAAAGGGCATGACCGACAAACTGAGCAATGAGTTGCTGGACGCTGCCAACGGACGCGGCGCGGCCATGAAGAAGAAGGAAGACGTGCACCGCATGGCCGAGGCCAACAAGGCCTTTGCGCATTACCGCTGGTAAGCCGGGCTTTTCGAGAATTTTTTGATCCCGACGCAAGCAGTGCGGGTGAGTTTTGGATTGAAGCAAGATAACCGCGGGCCCATCGCCCGCAAGGATTGACTACCGTGGCACGCACCATACCTCTGAGTCGCTGTCGGAATATCGGCATCATGGCGCACATCGACGCCGGCAAGACGACTGCGACGGAGCGCATCCTGTTTTATACGGGCATCACGCACCGCATCGGCGAAGTGCATGAAGGCACGGCGACCATGGATTACATGGAGCAGGAGCAGGAGCGCGGCATCACGATCACTTCTGCGGCAACGACCTGCATGTGGAAGGACATCCGCATCAATATTATCGATACGCCGGGGCACGTCGACTTTACCGCCGAGGTTGAGCGGTCATTGCGTGTGCTCGACGGCGCGGTCGCGGTGTTCGACTCCGTCTCGGGCGTGCAGCCGCAGACTGAGACCGTGTGGCGTCAGGGCGACAAGTACAAGGTTCCCCGCATCTGCTTCGTCAATAAGATGGACAAGAACGGCGCGGACTTCGAGCATGTGCTCGACACCATCCGCAAGCGCCTGGGTGCGCGGCCGGTTGCGCTGCAGATTCCTATCGGCGCAGAAGCTAATTTCAAGGGCGTCATCGATCTGATCGAGATGAAGGCGATTCTCTGGCACGACGAGGCCATGGGTTCGCAGTACGACATTGAGGAGATTCCCGCCAACCTGCTGAAGAAGGCTGAGGCCTTCAGAACGCAGTTGATCGAGACCATCGCCGAGACCGACGATGTGCTGCTGGAGAAGTTTCTCGAGGGCGAATTGCCCAGCATCGACGAGCTCAAGGCGGGCATCCGGCAAGCGACCATCGACCTCAAGGTCTTCCCGGTGATCTGCGGCAGCGCCTTCAAAAACAAGGGAGTGCAGACGTTGCTCGACGCGGTCGTCGACTATCTGCCCTCACCGCTCGACAAGCCTCCGGTGGAAGGCATCGATCCGCATGACCATGCAAAGATTCTCATCCGCAAGGCTGACGACTCCGAGCCTCTGTCAGCGCTGGTCTTCAAGCTGATCAACGATCCGTTTGGCAAGCTGTCGTTTATCCGCATCTACTCGGGCTCGCTCAAGACCGGCGACACGATTCTGAATCCGCGCACGGGCAGGACGGAACGCGTGGGCCGCCTGGTGAAGATGCATGCCAACAAGCGCGAAGACATCACCGAGATTTATGCCGGCGACATCTGCGCGTGCGTGGGCCTCAAGGACCTGAAGACGGGCGATACGCTGAGCGACCCGCATCACGCCATCGCGCTAGGCGCGATTGTTTTCCCTGAGCCGGTCATCTCGGTAGCCATTGAGCCCAAGACTAAGGCTGACCAGGAAAAGATGGGCATCGCTTTGTCGCGGCTGGCCGATGAGGATCCTACGTTCAAGGTGAGGACGGACGAAGACTCTGGGCAGACCATCATCAGCGGCATGGGCGAGCTGCATCTGGAGATTCTTGTCGACCGCATGAAGCGCGAGCACAAGGTCGAGGCCAATGTAGGCGAGCCCAAGGTTGCTTTCCGCGAGACGATTCGCAAGGCAGCCGAGGCCGAGGGCAAGTACATTCGCCAGACCGGCGGTTCGGGCAACTATGGGCATTGCAAGCTGCGCATCGAGCCCAACACGCCGGGCGCAGGCTACGAGTTCATCAACGACATCAAGGGCGGCGTGGTTCCCAAGGAATACATCAAGCCCATCGATCAGGGCGTGCAGGGCGCGCTGGAACTGGGCATTCTCGCCGGCTACCCGATTGTCGATGTCAAGGTGATCTTGTTTGACGGCAGCTATCACGAAGTGGACTCGAACGAAATGGCCTTCAAGTTTGCCGGCTCGATCGCGTTCAAGGAAGC
>Ga0181516_10000152_pt1 | contig 73773 bp, 67 predicted proteins | sample PEATcosm2014_Bin_25_FD_121104 | JGI IMG/M metagenome (GOLD analysis project Ga0181516, IMG submission 121104) | Peatland microbial communities from MTU Mesocosm Facility, Houghton, MI, USA - PEATcosm2014_Bin01_10_metaG | ecosystem: Environmental > Terrestrial > Soil > Wetlands > Peat | place...
CAACAAGGAGCCGGTCACCAACAACTACAGCCTCAGCGTCGCCCAGCAGTTCCCCGGCCGGTGGACCCTCCAGGCCTCCTACGTCGGCAACAACAGCAACTCGCTGATGGATAACGGCACCACCCGGACAGTCGTGCTCGACAACGTCAATGCAATTCCCGTTGGCACTCTGTTCACGCCCGCAGCGGCGACGGCTATCAACGCGGCCGCCGGTTACAACGCCTGCGACCCCACCGGTTGCACACCGTGGCAAGCTGCCAGCCTCGACAACATCTACAACTATCCGGGTGACAAGGCTGTTCAGAAGGCGCGGCCGTTCTCCAATTACAGCCAGATCCTGGTGCCCCAGCACAACACCTACGCCAACTACAACGGCCTTCAAATTGAAGCAATTAAGCAAATCGGCCGCCTCAACTTCAATGCCAACTATTCGTTCTCCAAGGCTCTCGGCATCCTCGGCTCCTCGGCCGACTTCAACTGGACCGCCGGCATCGATCCTTTCAACCTCGCCAACAACTACGGCCCGCTGAACTTCGATCGCACCCAGGTCCTCAACCTCAGCTACTCCTATCAGACCGGCAAGATCACCGAGGAACATCTGCTCGGCGGCTTCGTCAACGGCTGGCTCATCTCCGGCATCACCAACATTCAGAGCGGTCCCAACATGCAGACCGGCGTCAGCGCTTCTCCGGGCTACTATCTGCAGGGCAACATCGGCCAGGGCGCGACTGCCTACTCTGTATCGTCCCAGTCGATCCTCGGCACGCCCGACGTCAATCTGCAGCCGGTGCTTACCTGCAATCCAACCTCTCACCTGGCTTCGCATCAATACCTGAATCCAGAGTGCTTCGCAGTGCCTAACCTCGGGACCAACGGCCAGTACATCGAGCCCTACGCCCACGGCCCCGCATTCTTCAACTCCGACCTCAGTCTTGAAAAGAACTTCGGACTCGGCGAGGGACGCCGTCTGCGCCTGCGCTATTCCGCCTTCAACTTCATCAACCACGCGCTCAACAGCTTTGGCACCGGCTATGCCTCACAGACCACGCTGCAGTTGAGCGACACCTCTGCGACCGGCTCTCCGGCCACTGCTTCTTACAATCCCTCTGAAGGATTCGGCTCGGCTCCTCAGAAGCTCGGCCGTCGTCTCTCAGAAGTCTCTCTTAAATTTGAATTCTGATTCCGCATGAAGGCCGCTGCATGATTCTGTGCGGCGGCCTTCAGCATTCCCTCCGATCGCCGCGCAGCCATTCGCTCAGGCTATCCCTGCGATCACGCTGCCTTAACTATGGAGAAGCCGATGAGTGCCCGACAGGCGCCAGCCTTTAGTGTCTTTTGCGTTCTCGTCCTCCTGGCACTCTCCATCGTGGCCTCTGCGCAGGACGCGCCGTCTGCGCCGCCCCCAATCGTCTTCTTTTCGCGCGTCACGGCCGCTACTCCGCTACCCAATGGAATCGAAGTGCGCAGTGGTTCCATGCTGATGAAAATCACGGCGCTCACCGACAACGTCCTGCGCATTCGCGCCTCGCGCAACTCTACGCTGCCAGAGGACGCATCCTGGGCCGTGCTCTCCGAGGCACGCTCATCCGCTGTTCCCGTCACGCCCGATTCCGGCAGCATGAGCGTCGGCTTCCATACCAAGAGTCTGCGCGTCGCCGTCAATCGCATCACCGGAATGCTCACAGTTCGCGATAAGAACGGCGTCATCATCGAGCAAGACGCATCCCCCGTCACTTGGAACGGCACAGCTTTCCGCATCACCAAGGCCATGCCCGCCGATGAACATTACTTCGGCCTCGGCGACAAAACCGGCGCCCTCGATCGGCGCAATCACGCCTTTACTCTGTGGAACACCGACGCCTATCGCTTCCAGGAATCCACTGACCCCATCTACAAAAGCATTCCTTTCTTCCTCGCCTATCGCGCCGGCAGTGCCGTCGGCACGCTACTCGATAACACCTGGCGCTCCAGCTTCGACTTCGGCAAAGAGTCGCCCGACTTCTACTCCTTCGGCGCCGTCGACGGGCCGCTCGACTACTACATCTTCAACGGTCCCACGCCTCGCCAGGTCATCGAAACCTACGCGTGGCTCACCGGCAAGCCGCCCCTTGTGCCGCTCTGGGCCCTCGGCTTCCAGCAATCGCGCTATACCTACACGCCTGAGAGCCGCCTGATGGAAGTTGCTTCGCGCCTGCGCGCCGATCGCATTCCCACCGACGCGCTCTATCTCGACATCGGCTTCCAGGATCGCAACCGTCCCTTCACTGTCGATTCCCAAGCCTACCCCAATCTGCCCTCGGATCTGATCAAGCTTCACGCCATGCATTTCCACGTCGTTGCTATCACCGATCTGCACGTCGCCAGCGCCCCCGGTCAAAACTACCCGCCCTACGACAGCGGCATTGCCGCCAATGCGTTCCTCCACAATCCCGATGGCACGGTGTATATCGGCTCGGTGTGGCCCGGCCCCAGCGTCTTTCCCGATTCCACCCGCGCCGCAACCCGCGCCTGGTGGGGCACGCTCTACGAAAACTTCACGCACATAGGATTCGATGGCTTTTGGAACGACATGAATGAGCCTTCGATCTTCAACGTGCCCAGCGGCACCATGCCTCTCGCCACTGTCCACAGCATCGACGAGCCCGGCTTCAAGACCCGTACCGCGACCCACGCCGAGATTCACAACGTCTTCGGCATGCAGAACTCCCGCGCCACCTACGACGGTCTCCTTAGCCTCGAGCCCAACGTGCGCCCCTTCGTCCTCACCCGCGCCAGTTATGCCGGCGGCCAGCGCTACGCCGTCACTTGGACCGGCGACAACAGCAGCACCTGGAACCATCTCCGCATGGCGACGCCAATGCTCAAGAACCTTGGCCTCAGCGGATTCTCCTATGCAGGCGCTGACGTCGGCGGCTTCGCCGGCACCGCAACTCCCGATCTGCTGACCAAATGGTTTGAGGTTGCCGCGTTCCAGCCCATCGATCGCGATCACACTGAGAAGGGAACCGGCGACCAGGAGCCCTGGATCGGCGGCCCGGCGCACGAAGATACCCGCCGCCGATATGTCGAGGCCCGCTATCATCTGCTGCCCTACATCTACACGCTTGCCGAAGAGTCCGCACGCACCGGCCTTCCCATGGTCCGTCCGCTGTTCCTTGATTATCCCGATGCCGCCGCTGACAAACGCCCGATTGACGTGGACGGCGGCGGCGCCGACGCGGAGTTTCTTCTCGGCCACGATCTGCTCATCGCGCCTTCGCCCTATCCCGAAGCACCCGATGCTTACACGGTCGAGTTCCCATCGGCCGGCTGGTTCAATTACTGGACTGGCGATCGCGTCGTGCGTGCCCCCGCTCCATCCGACCCTGACCCCAACGCTCCCGCCGATCTTTCGCAACAACTCGCGCTCACTGCGAGCGTGACCCCGTCTCTTGAAGACTTGCCCGTATACGTCCGCGCGGGCGCCATCGTGCCCCTCCAACCGCTGGTCCAGAGCACCGACGAAACCCCTGCCGGTCCCCTTACTCTCCGCGTCTATGTTGGTGATGATTGCCGCGGCTCACTCTACGCCGACGACGGCAAGAGCTTTGCTTATCGCCATGGCGAATTTCTCCGCCTGAGCTTCAACTGCGCCGTGAGCGCCGACGGCCTTCACCTTCAGATCTCACCTCGCCAGGGCTCATTCGTCCCCTGGTGGCATCAGTTCCGCATCGAAGTCTACGGCTTCAAACCGTCAAGCGCCGCGGTCCTTCAAGATGGCCATGCCTCAGCCGCCACTCTCGAGCACGGCGTTAACTTCTTCAGCTTTACCATCGATGACAGCGGCAAAGGCGCCTCGATCCTCGTCAAATAAAATAGAGTCGTTGCGCATCAGCGCTCCAGATAATGAGTAGAAACCGCATGACGTTTCGATCGAGAGCCCTGCTTATTCGCGCCCTCGTCATTCCTATCGTTCTCCTTTGCTTCTTTGCCGCGACCGGTGCCGCTCAGCGCCTTGTCTTCGCGCACTACATGCTCACCAATCAGGACTATCAGGCGGACGACGATCCTACCCAGGAAAAGAAAATCGCAGCCTATGAGCGGGAGATTCAGCAGGCTCAGTCCATCGGCATCGACGGCTTCGCGCTCAACGCCGGCGGCTGGCTGCGCGAAACCTACTACATCCGCTACGCCGCGCAGATGTTTGAGGCGGCCGTTCGCCTGCATAGCGGCTTCAAGCTGATGTTCTCCGCTGACATGTGCTGCGGCAATGGCGTCGACGATGTTGAAGACATGATGCGCCGCTTCGCCGGCAATCCCCGCTATGCCGGCGTCTACTTCCGCTATCACGGCCGCTTTGTTCTCACCACATTCGCGGGCGAAAAACTCGGCCCCGCCACTTGGCAGCAGATTCGCGACGACCTCGCTCCCGGAACCCATCCCTCCACGCAGATCGAATCGTCCGCCTTGCTTCCGGTCGCCGGCGCGCCCGCCAATGCACCCCTTCCCATCTTCCTTGTGCCCGCATTTTTCTGGGGAGGCGAGCTGCCATCCGATGCCGCCATCCAGCAAGGCTTCGACACATGGAAGTCCACCATCGACGGCTCCTTTTATTGGGGCATCGCTGGCATCCCCGGCTCCGGCGGCGACCTCGATCAGACGCGCAGCACCGATCGCTATGCGGCCGTTCTTCATCGCGGCGGCAAGGTGTTCATGGCGCCGATCTGCCTGCAATTCTGGGGCGCAAACGCCGATCGTTACTACGAATACAGCGGCGCTGCCGGCATGCGCGCAATGTGGATGGATGCCATCAACGTCAGTCGTCCTGACTGGGTCGAGATCATCACCTGGAATGATTTCATCGAGGGTTCTTACGTCAGTCCCATCGACGATCCCAACAATTACACCGGTGCCAACTTCCTCACTTCATCGGGCATTCCCCTCAACACCCGCAACTACTTTCATAGTCACGACGGCGCCACGGCCCTACTGCCTTTTTTCATCCAGTGGTATAAAACCGGCAAACAGCCTGCGATCTCCCGCGATATGGTGTGCTTCTTCTACCGCACGCAACTCGCCACCGTCGACGCGGGAAAGCCGCCCATCGCACACAAGTTTGGACCTGTCGCCGATCGCATCTACATCACTGCCAACCTCATCGCACCTGCGGATCTCCGCGTCACGACCGGCGGCCTCACAACATGGCTGCATCTCCCCGCAGGCAGCGCCGATACTCAAACGCCCCTCTATGTCGGCGATCCGCCAACATTTGAATTGCTGCGAAACGACCGCATCCTCGCTGCAACCACTGCGAAAGATCCAGTCCTCGCGGCTCCCACGTTCAATGATTTTTATGATTCGACTGGTGTGTTGGCTGCGCCCAAGTGACGACCGGCGCGCTGGCCGGGTCAGATCCTGCGCGTCGGATCGATCGCCGATGTGCCCGAAAAACTGAAGGTTGAGAAGTGGCGATTCTCGCCGTTAATCTCTGACCTCAACTCGTGCCACAGCTCATTGGGAATCTTGAGGAACACATCCACGACCGCGGGATCGAACTGCGTCCCGGCACACCGCTGAATCTCAACCCGCGCCTGGTCAAACGTCCGGGCTTTACGATAGGGCCGGTCGCTGGTGATTGCGTCCATAGCATCGGCCACGGCAAAAATGCGCGCCCCAATGGGAATCTCGTTGCCCCGCAGTTTGCTGGGGTAGCCGTTTCCGTCGTAGTACTCCTGGTGCGTGTAGACGATTGCCGCCGCCTCGGCCAAAAAAGGAATCTTGCGCAAAATGTGATAGCCGCGCGTGCAGTGATCGCGCATCACTTCTTCTTCATCGGGCGTCAGCTTTCCCGGTTTGCGCAAAATCTCATCGGGAATCGCCATCTTGCCGATATCGTGCAAAAACGCGCCGCGCGCAATCACCTTGATCTCGGTCGGTGAGATGCCCATGGCCCGCGCCAGCGCGATCGTGTAGGCCGTCACCCTCTTCGAGTGGCCTTCGGTCTCCGAGTCCTTCAGATCCAGTGCGTCGCCCAGCGCCTCCAGCGTCACGTCATACGAGTGCTCCAGGTCTTCCATCGCCTGGCGCAGCAACTCCGTCCGAGCGCGCACCACCTGCTCGAGATTCTGCTGGTAATTGTGATTCTCCTGCAACGCATGGCGGTGATCGAGCGCCCTCTGCACAGTGGCCAGCAGATGCTCTCGTTCAAACGGCTTCAGCAGGTAGTCATACGCGCCCCGCCGCATTGAATCGATGGCCACGCTGATGTCATGAATTGCGCTGACCATCACCACCGGCAGATTTGGCTGCTCCTCGTGAATCCGCTCCAGCAGCGCGATCCCGTTTCCATCCTCCATCACGATGTCGGTCAGCACCAGGTCAAAGGGCCCCTGGATCAGAAACTCCATGGCCTGCGAGCCGCTCCCCGCCTGTTGCACCTGATGGCCCTGGTGCTCGAGCGTCGCCCCGATCACCGACCGCACCGTCGGCTCGTCATCGACGACCAGTATCCTGGCAACATGTCCAGCCCCAGGCACAACGCGGCCTGCGCCATTTGCCGCCTTCGGCATTGCCGCTTTGCTGCCTTTAGGATTCGACTCGTTCGACGCCAAGTCGTGCCTCTCCTGCCGTTCTGACACCCATAAGTTTCTGTGGGATATGTAGGTCGAACTTACGCCAGCATCGAACCGGGCGCAAGCCCTTCTATTAGAAGTATCCAAGTATTCACTGATAGTACGCAGACCGGCCTTGGACCTCGGTTCAAACGAAAGTACCGTATCCCCTTCGCAACCAGGAGAGACGTCCCATTTATCGCCTTACTCCTGCTTTTTCTTCTTCGCGCGCCTCGCCGATACCCAGCCTTCCTTGGTTACCTGGTGCGCTCGCGCAACGGCAAGCGCGCCTGCCGGCACGTCCCTGGTAATGCACGACCCTGCGCCAATATAAGCGCCATCCGCAACCTCCACCGGCGCCACCAGCGTGGAGTCGCTGCCCACAAACACTCCCTCGCCGATCCGCGTCGCATGCTTTCTCTCGCCGTCATAGTTGCATGTGATCACACCCGCGCCGATATTCGACTTCGCGCCAATCTCCGCGTCGCCAAGGTAGGCAAGATGCCCCGCCTTCACGCCCTTGTGCAACTTCGATTTCTTCACTTCGACAAAGTTGCCGATGTGCACGTCTTCACCTATCTCACATCCCGGCCGCATCCGCGCAAACGGCCCAATGTCGGCTCCATCGGCGATTGTGCTATCCGCCAGCACGCAGCTCTGCCGGATAATCACCCGCTTGCCCACCGTGCAATTCTCAATCACTGAATATGACCGGATGCGCGTCTCCTCGCCGATCCGCGTGCTTCCCAGCAACTGCACAAACGGCTCAATCACCGCATCTGCCCCGACCTCCACCCCCGCATCGATCACGCACGTTTCCGGCTTGAAAATCGTCACGCCCGCCGCCATCAGCCGCGCTGCCGTCGCCGCACGCAAGGTCGAGTCCAGTGCTACCAGCTCGGCAATGGTGTTCGCGCCCAGCACCTCGCCCGCTTCTGCCGCTTGCGCCCCCACCACGCGCTCGCCCCCGGCGCGCAGCTGCGCCGCCATGTCCGTCAGATAAAGCTCTCCGTGCGCGTTGTTCGATGTCAGCTTGTCGAGATGCTTGAGCAGCGGCGCGGTCTTGAATGCATAAATTCCCGAGTTGATTTCTTTGATCGCACTCTGTTCCGCGGTCAGCGCCTTCTGTTCGACAATCGCCTCAACCTCCGGCGCACCTGGGGACTTGCGCACCACCCGCCCATAGCCCGTGGCATTCTCCGGCGCCGCCGTGAGAATCGTCATCGCCGCGCCCTCGCGTTGATGGACACGCCATAGCTCTTCAATCGTCTCCGCGCGGATCAGCGGCACATCGCCCGATAGCACAACGATGTTTTCGTATCCCGCGATCGCTGCCTTCGCACATTGGATCGCGTGCCCGGTGCCGCGTTGTTCCGCCTGCTCCACAAACTGCACGCCGCTCGCAGCCACTGCGTTTCGCACCCGCTCCGTCTCGTGGCCCACCACAATGAAAATATTCTCCGCCGCGACAATCTTGTTTGCTGCCGCGATCACATGGCTCAACAGCGGCTTGCCGCCCACTTCGTGCAGCACCTTCGGCCGCCGCGACTTTAGCCGCGTCCCTTTGCCTGCCGCCATAATCACGACGGCCAGCTTCATCGCCTGGTCGCCGCTCCGTTCCTGGCTCACTGTTTCTTCTCCTGTTGCGGCCGCGGAATGCTGATGTCTATAGGCTGCGCAGGACCCATGTTCAACTCATCGAGCCCCGGTTTGATCTCCGGCCCGTTGCCCACCACCAGCACCGCCACCTTGTCCGGGTGAATGTACTTTTTTGCCACGGCAGTCACATCGGCCAGTGTGACTTTCTCGATCGCCGCCTTATAGGTCTCGAGATAATCCGCCGGGTAACCATAAAACTCCAGGCGTACCCGCTCTGCCAGCACCTTGTCTCGCGTGTCGTATTGGAAGAGAAACGAATTGAGAATGTCGTCCTTCGCCCGCTTCAGCTCCACTTCCGAGTACGGGCGATCGGTGAGGGCCGAGATCTGGGCGATCGCTTCCTTCGTCGCGTCCACCGTGCTCGCGCTCTTCGTCATCGCCGTCACCCGAAACATCCCCGGATGATCGTAGCTGTAACCGTAACTGCCGCTCACCGCATAAGCCAGGCCCTTTTCTGTTCTGATCTTTTGAAACAGCCGGCCGCTGAATGCGCCGCCCAGGATCTCGTTCATTACCGCCAGCGCCGGCACGTCTGGATTGTGCCGGTCCGTGCCCAACCCCACGATCTGGATGTTCGACTGATTCACATCCGCTTTGTTGATGAAGTAGAGGCCAGGCTTGGTCTCCGCAATGGCCTCTTTGTGCGCCGGCAGGGGCTTCACCGCCGCCAGCGGCTCAAACGTCGCGCGCAGTTTTGCCTCCATCGCCGCAGCATCGAAGTCTCCACTCACGCTCACAATCAGTTTGCCGCGCAGCGTGCGATCGTGCCACGCGTTCAGATCGGCCAGCGTCACTGCGCCAATCGTTGCCAGCTCCGCCTGCCGCGTATAAGGCCCGTCCGCTCCATAAACCAGCTTCGCCGACTCGCGAAACGCAATTCCGCTTTCGCTGTCGTTCCGCCGCACAATGCCCGTCGCCGCCTGTTGCTGCGCCAGTTGCAGCTTCTCCGCGCTAAACCTGGGATGAAACAGCAAATCCACGGCCAGCCCATAAACATCGTCCGTGTCGCCCTTCAGTGAATCCCACGAAAGCGACGTCGAGTCGTTGTCCCCGCGTGTCTCGATGGTCGCCGCCTTCGCCGCCAGCAGGTCGTCCATCGCATCGCCGTTCATCGTTTCGCTGCCGCTGGTGCGCCACGTCCCGCTATACAAGCCAATCATTCCCGTCTTGGCCGTGGTTTCATCGCGCGAGCCTCCGGGAATCAGCACCGATCCGCTCACAAAAGGCAGTTCACGATCCTCCTGCAAAAAAAGCACGATGCCGTTCTTGAGCTCGATGCGCTGGGGCTGGTGCGGATTGAACGCATGCAGCGGCGGCGCAGCGATCCTCTCCCACGGCTTGCTCTGCGCCCTCAAGTTTGCGCCACCAGCCAATATTCCTATAAGAAAGCCGGCAAAAATAAGCTGAACCTTCATGCTTCCTCTCTGGCCCCTATTCCCTGTCTTCCGATTCCTGTTTCTCATTGCGCGCCCCCCTTCGCACCCTGGATTGCTGCGGGTTGCGTGTCGATCTCGGCGCTGGTCCGGTTCGAATCCACAAATACCTGGTTCGCGACGCGCCGGATGTCCGCCTTGCTCACCTTGTCCACTCGATCCAGTTCCAAAAACAGTTCGCGCCAATCCCCATACCGCGTCTGATACTCGGCCAGCGCATTGGCCAAACCCTGGTTATCGGCCAGTCCCCGCAACAAATCGGCGCGCGTGCGGGTCTTGTACATCTGCAGCTCCGCATCTGTCACATCGGTGGTCTTCAGCCTGTCAATCTCTTTATGGATTGCCTCGCGCATTTCTGTCGGCGTATGTCCCGGCAGTGGAACCGCGAAAAATGCAAAGAGACCCGGATACTTTTCTCCGGGAAACGGACTGAATCCCGCCGCTCCCGCCGCAATCCGCTGGTCGCGCACCAGGCTGCGGTAAAGCCGCGACACGCGTCCGTTCGACAAAATGTCGCTGATTGCGTCATACACCGAATTATCCGGATCGCGATAGTTCGGCCGGTGATAGCCCTCAACATAAAACGGCTGCGTCTGCTCGCGAATGATCACCGACTTCTCGGCGAACTGCTTCGGTTCCACTGTGGTCATGTCTTCCGGCTTCGGGCCGCCCGGCACTTTGCTGAAATACCTCTCCAGCATCGGCATCGCCTCGGCCGCCTTCACGTCGCCCACCACAGCGACCACAATGTTCGACCCGACATAATACTTCTTGTGAAACTCCATAGCTTCTGTCGCCGTGATCTGCCCCACCTCGCTCGGCCATCCCACTCCGCTGCGCCCATAGTTGTGCGCCACATATGCAGTCGCGAGAAATTGTTCAAACAGTCTTCCCGTCGGGCTGGAATCGGTGCGCATCCGCCGCTCTTCATTCACCACATCGCGCTCTTTATAGAACTCGCGCGGCACCGTGTCCGACAGCCTTCCACTCTCCAGCCACGCCCATAGCTCCAGCCGGTTCTCCGGCATCGACCAGAAATAGACCGTCTCATCCAGGGCTGTGTATGCATTCAACCCCACGGCTCCGTTGCGCTGCGCCACCTCGGTGAACTCATTCGGAATAACGTACTTCTCCGCCTCGGTTTGTGCGGCCAAAAACGCCTTCTTCAGCTCCGCCAGCTTCTGCTCGTCTCGCCCCACCGGCTTCAGATATTCGGCCTCGTAGGCGTCATTCGCCGTTTCCACTTTTTCCAGCGCGATCTTCTCCGCGGCGTAGTCCTTGGTCCCAATCTGGCTCGTTCCCTTGAACGCCAGATGCTCAAACATATGAGCCAGTCCGCTCGCGCCGCTGGGGTCGTTCACGTCCCCCGCATCAATAAATGTCGCAAAGCTGAAAACCGGTGCTTCCGGCCGCTCGCAGATCAGGATCGTGAGCCCGTTCGGCAGCACCTTCGTCGTGATCCTCTGCTCAAAGCTCTTTAAATCCTGCGCCCGCACGCCGCAAACGCCCATCGCCGCCAACACCAGCGCCAGCACGCTCTTCCGTAGGGAGAAAATGGCTTTTCGCTGCATCCCTGCTCCTTGGCGCAGGGCAGCTTCAAGCCCGCGCTCTTCCCAGCTATTGTCGCAGACCCGGTGCGCCAACTTTTCCCCTCAGCTGAGAACCGGCCGTCCCCCGCTTGCGTATAACCTTTGAACCTGGAGAGGGAATCATGCGCAGGTGGGCCGTCCGTCTCATTTCAACGTTGGTCGTCGTTCTGGTGGTCGCTTGCGGAGCCTTCTGGCTCCTCGAGGTCTTTCCCCGCTACAACTCGCATCCGCCCCTCAAACTCGCTCAGGGCACCTTGGCAATCCAGCACGCGCGTATCTACACTTCGCCAACCGACCCACCCATCGACGACGGCACCGTGCTCGTCCGCGACGGCGTCATCTCCGCCGTCGGCCCGCAGCTTCCCGTCCCCGCCGGCGCCACTGTGCTTCCCTGCGACCACTGCGTCGTCACCGCCGGATTCTGGAACGCCCACGTCCACTTCACTGAGCCCAAGTGGTCCATGGCCGAGTGGAAGTCCGCCGCGACCCTCAACGCTCAGCTCGCCGACATGTTTCTCAGCCGTGGCTTCACCACCGTCATCGACGTCGGCTCCAATCCCGCCGACACCTTTGCCATTCGCCGCCGCATCGAACAGGGCAACCTGGCCGGTCCCTACATCTACTCCTCCGGCACGCCGCTCTACCCGCCTCACGGTGTTCCTTATTATGTACGTGCCACCGCCCCTGGCTGGATCGTCGCCATGCTGCCTCAGCCCGCCACCCCCGAGGCCGCGCGCCGCATCGTCCGCGACAATCTCAACTCCGGTGCCGACTTGACCAAGCTCTTCACCGGCTCCTGGGTCCAGCGTGGTCACGTGCTTCCCATGCCTCTCGACATCGCCACGGCCGCCGTTGAAACCACGCACCTCAACGGCAAGCTGGTCTTCGCCCATCCCTCCAACCTCGCTGGCGTGCAGGTCGCCATCGACAGCGGCGTTGACGTGCTGGCCCACGCCGCAGACGACACCCGTGGAGTCGACGAGGCTCTCCTCGCCTCTGCCGTCCGCAAAAACATGGCCATGATTCCCACCCTCAAAATGTTTGCCTCCACCGTCACCACCGACCCCTTATATATGGATCCCATCTGCGCCGAGGTCCACCAATTCCACTCGCTCGGCGGCCAGCTCATCTTCGGCACTGATGTTGGCTACATGACCGACTACTCCACCGATCTTGAATTCATCGAGCTCGGCAAGAGCGGCCTCAACTTCCACGACATCCTCGCGATGCTCACCACCAATCCCGCCAGCCGCATGGGCGTCTCAAACCTCAAGGGCACCATCGCTCCCGGCAAGCTCGCCGACCTCACCATCCTCTCTGCCGATCCCGCTGCCGACCTCACCAACTTCGCCCGCGTCCAGGCCGTCGTCCGCTCCGGCAAGATAATCTGGCAACGTTAGTCGTTCGAGCCCGAGCATGACCGGCGTCCCTGTTCTCCAAACTCCTCGCCTCATCCTCCGCCGATGGCGCGCCTCCGATCACGCGCCTTTCGCTCTCATGAACCGCGATCCGGCCGTGATGGAGTTCTTTCCTAACCCGCTCACTGCCGAGGAGAGCAGCCGCATGATCGACCGCGCCGAGGCCCACCTCGGCCAGCACGGCTTCGGTCCCTGGGCCGTTGAACTCAAAGACTCTGGCGCCTTCATCGGCTACATCGGCCTCGTCATTCCCGGCTTCGAAGCCGCCTTCACCCCCTGCGTCGAGATCGGCTGGCGTCTGGCCTCCGCGCATTGGGGCAGGGGACTGGCCACCGAAGGCGCCCGTGCCGCCGTCGACCACGCCTTCCACGCCCTCCATCTGCCCGCCATCGTCTCCTTCACCGTTCCCGCCGACCTCCGCTCCCGCCGCGTGATGGAGAAGCTCGGCATGACCCGAGATCCCGCCGAAGACTTCGACCATCCCAACCTCCCCGGCGGACACCCCCTGCGCCGCCACGTCCTTTACCGCCTCGCTGCGGCCGATGCGCTCTCGCACGCTCCTCTCGCGCCCGCTCCCCAGTGACGCGCAGGCTCTATACTGAGTGTTGCGCCTGCGAGGAGAACACCCCTCCCATACGCCGCAATTCCGGAGGTTTTTCCTTGGTTTCCGACCGCAAGATCGCCTCGAAAAACCGCACCCGCATCCGCTCCACCACCGTCATCTGCATTCGCCGCGACGGAGTGGTCGTGATGGCGGCCGACGGCCAGGTCACCCTCGGCGATCACGTGCTCAAGCACTCCGCAAAAAAGATTCGCCGTCTCTATCAGGACAAAATTCTCGCCGGATTTGCCGGTTCAACCGCCGACGCATTCTCGCTCTTCGCCCGCTTCGAGTCCAAGCTGGAGCAGTATGCCGGCAACCTCAATCGCGCCGCCGTCGAGCTCGCCAAAGATTGGCGCACCGACAAAATGCTGCGCAATCTCGAGGCCCTCCTCGTCGTCGCCGACGTCAGCCAGACCTTCCTCATCTCCGGGTCGGGAGATGTCATCGATCCCGACGAGCAAATCGCCGCCATCGGCTCCGGAGGCAGTTATGCCACCGCCGCCGCCCGCGCCCTGCTCGAGAACACAAGCCTCAGCGCCCATGAGATCGCCGAAAAAGCGATGAAAATCGCCGGCGACATCTGCATCTACACCAACGACCACGTCACCTTTGAGGAATTGAAGGGCTAGACCGGGTATTTCGCCCGGCAGTGCACCGCATTGCGCTTGGGAGTCATCGAACAACAGAATGGCCATCTACCTGCCCGCATCCGCCGAAGAACAAGACCTCGCACTCGACGAGCTGACCCCGCGCGAAATCGTTGCCGAGCTCGACAAGCATGTCGTCGGCCAGCGCGCTGCAAAGCGCGCCGTTGCCATCGCTCTGCGCAATCGCCAGCGCCGCCAAAAGCTGCCTCCCGACCTCGCCGAAGACATCATGCCCAAAAACATCATCATGATTGGGCCCACCGGTGTCGGCAAAACTGAAATTGCGCGCCGCCTCGCCAAGCTCACCAACTCGCCCTTCCTCAAAGTTGAGGCCTCCAAATTTACCGAGGTCGGTTACGTCGGCCGCGATGTTGAATCCATGATCCGCGACCTCGTCGAGATCGCCATCGACATGGTCCGCGAAGAGCGCCTCGAAGAAGTCGAAGACCGCGCCGAGATGAACGCCGAGGAGCGCCTGCTCGACGTGCTCTTGCCTCCGCCGCCCACGTCGCCCAATCAGGACGGCCAGCTCGCTCTGCCCGGCGCCGACTCGCACCAGAGGTCGCGCGAAAAACTGCGCCAGCAGTTCCGCGAGGGCAAACTCGACGACCGCATGGTCGAGCTCGACGTCCGCGAACGCGGCACCCCTCAGTTCGGCATCATCTCCAACCAGAATCTAGAAGACATGGAGATGAGCCTCAAAGACATGCTGCCCAACATCTTTGGCGGCAGCACCAAAAAGCGCAAAATGAAAGTCGCCGACGCCTTCGACTACCTCGTGCAGGAGGAAGAAGGCCGCCTCATCGACATGGACCAGGTGAACCGCATCGCCACCGAGCGCGTCGAGTCCAGCGGCATCATCTTCCTTGACGAGATCGACAAGATCGCCGGCCGCGAGGGCGGCCACGGCCCCGATGTCTCCCGCGAAGGCGTGCAGCGCGACATCCTCCCCATCGTCGAGGGCACCACCGTCAACACTCGCTACGGCATGGTCCGCACCGACCACATCCTTTTCATCGCCGCCGGCGCCTTCCATGTCTCCAAGCCCAGCGACCTCATCCCCGAGTTACAGGGCCGCTTCCCTCTGCGTGTCGAGCTCAAATCTCTCACCGTCGAGGATTTTCTGCGCATCCTTACCGAGCCCAAATCCTCGCTCACCAAGCAGTACACTGCGCTGCTTGAGACCGAAGGTGTCCGCCTCGAGTTCGCCCCCGAGGCCCTGCGCGAGATGGCCGAGTTCGCCTTCAAGGTCAATGAGGCGACAGAGAACATCGGCGCGCGCCGTCTCCACACCATCATGGAGAAGGTGCTCGAAGACGTCAGCTTCCTTGCCCCCGACGTGGCCCGCCGCGCTCCCGATGGCGAACAGGCCGCGCTCTCCGAGGCCATCAAAAATGAGTCGACCACGCCTCTGCCTTATAACGAGCGCATGACCGCCTCCGGCCCCGAAAAGGTCTTCACCATCACGCCCGACTACGTCAAAGAGATGGTCGCCACCATCGTCAAGGACCACGACCTCAGCCGCTACATCCTTTAGCGTCGAGTCCCGGCGATTATGCTTGACGAAATATCCCAGAAGTGGGATAAATGATGACACGGCGACCTGTACAAGGCGAGAAGCGGCTCTACTGGATTGGATCGTCGCTGAAGGACATCGCTCGCTTTCCTCCTCCAGTTCAACGGTCTTTGGGTTTTGCTTTGAGTGCGGCCCAATACGGCGGGAAGCATCCATCGGTCAAGCCTTGGAAAGGGCAGCGGCCGGGAATCCTCGAGGTCGTCAAGGACCATGATGGAGATACATACAGGGCGATCTACACAGTTCGGTTTACGCAGGCGGTTTATGTGCTGCATGCGTTCCAAAAGAAATCGCCGCACGGAATTGCAACTCGGCAGTCCGATGTTGCTTTGGTGAGGGAACGCTTGAAGGTCGCGCAGCGCGACTACGAGGAAAGGCATGGCTAGAATAATCAGGGAGCGAGTCATCCTCAGCAGCGGCAATGTATTCGCCGATATGGGGCTGCCCGATGCAGCAGAACTCGATACGAAAGCACGGCTGGGAGCAGCACTCAATCAAATTGTCGAGCGGAGGCGGCTCTCTCAGGCCGATGTTGCAGCCGCGCTCGGCATCAACCAACCGAAAGTCTCTGCCCTGCTGCACTACAAGCTGGAGGGATTCTCGGTCGAACGCCTGATGCACTTCCTGGTTGCGCTCGGGCACGATGTAGAGATCGTCGTCAAGTCCAAGCCGCGCTCTCGTTCAGCACGCATCGCTGTCAAAGCCGCCTGATCGGCAGCGACTAACTTGTATCGCGCGTTGTTGAGACTGTCGGCCACTTGTCTTTGAATGCCTCTACGAATGCCGAGGCCTTCCGGCGGATCGTCTCCCACCGAGGATCAGCCAAAACCTCATTTGGATCAAGCCACTCAGGTGTCGTATCGCAATAGTGGTTCATGTCGTCTCTCAATTCGGAAGCTGCCCGGCCCTGTTCCTCCACGAATGTCGACTTATACTCGTCGATGAACAGTTCAAAGTTCGAATCGTCGAACAATACGCTGATGAGCTCTTCCGGCCGCTCCCACGCACGCGCGTTGGGCGCCAGCCACCGGCGCTCCTGCTTATCCTTGTTCGCTATCTCGCCGGCAGCCTCAATGAGATTGGCAATCCACCGTTCCGGTGTCATCGGCGGCACGCCCTTGTAATTCATGTTGAGCGCTATCCTACGACAATCCAGAACATTCGAGAAATTTCCGATTGCGCCAACCTTGCGCCTTTGCTACCTTTTTCTCGTACCTCGGCAGTCCGCGCGGCAAGTGAAGACCCGACAAAACCAGGGATCGATATTTCGCGGAATCACAGGTTCAAAGTTGACGCGACCATCAGGGAGCGGCAACCTTGCACTGATTCGGAAATGGCAAGTGTTCCCTGGCTTTGTCCTGAGCGGGCTCTACCTGCTCTCTCCCGCTCTGAGGGATTGTGGATGGAGGCGTATCAGATGCACCTGGGATAAGTGTGCCTGTGCCTCGTGCCCGCGACGCCTCTCCCTCGCCTCCACCCAAACCTCAAACAGGAGAGCCCCATGAGCCATCCCGCGCATCACCACAAAATCAATTACATTGAGTTCGCCTCGACCGACATCGAGCGCACCAAGCAGTTCTACTCATCCGCCTTCGGCTGGAGCTTTATCGACTACGGTCCCGATTACGCCAGCTTCACCGCAGCCTCGGCCGGCGTCGATGGCGGATTCTACCGAGTCCCATCAGCCCCCGAACCCGTCAAGACCGCGCCCCTCATCGTCCTCTACTCCGCCGACCTCAAAGCCACCGAATCCGCCATCGTTGCCGCCGGCGGCAGCATCGTTGTCCCCACCTTCGAGTTTCCAGGCGGCCGCCGCTTCCACTTCAGCGACGGCTCTGCCAACATCCTCGCCGTCTGGTCCGAATAACCGCTCTCAACGAAAATGGGCCGCCTTGCAAAGGCGGCCCGCTCACTCGCTGACTCGCTGCTGTCTCAGTTCACCGGCGGCGGAAGCGCCTTGCGCTTGTCCAGATCTTCCCTGACCAGCGACAGCCCCAGGATGCACCGCTCAAACCAATTCGACAGCCGCCCAAACAGCGGCGCTTCCTGCTCGTACTCGAACAGGTTGAACTGGCTCACGATGAAATAGCTCTCCTTGCCCACGCGAATCAGCTCGCCAAGGTTCGTCCGCCGTCCCCGCCGCCTGCGTCCCGGCGTCACCGCTTCGGGATACATTCCACTCACAAACAGCGCGTAGTCGCCAATGTATTTCCGCATCGAGCGCTCCGCGTCAAACGATGTCGCCGTCCCGTTCACCGGATCGGCCGCCAGCATCATCGCTTCCAGTTCCTCGATCGGATGTCCGCATGAGTCGCGCACTTTATAGAGATTCTGGGCTTCTGAGAACTCGCAGAGCAGCCGCGCAACATATCCCGTCACGTCCGGATCGTGCAGCCCCAGCTTGCCCTCATAGCTGTTGCGGACAACCTGCTGGAAGAATGGTTCGAGCGGATGAGCCTGTGTCGCCATACACGCCTCCTCTGCTACGCGCGCGCAGCCACTGCCGTTGTGAGGCCATGGCCGGTGCTTCAACGCTTGTAGCCGGAGAGCCAGCCACTGCCTATTTACATTGCTTTGACATTGAGATTAACCCAGATGTTGTGTTTGCCAAGAGGCGCCCGCATCTTTTCTGGCAATGCAGGCTCGCGACTGCGAATTCGCTAAGCAACCATTCACGCGCAGCAAGATGAGCCGCACAGCGCGGCCCATCTCTCGCAGCAGCTCAACCAGTCGCTAGCCCTTAATTTCCGGCGAAGCGCTCATCTTCCCTTCACCCAGTTCCTCGCGCACCATGGCCAGTCCCAGTATGCAGCGTTCAAATTCCTTAGTGAGTCGCGCAAACAGCGGCGCTTCCTTCTCAAACTCAAACACGTTGAACTGGCTCACAATGTAGCAGCTCTCTTTGCCTGCCTCGATCAGTTCGCCGAGCGTCGGCCCGTCCGTCTCCGCGTTCGCGTCCGTCTTCACCACGTCGTGGCACATGCCGGCGACAAACAACGCATAATCGCAGATGTATTTGCGCACTTCGCGTTCCTCTTCAAACGATGCCGCGCTGCCAAACACCGGGTCCGATGCCAGCACCATCTCTTCGAGAGTTTCGATGCGCTTGCCTGTCGCGTCATGCAACCGAAACACGCTCTCCGGCTCAGAGAACTCACAAAGCAGGCGTGTAACGTATGCGATCATCTCGGGGTCTTTCAGTCCCAGCTTGGTCTCGAAGGTCGACTGAACTACCGAATGAAAATACGACTCTAGCGGATGAACTTGCGTTTGCATACCCACCTCCACTGACCGCGCACACTGCCCTGGGGATCCTTGGCTTGAGCTCCCCCGAATGCGTCTTTCGCAGTCCGGAGCCCGTGCCCGGTCAATCGCTCTGCTTGCTGGCTGTAACACCGAGTCTACCGCGAAAGTCGCGTTTTCCAGTGATTGAAATCACGCAGGTAATCCGGTGGTAACCGTGGAAATCAACGCCTGAATAACAAAAGGGCAGCCGCTGTGGCTGCCCTCGTCTGCCGATCAAATAATTTGAATCAAACGGTTGCCGGTGCGCGCGATTCCAGCGCCGCCAGTCGATTCGCAAGCAGTGTCTCCAGTTTCACGAGCGCCGCAGAGAATCCCTCGATGCCTTCCTTCAGCTTGTCCGTCGCCATGCGATCTTCCGCATGCATGCGGTCAAACGTCGCCTTGTCCATGTTGATCTTTTCAATCGTCAGCTTCTTCGCCGCCGCCGGATCGAGCTTGCGCGGCAAATCCGCCTGTGTCGACTCGAGCTCGCCCAGCAGTTGCGGCGAAATCGTCAGCAGATCGCATCCCGCCAGCTCCGTGATCTCGCCGATATTGCGGAAACTCGCGCCCATCACCACCGTCTTGTAATCGAACTTCTTAAAGTAGTTGTAGATCTTCGTCACCGACTGCACGCCCGGATCGTCGGCGCCGTGAAAATCCTTGCCCGTGTCCTTCTTGTACCAATCCAGAATGCGCCCCACAAACGGCGAGATCAGCGTCACCCCCGCCTCCGCGCAAGCCACCGCCTGGTGCATGCCAAACAGCAGCGTCAGGTTGCAGTGAATCCCTTCCCGCTCCAGCACCTCGGCCGCGCGAATCCCTTCCCACGTCGATGCAATCTTGATCAGCACGTGCTCGCGCTTGATTCCCGCCGCGTCATACTGTCCGATAATCTCGCGTGCCTGCGCAATCGTGGCATGCGTGTCATACGACAGGCGCGCGTCCACTTCTGTCGACACCCGGCCCGGCACGATCGCCAAAATCTTTTTCCCAAACGCAATCGCCAGCCGCTTAAACGCCAGGTTCGCCACGTCCTGGTCCGTTGCGCTGTCGCCCAGCTCTTTGCGCGCATCCATCAACACCCCATCCACAATCGGCTGGTACTGCGGCATCTGCGCCGCCGTCGTAATCAGCGAAGGGTTGGTGGTGGCATCGGTCGGCTTGAACTTCTCCATCGCCTCAATGTCGCCGGTGTCGGCTACAACCGTCGTGAACTTCCGCAACTGCTCCAGCAAATTCTGCGGCATAATTCCTCCTTGGGGAATGGCGCGCTCGGCGCGGGGATGCACTCGGCTTCCAGTGTACCGCTCTTTTTGATGCCGCGGCCAACCTCCGAGTTTCGTCTGCTCGCCCGCACCCGGCGACCCCATGTTTACAGACTGTGAATATCCCATCCGCCCTTGAAGCTTCTGAAATTCCCATTAAGATGTTTACCAATGACCTTTTTCAGCGACTTGGACGCCCCTGCGTTGATTGCCATCGTCGTTGCTGTCGTCGTCAGTCTGAGCGTCTCTTTCCTCTATTTCCGAGACTGGGAAAATCACTGGACCATCGACGAAGAGGCGCCCGGAACCCTGATTGTTTTTCTGATCGCTGTCTTTCTTGTGGGCGCCGGTGCTTCCTATTCACCCAATGAACACGCACCCCGCAAGACGGTTGAAGGGGTTGCCCGCTTCGTAGCCGTGCAGCACGGGCGGCATACAACCACTGTCTTCATTTGCGCCACCAGTTGCGTCCAGACCGGCGGCTACGCGCTTGCCCTCAATGAACACGCTGCTGCCGTCACGTCCATGGCGTCGAATTACCGCTTTACCTACCTCGCGCACCCTACTGGCAACACATTCACAGGCACATCCTTAAAGGTGGTGGGCGTCTCCGATCCCGACTCGGGCCAGCTTCTTTACGCAATGGACCTGACCAACCATCCCTACCGAATTCTGGCTTACTCTTGCGATGCCGCACTGCTCATCTTTACCGTGTTCCTCGCCAGCTACCTCACGCGCAATCCACGTCGCGAAGATTCAGGTGGCGAGCGCTCCCATGAGAGCCCCGAGCAGTCAGACTCAATCTCATTAAAACTAGATTCGAGGGATTGAGTTTTTTCCCCCAGCGCGCTTACTCATTCTCGTGAAATGAACCCAACGCCGAGCCTCATTCCGTGGCAAACGTGTTTGTCAGCACTCCCAGCCCATCCATCGCCACGTCCACGCGATCCCCCGCTTTCACCGGACCCACCCCGGCCGGCGTTCCCGTCAACACCAGGTCGCCCGGCTCCAGCGTAATCGCGGCCGTGATATACGCGAGCAACTCGGGAATCGCAAAAATGAAATCCCGCGTTGATCCATGCTGCCGCACCTCGCCATTCTGGCGCGTCTCAATGGTCAGCCCCGCAGCCGGATCCACTTCATCGCTCACCAGCGGACCCACAGGGCAAAACGTGTCAAACCCCTTGGCCCGCGTCCACTGTCCATCCTTCTTCTGCAAATCGCGCGCCGTCACATCGTTGGCCAGCGTATATCCGCGCACAAATCCGCGCCAATCGTCGCCCGACTTCAACTTGCTCGCCCGCTTGCCGATCACCAGCGCCAATTCGCCTTCATAATCCACGCGCTCTGCCGCCGCCGGCATCCGCACCACGTCCCCCGGCGCCAGCAGCGACGACGGCGGCTTCCAAAACAGCAGCGGCTCTGTGGGAACCTCGTTGCCCAGCTCCTTCGCATGATCGCGATAGTTCCGTCCCACGCAAATAATCTTCGACGGAGTCACCGGCGCCAGCAGCTTCGCCTCGCTCAGCGGCAACGGCTCAAAATCAAACCCTGCCACATCGGCCACCAGCCTTTCCGTCGCCGCAGCCAGCGCACGCGCCAAATGAAACGCAGTATCCTCTTCCGGCGCATCCGCCAGATCCACAATCCACAGTTCACCGCCGCGCATCTCCACCGCGCCATAATGCGCCCGACCTTCAAACTCAAACCGGCAATACTTCATTGCGAATTTCTCCTGCTTCCCGCAGCCATCCAAAAGATCAAAGGCGCAGAGCGCTACCGATTCGGCACGCTCTCCTCTGCCTCGGCCGACCGCGCGCTCTCGCGCCCACTCCGATCCACGGCGCTCACCGCGTAGCGATACGTGTGCCCGGGCTGCACCTTCGCATCGTGAAACGCCGGCCCCACCACCGGCTCCGCCGGCGAAATCCGCGTCCACCCCGCATCTTCCTCGCGCCGGTAGACAACATATCCCGCCACATCCGTCTCACTATCCGGCTGCCAACTCAAGTCGATCGCCGTCTCGCCGCCGTTCTCGCCCAGTGTCGCCACTACCGCCAGTCCCGTCGGCGCATCCGGCGGAAACACATCCTTCGCCTCTACCCGCACCGGCTGCGAAAGCTCTCCCACCAACTCCAGTGTTTTTCCGTCCACCGTCACGCGCGCCACTCGCTGCGCACGATATTCATACGTCTCGCCGAACATAATGCTCTTATCCAGCGCCCGTCCCTTCGCCGCATTCTCGATCAGCAGGTTCTGCTCCACCGGCTCACTTGGCGCAGCCATCGCGCCCTCCTGCTTCTTCCCCGGCGGCGTCAACAGCTTCCTTTCGAGCCGCACCGCCACGCTCTCCTCATCGGCCGTCCAGTGCACCACCACACCGTCCTTGCGCACTTCGGCCGTCAATCCCGCCACCGGTCCCGGCGCCGCGCCCGCCAGCACCACCGCCGCATTCGACAACCCCGCCGTGCGTCCCTTGCGGTTCGTCAGCTCCACAAAATAACTCAACGTTCGCGGAGCCCCCGCCGCCAACCCCGCCGGCAGCGTCTCGCTCCATGTCCCCGCCGCGCCCGGAGCCAACTCCATCGTTCCGCCCACGGCCTCGCATCGGCCCGCGCCTTCCTTGCGGCACACGCTTGCTTGAACGCTTTCTTTCATCGCGAGTTTGTCTGTGTTTTTCTTCGGTATGGTCCAGGTGAGCGTAACCTGGTCGCCCGTGCGCGTCGCTGACAGGTCGCTCACTGGATCGGGCAGATTCAGCGACGGCGGCTGTGGCGCCCCCGGAGTTCCGCATCCCGCCAGCCCCGCCGCCAGCGCCATCCCCAGCGCCAATCTCCAAATTTTTCCCCAGCTCATCGCCCCTTCAGTCTAAATTGCGCTCTCGGCTTAATCCGCCGCATGCTGCGCCTTAAATCGCCGCGCCTTCATGCGATTCCCGCACGTCTCCATGCTGCACCAGCGCCGCGTGTGGTTCTTGCTCATGTCCAAAAACAACCATCGGCATCCGGGATCTCCGCACGCCCGCACCGCGCTCAACGCCTCTGAACTCATCAACTGCTCCGCGCTCAGCGCCATCTGCCACAACGGCAACTCCGGCTTGCTCTCCGCATCCACCCAGCCCCACGAGGCCCGCGATCCACTCCAGCGAAGCCCCTGCCGCTCCCGCGCCGCCTTGATCGCTTCTTCCAGCTTCGCCAACGCCGCCGCACTCGGCCTGCGCCTATCGAGCGCCGCATAAAATACCTCTGCCAGTGCCTCGCGCAGTTCTCGCACCGCCGCCAGCACCCGCTCTCCCGTCCGCTCGTCCGTCGTTCGCAGCAACTGCCTCGCGATTTTCGCCGTCAGCAATTCCGTTTGCTCCGCAAAACGAATTACGTCATCATAGGTCTCGAGCAGCTCTTCCTCCCCACTCTCGCGAAACCGCCAGTCCAGCGTATTCACCAGGTCCAGCGCCGCCCGTCCCCCATATAGCTTGAACACCCGGCCCTTTGCTGCTGAACTCATTTCGTCAGATAACCTCTAAAACAAGTTTGACAGGTTATTCGTCGATCTGTAAAGTGGTAACTGTCTATGAGCGATTCAGTGGTTATCAATCCGGCCAGCCTCCCCGCCACCGGCTCGTTCCGCCTGCGCATGATCCTGGCCTTCTTCGCCATCTACTTCCTCTGGGGAACCACGTTTCTCGCCATCCGCATCGCCGTCGAAGAGCTGCCCCCCTTCTTCGCCGCGGGCACGCGCTTCTTCATTGCCGGCATCGCCCTCTACGCCTTCATGCGCGTCAAAGGCGCCGCACTCCCCACTCCGGCCCAGTGGCGCAACCTCGCCATCATGGCCCTCACCATGTTCGTCGCAGAATACGGCCCGCTCTTCTGGGCCGAAAAATTCGTCCCCTCCGGCATCGTCTCCGTGCTCGCCGCGACCATCCCCATCCTCACCCTCATCCTTGAAATGCTCATCCTTCGCCAGCAGCATTTCCGCGTCAGCATTCTCCTCTCCTCGCTGCTCGGCTTTGCCGGCGTAGGCCTCCTCCTGCTGCGCGGCAATGGACTGTCCTTTCCCCTCGTGCCCTGCATCGCTGTTCTCGCCGGCTCGGTGTCCTGGTCGCTCGGCGCCGTGCTCAGCCGATCGATGGACCTGCCTTCCGCGCGTCCCCTCACCGCGGGCGCCATCATGATGCTCGGCGGCGTCGGCTTGCTTCTGCTCTCCGCTTCCTTCGGCGAATTGCACCCGCTGCCCCACATCTCCCTACGCGCCGCACTCGCCGTCCTCTACCTCATCGTCTTCGGATCGCTGGTCGCCTTCACCGCCTATATCTGGCTGCTCGCCCACATGCCCGCTTCCAGCGTCTCGAGCTACGCCTACGTCAACCCAGTCGTCGCCGTCGCCCTCGGTCACTTCGCCGCCGCCGAGCCCGTCACCGCCCGCACCCTCGCCGGAACTGCCCTCGTCATCTTCAGCGTCTTCCTCACCCTCCACCAGCCCAAACCCGCCAGCCCTCCAAAACAAAAAGCCCAATCCGCCTGAATTCCGGCTGCCCGCCTCAGCAGCCTTACGTCCCCGCTGCATGCCTCGTCACCTAATCCCCAGCACGCCCGTTCGCTGGGACCCTGAATTCTCGCCGGCCTTAAAAGCTGTACGTCCCCGCTGCATGCAATGCCCCCATGCCTTATCCTTGCCTACGACTTCGATCCAGTCCGGCTCCGCCGCCCTAATCGCGTCCCTCAGAAAGGCACCCGTGCTCATCTTCGCCTCCATCCTCGCCATCTTCGTCTACGGCATGATCGCCGCCATGCTCGGCACCATCCTCCCCGACCTATCCGCCCGCTTCCACCTCACCCCCACGCAAAACGGCACCATCGCCTTCGCCCAGGCCCTCGGCCTCATGATCGCCTCGCTCGCCGTCGGCCCCCTCCTTGACACCCAGGGAGACAAAATCGGCCTCATCCTCGGCCTCCTCGCCATCGCCATCGCCCTCTTCGCCCTCCCGCGCTCCGGCGGATACGCCACCATCGTCTTCCTCCTCTTCCTCCTCGGCGTTGGCGGAGGCATCGTCGTCACCGGAGCCAACGCCCTCGCCTCCGCCGCCTCCCCCGACCACCGCGCCACCGCCCTCAACCTCGTCAACCTCTTCTTCGGCCTGGGAGGACTCGTCACTCCCTTCGTCGCCGCCAATCTCTTCAAAAACCGCTCCAACCAGCTCTGCTACGCCATCGCGTCCTTCACCGTCATCGCCCTCGCCGTCCAGGCCATCACTCCCATGCCGCCCCCCGCCGGCGGCGCCACCTTCGTCCTCGCCCAGGCCGCACCCATGCTCGCCCAGCCCCTCCTCCTCATGCTCGGCCTCTTCCTCTTCCTCTACGTGTCTTGCGAAGTGGGCGTCTGGAACTGGCTCCCTCGTCACCTCATCGCCCAGGGCATCCCCGAGTCCCGCGCCCTCAACATCCTCTCTCTCGGATTCGCCCTCGGCCTCCTCATCGGCCGCGTCCTCGTCTCCCCCATCCTGATCCATGTCCCCGCCGTCCACGTCCTGCTCGCCGCCTCCATCGCCATGGCCGTCACCACCTTCCTCATGCTGCGAACCAATAAACCCATCACCGCCGCAGCCCTCGTCTTCGTCGCCGGACTCTCCATGGCCCCCGTCTTTCCCACCACCCTCGCCATCGTCGGAACCGCGTTCTCCCAGCGCCCCGGCACCGCCATCGGCTTCGCCATCACCTGTGGGTGGGCCGGCCTCGCCGTCAGCTCCCGCATCATCGGCGCCATCGCCGGAGACAATCCCGCCCGCCTCAAAAAAGCCCTCCTCCTCATCCCCGCCTCCGCCGTCCTCATGATCGGCTTGAACCTAGCCATCATGTCGTCAATCCGATAGACGATAAAGCGCCTCTGTGCGCAATTATCTTGCGTCACAGAACTGATTGCCCTCTGGGTAGAGCGGCAAATGTCGTCAATTGGCTAGGAAAATGGTCGAATGTGATCGCTGTGCTTCCTAACGGCCCATTGGAATAAACCACCACAATTCTCGAATTCGCGACAGTTTGCACACTCGGGAAGATAAAGATTCTTCCAATCGGAAATTGATTTTTTCGAATACTTCCATAATGACGGCCTTAGCACGCAAAGCTGATGGTTGTAGAGCGAAACTGTCATGCCCCGTTCAGTGAGATATTCGACAGTCGTCTCAAGCTGATCCTGATATTCAAAAGGATCAATCCAGAGCATTTCGATATTTCGCGGAGTATATCCAACGTACTCCAAGCCCATAAGAGCAATGTGCTCAACAAATGTGAGATTGCGATAGATATACTCCGCAAGCTTCGTCAGCCGGGGAACAGTAAGCTTGTGCAAGACAACTCGAACCTCTACCCGAATATCATTTCGAGCCGCTTGGTGCATTCCAGCTACCGTCTGATCGAAGGCCCCTCGCGCTTGAACAACAAAATCATGATCGCCCGCGAAATCACTGTAAAGAGGAATCCCTAAACTGATGTTTGGATGGTGCAAGGTCGAAAACTGGCGTGCGTATTCGCCCCAAGCAAACGTCCGCCCGTTCGTAAGTATATGAAGTTCAGTATCCGGCAGCGCCTCTTTAAGCTGCAGAATGAGGGCGAAGAGGTTATCGCCGAGAAGAGTAGGCTCTCCTCCCGTTATAGTCATGTAACGCGGATGGGGAGCGATCATATCAATCAGTTCCAAGTTCCGCTTTGTTAGGGCCTCCGTATCATCTTTATCCTTTGGGGGCTGCGAGCACATCAGACAATTGCTGCTGCATCTCTCCGTGACAAACATATGATGGTGGTGCTCATAGGGACGGTAAAGTGATCTTACAAATCCGGTTTTGCCGTTGATTGCAATGATGTCTCCATCACGGAGATGCTCCGTCTCCCTAAGTCGCTGAATGAATGGCACATTGGGATGTTGCAAGAACTCACCAACCGAGATCGCAGCCCTATATCCAGTCAGATCGGGCTCTCGTGAGCTTTCGTCGGTGCTGAGCAATCGAATTCGTTGACCGCGAAACTCGGCGTCTACTTGATCAGTAGTCACGATTCCGACGATTTCACCGCTGAAATTCGACGAAACGCCGGAAGTAGTCAGTCGCATTCGGAAGGCTCATTTCTCGAATTCTGAATTCTCAGCCACGACCAAAAGATTCGCATGATGATGGGGTCACCTTGCTCAATTAGAGAAAAAAGGTGCTTTATGACTTCCATGTTTCTGGCGCAGAATCCACTTGAAGGTCGATTGCCGTACATATCCCCTTGAGTGGCGTGGTGATAGATCGGATCCGCCCCGCAATACGGCTGGAAAGCACAGTCAGAGCAGCCTGCTAGCGCTTGATTGCACGATGCCCCAAACATTTTGAGAGCAGCCGGGCTTGTGAATAGACTCCTCCGAGTGTCCCTGTGGACATTGCCGAGACGAAATGTCAAATCGTTCATCTCCGCGAGCATTCGAGATTCATCAGAAGCAAAAACGTCGCCATTGTAGTTGTAGACCAAGACATTCCATGCCTCGCCGGCGGGAGACTGCAAGTCCACATAGCCAGTTCCGAAGGGGGTCAAAATCTTCGAAAGCAGAATCTGCGAATATACTTCGGTGAGCCGGAATCCCCTCTTGTTGATTTCTAGAATGTGCGCCAATCCCTCTTTGTAAAACTCAAGAAATTGCTGCATTTCATAGCCGGTGCGATGCTTTGTTTTGACTGCGAAGCCATAAGGACTAATCGGCCGAAGGAATATCGAATGAAAGTCTCGATTGACATACTCGTCGATAATCTCTTTCACGTAGTCGAGAGAAGCTAATGTGGTGGTCATCAATGCAGCGACGTTCTTGCTTCCGAGAATAGAGCGAGATCGCTCAATTCCTTCGATCGCCCGCTCGTAGCTGTCATTTCCAGGCCTTGGCCGGTTCATATTGTGCAGTGCGGCTGGGCCGTCAAGGGAGGTCGATACCTTCACTTCCTCGTCGCGAAAAAACACAAGCATTTCGTCGGTGATACAAGCCAAATTCGTCGTCACGACGATATCGAGATGCTTCCTTCGGATGCGCGCGGCTTTCTTTGCGCGAGGAACTATATATCGAATCACTTCAAATGCGAGCAAAGGCTCGCCGCCTTGCAGTTCGAGTGTCAAATGAGTAGACGGGCTCGCCATCATAAGTTCTATCGCGCGATCCGCGGTTGTCGTGCTCATGTCGAATTCTCCGCGAGCCGCGGTTTGGCGCGAAACTTGGCAATAATGGCAGGAATGTTCGCATCGAAGTGTCACCACAAAGATGTGGAGCTTTGTCCCGCCATAGATGTGGTTGAATTTGGAACGGATTTTTGTCGCCAGCAAATCAAGTAATGGGGACGATGTGTCGTCATACAAGAACTGTTTTGACTTTAAGTCTCGGTATAAGCCCGAAGTGACATCTATGCTCCCATCGAGTAATTTTCGGATAGTCCCCTCGGCCACAAAAATGAATTCGCCCGCCTCGTTCACGAGCAATTCCTTTTCGCTGAAACGCGTAAACCGGAAAGGTAGTAAAGAGAAGTGTTTCGGTGCCGGCGCAAACTCTTGGAGGGCGTAAAAACTACGAGCCATCTCAAATCTCCCTCAGCGCTGAGCGTTACTGAGGATTTTGAACATTCCGTCAGGCTTCATTTCTTCTATTGCGTCGCCAAACTTGCCGCTAGGCTTCTCTTCGAGAACTCCCGCCTCAGAAAAGGCTTTTGCCAGAAGTAAATCGCGAATCTCAGAAGTTCTCGCGTCAATCCTTTCACGCAAAGCAAAGTCCATCGCTTGCGCGAGAAATTCCCGCTGAACACTTGCGATCTGGTCTTCTGAAACGTGATCCTTTGCGGATAGCACCACTCTCGCCGCGTCTTCGCCGTCCCTCTCAATTCCACAAGAGAAATCGCGGGAAAACCAATAGCAAGTCTTCATCAATGCGTCGATGCTAACGAGAGCTGTTTCCACGCGCACGACAGCCTTCGAGTGGTCGCGGCCAACGCTGGGATCAGCCATTATCAGTAGGCGCTCGATGAATGCGACGAATGTGAGTCGTGAGATGAGTGAGAGGAATGAGAATCATGACTTGCGAGCATCCTAAAGCCGAACCTCGATTGCTTTAGGATCAGCTTTGGTCGAATTGGCTTAGCTGCCCGCTGATCTTGGACCGAAAATATGTTTCGGTCGGGCAACGGTGATGTAACTGGCTGAGCCGCTGACGTGGTTCCGGCGAAGCTTATTGCGCCCCCAACTAGGATCGCAAGTTTACTCGCGATTCGAGAGAGCAAGACCTTCGATTCATCCATTTGCAGCCTCCAGGGGAAATCTGTAGACCTGAAAAGATAGGTCAGATATACGCGATGAAAAGCAAGGAGTCAACTTGTGATTTGAGCCTGTTGCACGGTTGTAATGGACGAAAGTTACCTCATTTTGGTCAATACGCCATTCCTCGTAACCTTTGCGATTTAGAAGCAAACTCCATCGCATACGAAGCATCTCCGGCGGCACCCAACACCGTCCCGCGCCGAAGTCAGAACCCGGCCCCTCAAATTCTTGTCAATAGGCAATCTGAAAAATAGTTTGCAACCCCTTTGTTTTCATCGCAAAATAGTTGATCGATTTTGCGTATTAATTATCTCGATTAGCGCATAATAGAGAAGTAGTCAAAAACAAGGGCATGGGAACCAATCCCATGCCCTTTTCCTTTTCAGGAGCGGACGATGCCCAGCAACGCGCAAAAACCGGCCAACAGCGTGACCGAAACCGCGATCCCCGTGTTTGCCGCACCCAATTGGCGCGGAGCGCAGTTGGCCCCACCGCAGGTGGCGCAGTTGCCAAAAGGGCGCATCGCAATTTCCGTTAACCCTGTACTGCTGTATGCGAGCCGCTCACAAGTCCTACCGCACCACCAGTTGCCTCAGGGCAAATATCAAGTTAGCAAGAGGCTTTTTCCTGTATCCCCGTACAACGCGCCGTGTCAGATGCCTCGGGAACTAAAGCCTGCGAAGACGCGTGCACGCCTCATCCAGGTCCGCATCCTTCTTCGCAAAGCAGAAGCGCAGCAGTTCCTCGCCGCGCCCCTTGCGAAAGAACGCCGAACCGGCCACCGCCGCGACCCCGGTCTTGGCCAGCAGAAACCGTGCTTTTTCCGCCGACATTTTCCCAGGTAAATGCGTCGCCCGTGCCAGTACGTAATATGCGCCTGCCGGCACACTCGGCTCCAATCCCGCACCGCGCAGCGCCGCCAGCATCCGCTCCCGCTTGGACTGATGATCGGCCGCAAGCTGCGTGTAGAAGCTGGGCGGGAGCTCCTCCAGCCCCGCCGCCGCCGCATGCTGAAAGGCCGACGGCGCGCAGACATACGTCAGGTCGTGGAAGTAGGCCATGGCTGCCATCCACTGTGCGGGCGCCGTCACATACCCGAGCCGCCACCCCGTCACCGAGAACGTCTTCGAGAATCCCGACATCACGATCGTCCGTTCGCGCATGCCCTCGAGCGTCGCCGGGCTGATGTGCCGGGTACCGTCATACACGAAATACTCGTAAATCTCATCGGTAAACAGAAACAAATCGCTGTCGCGGCAGACGTTTGCAATAGCCTCAATCTCCGCCAGCGAAAACACCTTGCCGCTGGGATTCGCCGGCGTATTCAGCAGGATGGCCTTGGTCCGCGGAGTAATCGCGGCTTTCAGCTCATCGACATCGAGCGCCCAATCCGGCTCGGCCAGCGCGACTAGCACCGGCTCTACGCGCATCGACTGCAGCGTGGCGACATGGTAACCATAGAACGGCTCAAACAGCAGCACTTCGTCGCCAGGATTGAGCAGAGCCATGGCCGCTGCATGCAGACCCGCCGTCGCACCGCTCGCGACCAGCACTTCCGTTTCGGCGTCGTAGTCGAGGCCGTAGTCCTTCTTCTGCTTTGAAGCGATGGCGTTGCGCAGGCGAGTGATGCCATCGAGCCGCGTGTAGATGTTGTATCCGGCGCGGATCGCCGCGATGGCTTCGGCCTCGACAGGCGCAGGAACCGGTGTGTCGCATACGCCCTGGGCCAGGTTGATGCCGCCGATTCGTTCGCACTCGACGGACATGGCGCGGATCTCGGACTGCATGACGCCGGGAGCGAGTTCGCTCAGGCGGAGACGAGAAGCGGTTTCAGATTGAGACCCGACGGTCTGCGGCATCGTTGAAGCGGCTCCGAGATACTTTGCCATTTTACATTTAGGGCAAACAAAGCCGGTCCCGCAGCACTCCCCGCGCCATTATCAAAAGCGATACGGCGTGCGAGTTGCTCGCATCCGAAACGTCGGTGAATGATTTGAACGTTCAGGCCAGAGAAGGTTTGAGCGCGGGCATGTTGAGTTTCGAGGAAGACAGTTCCCCAACGCCGAGCCGGGTGAGCGTGAGGACCGTGATGTCGTCGTCCTGGCCAAAATTCTCCGCAGTCTGCGCGATCGCTTCGGCTGCCAGGTTGCTGATTTTGGCCGCGCGCTCAAAGCCAAAGAGCGTGCCGCTCTTGTCGCGTGCCTCAACCACTCCGTCAGTGACCAGAGTGAGCTGGCTGTTGCTGGCGAGATTGAAAGCGGACTCGCTGTAAACCGAGTTGGCGGCAAGGCCGAGCGGAAGGCCGTTGTCGACCGGAATCTCTTTGCCTTGCACATAGGGGAAGACGTGGCCTGCGTTGGCAACGGTCACAGCGCCGTTCGATTCAATGCGCAGAACCAGACAAGTGGTGAATCCGCCGTGGCTGCGAGCAAGCATGCGATAGTTCATCGCGGTCAGGATCTCGCCGGGGCTCTGCGTGTAATGGGCCAGGGTGCGGATAGTTCCGACAAGGAGCGATACGGTCATGGCAGCGGGCATACCTTTTCCGCTCACGTCGCCAATCGCGATCAGGACGCCGCCATTGCGAATGGGAAGGATCTGGAAGAAGTCGCCACCGACCTGGCTGGCAGGCTTATAGACGCTCGAGATCACGAACCCGGGAACGGGTGGAATCTCTGCCGGAATCAGAACCTGCTGCACAGCCCGAGCTGATTCGACCTCTGCGCGCCAGCGCTCGCGCTCCCGGAGGCCTTGTATAAACCGGCGCATCAGCAGCACAAATATGATGGCGAGGGTGAGCAGGCCTGCGAAATTTGGAACGCCCACCACGATCCCTGACAATCGGATGATAGTGGGAATATGCACAATCGACAGCTCCTCCTGGTAAAGCCACAAAATCATCAGGAGTACGGCGGGCAGCGCCAGCCAGCCATCGGTCTTGCTCCGGCGAATGCCCCGATAAGTCACCCAAAGGATCAACAACCCGAGCAGCAGTTTGAAGGCCACAGTCAGCGGCATCAGCCAAGATGAGGCTTCGACGGGCACGATGCTTCCATAGAGAGGAGCACGCAGCATCGAAGTCGCTAAAGCGGATAACAGGGCAAGAGCCAGAGCGATCCGCCGAATTCGCTTCATCTGCTCGAGACCGAACCAATATCCCCAGAAGATCACCCAAAGTCCGAAACTAAGCGGCGTGAGAACGACGTCGAGTGAGAATACTTCGATCTGCATTGGCAGCCAGGTGGAATAGTAGCCGGTGAGTACCACGGCCCTGGACAGGAAAGTCCAGGTGCAAGCCGCTCCCAGCCAGAGATAAGCCCGCTCGCTGCGGTCAATGCGGAAGAGGGCAAAAGCCAGAAGCGCGGCCAGCAGTAGAGTTGCAGCCTGCAAAAAGTTGCCAAGCTCCGATCGATTGATTTCGCCCCAATCCAGCCGCAACATGGCGTCAATGGCCGGAGCCTCGCCGAGCAGGGGGGCGCCGTGCATTCCGCCGGCATCCTGCGCGGTAAATGGCGTATCAGGAGACATCCACATTCGAATCGAGATGGTTGCGGGGCCGTCGCCGATGTCTTCTGGAAGTAGAAAAGCGCGCGGCTGAGCGTTATAAAAGGTGACGTGCTTGCCGCCAAAGCGGCCGAATTCGCCAATCAATTTGCCGTTGACGTAGACCTGGTAGGCGTCGTCGAAATCCTGGGGCATTTTGAGGGCCAGCGGCGTGCCATTGGCCCTGTTTGCAATATTGATTTTCAACCGGTACCAGGCATAGCCCGTGACACCCGGATAAGCATGAGCCGTCCAGCCAGGAACAAAGCCGCTGGACCCGTTAACCGGATCGTAGGATCCCTGCGGCGGCGTGAGGTCAAAATTGCCCCAGGCCGAGTCGTCGAAGCTCGGCTCAATCCAGAGAGGCGCGCTGCTAGTGGGATCGATGGGTGAGTCTCCGATTTGAAACTTCCAGGATCCCGTGAGCAAAGCCGCAGGTTGACCAAGAGCGACTTGGGTCACATTGCCGTATTGAGGCAGCGCGGCTGGAGGCTCTACCGTTTGCGCCGCGGCGAGGACGCAAGAGCCAAACAAAGCCGAAATCGCGAATGAAAGAAAGCGCCGCACGGTTGAAGAGACCTCTTGGCTGGAGGAAGCCGATGCTCGAACTATAACCATTAAATGGCTCGGCTTGGAAGCCAATTCATCAGGAAGCACCGAAACCGAGTGCGATCGGGCACAGGAACGGGCAGTAGTCGCGGCGTAGAATCGTGGTTTCAGGGGCGTTAGGTTGCATGAGCTGTCGATAGTTTCGAGTGTGGTCGATGCGGTGATTGACTCTATGGCTCCGTATCCCGGCGCGAGGGTCAAGGAGGTGCGGCTTCGGGTGGGCGCGCTCGCTTCAGTGGTTGAGGACTCGCTCCAGTTCTGCTATGGCATTGCAACCGAAGGCACGCCTCTGGAAGGCTCCAAGCTTGTGGTGAATGCTGTGCCCGTGGTGATGCGCTGCGAGTCATGCAGCGCGGATGTGGAGATCGCGAGCCTACAGAGTTTTCGATGCCCACGTTGCAACGCGCCGGTGTCGAATCTGCTCCAGGGACGCGAACTTGAGATTGAGTCGATTGAAATCGAAGAAGCAGAAGAGACGGTGAAGAAATGACCACACGGATTGTGGAGTTGCGACAAGGGATTCTGAAAAAGAATGACGAACTGGCGCGGGAACTGCGCGGACGCTTCGTGGGTGCGGGCGTGCTCGTGCTCAATCTCGTCTCCAGCCCCGGCACAGGCAAGACTGCCTTTCTGGAACGCACCTTGCGCGATCTACGCGCAGGCGGCTCGCGCGTGGCCGCGCTGGTTGGCGATCTTGAAACCGACAACGATGCGCGTCGCCTGGCGGCCAGTGGAGCGCCCGTCCGTCAGATCAACACCCATGGCATCTGCCATCTCGAGGCCGAGATGGTGTCGAAGCATCTCGAAGGGTGGAGGCTGGCAGAGCTGGATTATTTGTTCATCGAAAACGTCGGCAACCTCGTGTGCCCGTCGAGCTACGATTTGGGCGAAAGAATTCGCGTGGCCCTCTTGAGCGTGACTGAGGGCGAAGACAAGCCGCTCAAATATCCCACTCTGTTCAACTCGGCCGATGCAGCGGTGATCACGAAGATGGACATTGCCGAAGCTGTGGGCTTCGATCGCGAGACAGCACTCCGAAACATTCAGGAGATTAGGCCGGGGATCAGGGTTTTTGAGACGTCTGCCAAGACTGGCACGGGCATGGCTGAGTGGCTGGAATACCTTAGCGAGCAGCGTGCGGGCAAATCTGCAAGCTAGCGAATCGACCTCTTCGCGGAATAGAATCCGCCTTACCATGAAGACCGCGAAGCCGAAAGAAGCAGCAAAAAACGGCATTGCTGCAGTTGAAGCCTATCTGGCCCGAGTGCCGGAGCCGGCGCGAACGACACTCCACAAGGTTCGCGCAACCATCAAGGCGGCGGCTCCGAAGGAAGCGATCGAATGCCTTAGCTACGGGATTCCGACGTTTCGCTACAATGGCGCCCTGGTATCCTACGCGGCATTTAAGAGTCATTGCAGTTTTTTCCCACTTCAAGCTTCGCTCATCGACGCGATGAAAGACGAACTCAAGGGCTACCGCACATCGAAGGGAACATTGCAGTTTGCGGTGGACAAACCGTTGCCGGCGGCGCTGGTGAAAAAGATGGTGAAGGCGCGTGTGGTGGAGAACGAGCGGAAGAGGATGACTTAGATCGATCACTCGGTGATTTGGATCACACTCGCTCGACTGGAGCCGGGGGTATAAGGTAGTTGCCATGTGCTTAGCCATTCCCGGAAGAGTCGACGAGATCACGGTTGAAGGCGACCTGCGCGTAGGTCGTGTGAACTTCGGCGGGGTGGTCAAGCGAGTCTGCCTCGACTATGTTCCCGAGATCGAAGTCGGCGACTATACCATTGTGCACGTTGGGTTTGCGATCTCCAGAATTGATCAGGAGAGCGCCGAGAAGACACTCGAGACCTTTCGCCAGATGGGCATGCTCGAAGAAGAGTTAGCCGGCGAAGAAGAGCAGTTCGCCCGTGCTGCCAGGGCACCGCAGGCCTCATGCCCCGACGGAAGTTGCCAGACCAGCGATGAAGCCCCGTCGCTTTGGACGCCAGCAAAACACGATTCCAGATGAAGTACCTGACAGAGTTTCGCAATGGCGAGATCGCTCGATCGATGGCGCGGGAGATCGCCCAGATTGCGACGCGGCCGTGGAAAATTATGGAAGTCTGTGGCGGGCAGACGCACTCCATCATTCGCAATGGAATCGATCAGATGCTGCCGGCAGGCATCGAAATGATTCACGGGCCCGGCTGCCCGGTCTGCGTGACTCCCCTTGAATTGATTGACAAGGCTTTGGCCATTGCCGCCCAACCCGGGGTGATTTTCTGCAGCTTTGGCGACATGCTGCGTGTGCCAGGAACCGACGCCGATTTGTTTCAGATCAAGGGCGCTGGCGGGGATGTCCGCGTGGTCTATTCGCCGCTTGATGCGGTCGATTTGGCCGCGAAGAATCCTGACAAGCAGGTGGTCTTTTTCGGCGTAGGTTTTGAGACTACTGCACCTGCAAATGCCATGAGCGTGCATGTGGCCAAGCGGCGCAACCTAATGAATTTTTCAGTGCTGGTGTCGCATGTCCTGGTTCCGCCGGCCATTGCCGCAATCATGAGCTCGCCGGGAAATAGGGTGCAGGCATTTTTGCTCGCGGGACATGTATGCAGCGTGATGGGCTACTGGGAATATCCGCCCCTCGCCGAGAGATTCAAAGTTCCGCTTGTGGTCACCGGCTTTGAACCTTTAGATCTGCTTGATGGGATTCGCCGAGCGGTGATTCAACTTGAAGCGGGCCGTCACGAAGTTGAGAACGCCTATGAACGCGTTGTGACATTTGATGGCAACAGCGCGGCCCAGAAACTGTTGAGCGAGGTATTCGAGGTGACCGATCGCGCGTGGCGCGGAATCGGCGTGATTCCCAAGAGTGGCTGGCGGTTGAGCGAGGCCTATCGGTCGTTCGATGCCGAGGAGCGCTTCCACATCACGGGCATCCACACTGAAGAATCGCCGCTCTGTCATTCTGGAGACGTTTTGCGTGGAGCGATCAAACCCGCGGAGTGCCCGGCATTTGGCAAGGAGTGCACGCCACGACATCCGCTGGGCGCGACCATGGTCTCGAGCGAGGGCGCGTGCGCGGCCTATTACAACTACGGACGTTTCATTTCAGCCGAAGATCTGGCCGGCGCTGGATCGGCATTATCCGGGGCAGCCAATGGCTGAGAATTCTGGCGCGCCGGATTTTACGAATTGGTCGTGTCCATTGCCGCTGGCAGGGTATCCCACAATCGTGATGGGTCACGGCGGCGGAGGCAAGCTGGGCAACGAGCTCGTCGAGCATCTCTTTCTTCCCGCGTTTCGCAACCCGGCGCTCGAAAACCTTGGCGATGCTGCCGTGCTCGATCTCGGCTCGGGCCGCTTGGCTATGAGCACCGATTCCTTTGTTGTGCAGCCGCTGTTTTTCCCCGGTGGATCGATCGGCGCGCTCGCCGTCAATGGCACCGTCAACGACCTCGCTGTGTCGGGTGCAGATCCCAGGTTTCTGAGCGCAAGCTTCATCCTTGAAGAAGGCTTTCCCCTCGCCCAGCTCGCCGCCGTTGTTGACGCGATGGCGACGGCTGCGGTCACCGCAGGCGTGCGCATCGTGACCGGCGATACCAAGGTCGTCGAACGCGGGCATGGCGACGGCTGCTACATCAATACGGCTGGCGTGGGTCTGCTGCGCCCAGGTATTCAGGTAGGCCCGGATCGGGCACGGCCGGGTGATGTCGTGCTGGTGTCAGGAACGATGGGCGATCATGGCATGGCGATCATGAGCGTGCGCGAGGGGTTGGAGTTCGAGAGCCAGATTCGCTCCGACTGCGCGGCCCTCAACGGAATGATTGCCGAAGTGCTCGACGAAGCAGGCCTCGCGATTCATGCAATGCGCGACCCGACGCGCGGAGGCCTCGCCTCAACGTTGAATGAGATTGCGTCGTCGTCGAATGTGGGCGTGGAGATCGACGAAATGTCCATGCCGGTGCGGCTTGAGGTGCAGTCGGCGTGCGAACTGCTTGGCCTCGATCCGGTCTATGTCGCCAACGAGGGCAAGGCCGTCTTCTTTGTCGCGCCCGAGGCCGCGAGACGCGTGCTCGAATTGCTTCGTTCGCATCCGCTGGGGCGAGAGGCGGCGCAGATTGGGAAGGTGACGGCGGGGCATCCACGGATGCTGGTGGCGCGCACGGCGATGGGCGCGAATCGAGTGATTCCGACCCAGATCGGCGAGCAATTGCCGAGGATCTGCTGACGCACCGGCGAAAAACGAATCTCGAATTTCTATTGAACAGTTACAGTCACCTGCTGCGTCGACCGCCCGTATTGATTGGTCGCGTTGAGCGTGTACGTGGTGGTCGCGGTCGGCGTGGTGGTGACCGTGCCACCACTTACTCCGCCCAGCACATCGATAAAATCATACGAATCGTTGGTTGTGTCCCAAGTGAGCGTAACCGGCGTGCCCGGGGTGATGGAGTAACTCGAAGCGGTGAAGCTGTTGATCGTCGGCGGATTGCCTGTGGGCGCGGTGGCATCGTCGTATCCGGGCCACGCCGGGGTCATTTGCACCACTTCGAAATTCTCCGAGCCGATGGCGTCTAGATTGACGAGATCGTTGTCATCCCAGCGCGGATCAGGTACGCCCTGGAAGTAGAAGTAGCCGCCGTTGTCCGCCAGAATCATGCCGTACGTCTTCATTGCGGTGAGAATGATCTGGTTGGTGGCCGAATAGCCGGAGATATCGAAGCTGGCTTTGAGGCGGATGCGCATGCCCATCACGTTGCTCACGCCGTAGACAGTTCCGGCGGCGTGGCTGGCTGGCGAGACGAAGTAGCCGTCGTTCGCGTCGTTCTTAGTTTGCTGCATGGTAAAGCGGATGGCGTGGTTAATGGCGCCGGAGGCAACCTCGTCATAACGCACAAGGCCGGGGAAGATGGCGAGTCCTGCGGCGTCGGCCGAGGTCCAGCCCCAGGGGCGCTGCTCGAAGTTCTTCAGGTCCCAGATCGTCTCTGACGACGACGCCCACTGGCCATTGCAGCGGTGCGTGTTGAATGTTTCGTAGAGCATGCAGGCGTTGCGATCGAGCACCAGGACGTGCGAGTCGCCAATATAGGTGTCGGGCCATCCGTCGCAATCCGCAGGTGCGCCCTCGATAGGCGCGGTAATCGGAAACGGCGCCATTGCCACGTCGCTCTCACTTGCATAGTCGATCACGTCAACGGAGATGAGCGGAGTGGTGCTGGAGTCGATGACAACGTAGGGTATGCCATAGTTTCCGCCGGCGACGGACGACCAATCGTGATGCAGGTGTAGTCCGGTAAAGCCTGCCGCAGTTGTGATCGCGTCGTTATTGGGGTCCAGCGGAGCGTTCGAGATGTCGGTGTTCCACGGGCTATCCGCTGGGAAGGGAACGAAGCCGTTGAGGCTGGCGTTGTTGCCGGTGCTCATTTTGCTGCAGGCGGAGGCGGAGGTCGCCGCATCGATGGTGAGACTGAGGTCGACGTTGGCCGACTGCTTTGGCTGCGACGCATCGGTGACAGTGATTGTCACTGGCACTGTGCCCACATCGCCCGCGAGAGGCGTGCCTGTGATCGTACCGGTTGAAGGATTGATCGACAAACTGGCCGGCAACCCGCTCGCGGCGAAAACGTAGGGCGTGGCTCCGCCGATGGCCGTGATCGACCCGGCGTAGGCGGTGCCAACGGTGCCAGCGGGCAGCGAGGCCGTTGTGATCGCGAGACTTCCGGGAAGCACTTGAAGGCTGATTTGCGCAGTCGTGGTTTGAGGCGAGGTCGTGGCTGAATCTTTCACCGTGAAAGTCGGCGTATAAGTGCCCATGGTTCCTTGCGCCGGCGAACCGGTGATTGCGCCGGTGGATGCATTAATGGAGAGTCCGCTGGGCAGGCCGCTGGCGCTGAAAGTGTAAGGCGCAACCCCACCTGAGGCCGCGATGATACCCGTATAAGCCGTGCCAACAATCCCATTGGGCAGAGCGGTGGTGAGAATGGCGAGCTTTGCAGGAGCGATCGTGAGGCCCAGCACGGCCATCGCGGTCTGCTGTGGACTCGACGTATCCGTCACTGTCACCGTGACGGTTGCGTTGTCGATTGCGCTTTGCGCGGGGGTGCCTGCAATGACGCCGCTCGATGTGGCGATGGAAAGTGCCGAGGGGAGTCCGCTCGCGGAATAGGAATAAGGCGCCGTTCCGCCAGAGATCGCGATGGGCGCGTTGTAGGCAGAGCCAGCCGTCGCGCCGGGCAGAGATGCTGTGGTGATCACGAGTTTGGCGGCTTTGGTTGTCTTGTTGCCGCTGACGCAGCCATTCAAGAATGCGATGCCCACGAGGGCAACGCAAAGTACTTTGTTTTGCATCGACGTTCTCTCCCACGGGGGCTTGGGTTGCGAGGCAGCGGTGCGCAGATTTGGCGGGTAAAAGAACGGCATCCGAAAATCGGAAAAGGTGAGGTCAGGGGGAGGATACATCCTGAATCTGGACACTCTGGCTCAATTCAGAGCACGATTAATGACCTAGGTCACATGCGATGCAAGATGCGTGAAATGAAAGGCTAAAGTCGGGACGCGTCCGGCCTTAACTTGAAGACAAGTTAGAAACAATTAAGAATGCGGGAGGCAGACTCATTCCCGTTCCGCGTCCCCAATCTTGAAAGGCAGTTCCATAACTTGAGATTCCGAATGCTTCTTGCCGGAGCATGTCTGCTCGCGGCGTTGCCGATGTGTGCCCAGATGAGCAATTCCGTCGAACTGGCCCCATTCATGGTCGCGAAGGTGCACGATCGAGTGCCGACGCGCATTGACGAAACACAGGTTGTTACGCTCGATGGCAATGTTCCCGCAATGGCGCGTCCGGAGTTTGAGGCGGGCATTCTGCCCCCTGAGACTCGCATGGAGCACATGCTCTTGCTGCTCGAGCCCGACGCGAGCAGGCAGGCAGCGCTCGATGCACTGACCGCCGCGCAGCAGGATCCCCGTTCGCCACTGTTTCATCAATGGCTGACGCCGCAACAGTACATGGCACATTACGGCGTTAGCCCTAACGATCTTGCCCTGATCGTGCGATGGCTTTCAGGTCACGGTTTCAAGGTAGATGAAGCCGCAACGACGCGGAGGCTTGTTATGTTTTCGGGGGATGCGGGGCAACTCGAAGACACGTTTCACGTCCAGATGCACCGCTATGCAATGGACGGCGCGGTGCACATTTCCAACTCTGAGAATCCGCAGATTCCGGCAGCGCTCAGTGGATTGGTTGAGGGCATTGTGTCTCTTCACGATCTTCGACGTGTCTCTCAAATTCATAGGGCGACGGCTCTCAGCGCACGTCCGCAATGGAATCTGTCGGAATCGCATTACCTGTTTCCCGCCGACTTCGCGGCGATCTACAACGCAAACCCGGTCTATGGCTTCGGAATCACGGGAACGGGCGTTTCGATCGCCATCGCGGGACGCAGCAACATCAGTTTGAGCGATGTCAGTGCCTTTCGCACCGCGGCAGGACTGTCGGGGGGCAGCGCAAAGGTGCTTGTGAATGGCGCCGATCCAGGGCTGGTCGCACACGATCAGGATGAATCGACACTGGACGTGGAGTGGGCGGGCGCGGTGGCCCCGGATTCAGATGTAACTCTGGTAGCGAGCGCCTCGAGCGCCGCCACCGACGGCGTGGATCTCTCTGCGGCGTACATCGTGAATCATTCTGTGGCGCCTGTGATGAGCGTGAGCTATGCAAGCTGTGAACAGGCCATGGGTGCAACTGAGTTGGCGTTCTATAACACCTTGTGGCAACAGGCTGCAAGCGAAGGCATCAGCGTTCTAGTTGCGTCGGGTGACTCGGGCGCGGCGGGATGCGACCTGGCAACCGCGCAGACCGGAACCGAAACGGCGGTGAATGGGCTCTGCAGTTCTCCCTACGCGACGTGCGTCGGTGGAACTGAGTTCAACGAAGGCTCAGGGAAGTATTGGTCTGCGGCGAATGGTGCAACGAACGAGTCGGCGCAGGGCTACATTCCCGAGATAGTGTGGAACGAAAGCGCGTCGAACGGAGGCGGCGAACTGTGGGCCTCGGGCGGCGGAGCCAGTCGTATTTATTCGCAGCCCGCCTGGCAGCAGGTTGTAAGCGGAACCGGCGACGCCAATGGGATGCGCGCAGTGCCCGATGTGTCGCTGACGGCAGCCAGCCACGACGGTTACGCTATTTTTGAGAACGGCACTTATTGGATTGTTTCAGGGACTTCGGCGGCGACACCATCGTTTGCGGGGATGCTGGCGCTGGTTGTCGACGCGCATGGTGGGTCGAGCCAGGGCAATGTGAATCAAGCGCTCTATGAAAGTGTGAACGAAGGCGCGAATCCGTTCCACGCGACCCTTGCGGGAAACAACGATGTGCCGGGCGTTGCTGGGTTCACGGCCATCGGCACAAGTTACAACCTTGCGACCGGGCTGGGCTCGATAGATGCCGATGCGCTGGTCCGCGGTTGGGGCGGAACCAATACGAATCCGCATTCGCCAATCCCAGTGCGGGGAGCCCCGCTAAGACCGGCAGGCATCCCCCGAATCAGCCGGTGACCGTCCAACGCATTTTGCAAAGGCCTGCCCGATCCGGGAAGGGATCTCCGCAGGGACGTCGCCAAGCGAGTATCCGATTTCGAGCACAGTCGAAGGCGGGTTCGAGAGTTCTTTGAGAGCCTGAACTGTCGCGGGCCAGTCGATGGTGCCGTTGCCGGGCCACAGATGTTCGTCCTTCATGCCATGGTTGTCGTGAACATGGACTGCCCCGATGTGGCTGCCAAGAGTCGCGATGGCTTCGGCAACGCCGACAGTGATGTGCGCGTGGCCGAGGTCGAGGCAGACGCCGACGTTGGGCAGGTGACCCATCTCGAGAATCGTGAGCAAGTGTGTTGGGGTGGTGGCCTCGCTGAGCAGGTTCTCAACCAGCAGGCGCACACCGAGCGGGTGCGCAAATGCGCCCAGGTGTTCGAGCGCAGTGATGGAATACTCAATGCTACGCGGGGACCATTTGTCGTCGCGTTCCCCGAGATGGAGCACAAGATTCTTAATGGGAATGCGCTCGGCGGCCTCAAGCGCGCGCTTGATTTCATCCATGGCATCGATGCGGCGGGATTTTTCAGGATGAAGCAGGTTGACGGCGGGGGCTCCGGCGCGCCCCATTTCACGATCAGGATAGAGCGGGCCGTGCATGGAGACGGGCTTCAGAGTGTTGGAGGCGAACCACTCGGCCAGCTCACCCACGTGTTCACGGCTTGTGTAGTCGAAATGTTGACGCGCGGCAAACAATTCCACTCCCTGGGCCCCGGCTCGACAGGCGAGCTCCAAAAGCCCTGGATGAAGGCGCTGGTTCAGAAATAAGTGCGTAGATAAGACTCGCAACATAGCGAAACCCGGACCCTCACGCCCGTCCGCAGATTGGACGATTGCGACGCTTGTGACATTATCTCATTTTTTGCAATAACTTACGGAGAATTGGGTGTTGCGGAATATGGTGCGCGCCATGCACGACAATAAGCATACGAGTTTCGCTTACCTCTGGACATTCAAGGCGAAGTTTCCTATGCTACCGACACTGCGATCCCCCAACGAAATCCATAGACTTGTTTCGAAATGTCTCACGCACCAGTTGGCTCTTGGTTGACGAATCTCGCAGTTTTGCTCGAATTGATTGAATTTCGAAGCCTGGGAGCCGAGAGCTCTCTGCTATCGCCTGCCCAGGGTCGGGGATCGAATCGAGGATGCCGTTGAGAATTCCAAGTGCCAGTGCGATCGAGCGGCTGCCATGGTGGGCGAGGACGCTGCTGGGATGCGGCGCGGGCTTGCTCTCTGTCGCTATTACCTATGCCATTCCGGTCTTGCATGCATTCCCCTTGATGATTGCATTTCCGGCAGTGATCATTGCATCGTGGTATTTCGGAGTGGCGGGGAGTTTTGGCTGTGCCGTTGTCGGCGTAACCCTGGTGGATGTGCTGCTGACCAACGCGCAGTTTCAGTTTTCATCGGCGTTCACTCATCAGGAGACAAGGGTCTCGCTGTTTCTTGTCTTGTCGACACTCCTTGGCGTGATGATCCGGCGGCTGGCCGACCAGCGCATGGAATTAAAGAGCCAGGAACTGAAAAAGAGCCTGATCCTGGAACAAACGCAACGACAAATGGCGGAGGAGCGGGCCCGTGCAGGCGAAGCGCTGCGGGAGCGCGATGAACTTCTCCAGATTGCTCTGCGCGCCAACGGAATGGGCGTTTGGGTGTGGGACCTCGGGAAGGACAGGATGCACCGATCCGACGAGGTGTATCGCATGGCTGGGCGCGAACCGGGCTCTTGCGGAGATGAGCCGGAGGCATGGATTGAGTATGTCCACGAGGATGACCGCGAGGGGTTGATTGATGCTTTCGCGCAGGCTCGCGCCGGCGGAGAGGACTTTAACCATCAATATCGTGTTCGTTGGCCTGACGGGTCGCAGCGTTGGCTCGAGTCCCAAGGCAAATGTCAGCGCGATCACGAAAACCACGTGACTCGAATTGTGGGTGTAATGGCCGACGTTTCGCATCGCAAGCGCGCCGAAGAAGCCATGCTGCGTGCGGAGAAGTTGGCTGTCGCAGGACGGCTCGCGGCTTCAGTAGCCCACGAAATCAACAACCCGCTCGAAGCCGTGACCAACTTGCTCTACCTGATCACCCTGACCGACACTATTGACGTCGCGCATGCCCACGCGCAGCGTGCGCTGGACGAATTGCTGCGTGTGTCGCTCATTACTCAATCGACCCTGAAGTTTCATCGCCAGCCGGGAGCACCCAAGATCACCATGCTTTCAGAGATCGTGGACGGCGTAGCGGCACTGTTCCGTCCCAGGTTGATTGCGTCGGATATTGATTTGAAGGTGGAGGCGGTCAACGAGGTGGCCATCGCTTGCATGCCGAGTGAGGCTCAGCAGATTTTTGCCAATCTCATGGCAAACGCCATCGAGGCGATGCCGCACTGCGGACAATTAACCATCCGGCTGCGAGCCTCGCGCGACTGGCGCAATGGAGCCTCCCTAGGGATGCGAGTGACGCTCCGCGACTCAGGCGTTGGCATGGATCGCGCCACGATGAAGCGGATTTTTGAGCCGTTCTTCACCACCAAGCCAGACACAGGAACTGGACTGGGCATGTGGGTGGTGCACCAACTGGTGGAGCGGCACGGCGGGCACATAAGGATGCGGAGCACGCCGCGCTACGGCGCCAGCGGCACCGTTGTGTCAGTCTTTTTGCCGGCCGGCCAAACGGAGGTGGACGGCGTCGAAATGGAAAATGCTCCCGCGCTGGTCGTCGACCCGGCCTACGGTCCGATCTCGCACAGTTAGTCGATCTCACAGATCGTCAGTAGCCGGCTGCTTTGCCGTAGTGGCTGCGGTGGTCTTGCCCGCCGAGCAATTCACCCGTGGCGGGATCGACCTCAATGCACTCTCCGTTCGACCAATGTCCATCCTTGACGACGAGTTTGTAGCCTCTTGCGCGCAGGCTTGCCAGCGTGTCCTCGTTGAATCCCGGCTCAAGGAAGAGCTCGTCAGGCTGGTATTGGTGATGGAAACGCGGCGCATCGACCGCCTGCTGGATGTTGAGCCCGCCTTCGCTGATCGAAAGAAAAATATTGGCGACGGTAGTGATAATTCGCGCGCCGCCGGGCGAGCCGAGAACATAACGCAAGTTGCCGTCCTCAAGCACGATGGTCGGAGTCATCGAACTGAGCGGGCGCTTGCCAGGAGCGATGGCGTTTGCCGGGCCCTGAATGAGACCATACATGTTCGGCACATCCGCCTTTGCTGCGAAGTCATCCATCTCGTCGTTCAGCAGAAATCCCAGAGAACCTGCCGTGACGTGCGAACCAAAGCTGTCATTGAGGGTGGTGGTGACCGAGACCGCGTTGCCCTCGGCATCCACAACTGAATAGTGCGTCGTGTCGGGCGACTCCTTGCGGCGCGTTCCCGCAGTCGTCGGTGCAGGCGGCAAAAAACCGGCGGGGCGCTGGAGTGTTGCGCTGGGCGTCGCAGCGGTTGGGTCGATCGAAGAGCGCCAGGCAAGGGCATACTTCTTCGAAATGAGGTCGGCGACAGGAATGTTGTTGTAGTCGGGATCGCCCAGATAGTCGGCGCGGTCCATGTAGGCGCGACGGTAGGCTTCGGTGATGATGTGCATCGATGCGGGCGTCCGGTCGCCCAGCTTAGCAAGATCGAAGCCTTCGAGAATATTCAGCGCGCTCACCAGCACCACTCCTCCCGACGACGGCGGCGGAGCGCTGAGGATTGTGTAATTGTGAAAGGTCCCGATAATCGGCTTGCGTTCGACGACCGAGTATTGCGCGAGGTCTTCGAGAGTGAGTAGCGCGCCGCCCTTCCTTAGCTCGTCAATTATCTCGTGGGCCATTGCACCGCGATAGAAGCTATTCGGATCGGCCGCGATGCGCGAAAGCGTGCGCGCAAGCTCAGGCTGCTTGAAGGTGTCACCGGCTTTGTAGAGATTGCCGTCGCGCTGGAAGATGCGTTTGGAATCGGGGAATTTGGCGAGATCCTCATCGGCGAGTTCATTGGCCTCTTCCTCCGAAAGCGAGAAGCCCTCTGTGGCGAGTTTGATGGCTGGAGCCATGACGCGCTTGAGGCCGAGCCTTCCGTACTTGTTTTCGGAGTAGACCAGGCCCGCGACTGAGCCGGGCGTAGCGATGGAACGGTAACCGATGACGCTTGACAGAAGGCTGGTCTCGGGCAGCACGTTGCCCTGCCCGTCCTGATACATGGTTTCAGTCGCGGCCAGCGGCGCCTTCTCGCGAAAGTCGATGAAAGTCGCTTGGCCCCGGCGTGTTCGCAGAAGCAGGAAGCCGCCACCGCCAAGATTGCCGGCCGAAGGATGCACCACGGCGAGCGCGAATCCGGTGGCCACAGCGGCGTCAACTGCATTGCCGCCCTCGCGCAACACCTCGAGCCCCGCATCGCTGGCAAGATGATGCACGCTCACAACCATGCCGTGGCGCGCGCGCACCGGTTGCTCAGTTCTGTAGGGGAGCACGTTCATCGCGCCCTCCTGGGCGTGTGAGTAGGGGGACAGAAAAAATGTGGCGCCGGCGAAGGCGGCCAGGATGGGGAGCAGAGGCCTTCGATTCATGATGTGCCGAAAGAATATCGTGAACGCCATAGGGAAGCACATAAAGATCACCAAAGAAGCCTTGATGCCGACAGGCGCGCTCAGGCGTCCAACGCAACAACTAGAAGCCTTTGTCCGGGTTCTCAATTCAACCGGTTTATTTTGGAGACCAGCATGAGACAAAGATGGATTCGAACAGCAATATTGGTGATCGCATTCGCAAGATCTGGCGCCACTCTGCTCATGGCGCAGAATACCGTAGCGCTCAGCGTTTTCGGGGCATTCGGGGGGACGACGACCGGCAACAACATTCAGCAGAGTCCAGCCAACGCGGCAGGCGGCATGGCAGAGTTGCGCCACATCTCGAATCCACTGATCGGATACGCTGGGCTGGACTGGGGCCTGGTGCCTCACATTGGCCTTCGATTTCAATACCGCGGCAATCTCTACCAGGCGCCCGACCTGACCAGGCTCTACACCTCGTCGAACGCGTTCACTCATACGGCAGAGCCCATGATCGGCGCCTACTTCCGATTCTGAGTTTCGGCCTCTTATTTGTTCGGGCTACTTATCGGTTGGCAACGCGCATCATCGGGTCTGGAGCCACCTCGCATGCGTTGTGACTTTCCAGCCTCCAGGTTGAGCCGTCGCGATAGGTGATCGACAAGATTTCGATCGACTGAACCGAAGTGAAGCCGGCTAAAACCAGATCGGTCGAGGATTCCGCCTGCCTCTCCTCAGTGAAGGTGACGTTGAGCGTCTGTGTGCGATCAGGGGAAGCTTCCTGGCCGCATGCCGCCGCGGCTATATGATTCTTTCCTGACAGGCCCTCTATCCTTATCCTGGCGCCGGCGACCTCGGCCGCGCGGCCCTGCGACAACACCAAGTGAATGCGCTGAGTGGGACCCGAGACCTGCGCTTCGTTTCCGCTCACAGCCAGGAGGCTGCTTCCTGGACCCTGCAGTGCATGCATCTGTACCGGGCACATGGGAGCCGTTGGATGGACAACGATCGTTTGCGAGCGCGATGGCTTTCCGGGACTTAGGGTTTCGAGCGTAATGGTGGCTTGACCGTTCGCGAAGCCTCCCTGGATCGGACTTGGACACTGCCCGGCCATTGTGACCGCAGCGAGCAAAGGGAGAAGCAAGCAGCAGGTAGCTCGGATCATTGGGACTCCTTTGCGGACAAAATCAAGATACTCCTCGCCGATTTCGGGATCAATCCCATCCTGAAACACACCCATTGTCACCGGGTCACAGCTGGCTGTGCCGCATGACCTGCTGTGATACCGTTTCAATACGGCTCTTGGATCGTGTGTCAAAGCGGCCCTGAAGCCCGAAGATTTAAACAATGTCTCAGCAGCCGGAATTGATTTCGCCTCCGTTGCCCGCGAGCCCGGCTCCTGAATCTGGGACAGTGCCGGGTGCATCCGCACTTGCCGGCAATCCTCCACAACGAATTCCGCGTTGGTTGGTGCGGTCGGAACTCTTCCTGCGCGTTCTGTTGCGCATTTATATCGGCCTCGCGGTATGTTACGCGCCCTGGTCGCCGATGTTCTGGGACCAGAATCCGCTCTTCGTCCAGTTTCCGACGTTATCGATTTATGCGGCCAACGGCGCCGTGCGCGGCATCATTTCAGGACTGGGGTTACTGAATATGTGGATTGCGCTAAAGGATGCAATCCGCTACAGAGATAGTGGGGAATAAACCCTCGGCGGCCAGGACCGCTCGCAGGGGACACGGAATTAGGAACGAGATGGAGAACGAGGGACAGTCGAAAACTGAGGTCGAGAAAGGTGGGGTGCCCACCGCCAAGTTGAGCGGCAACGGAACCCCGCCGCCGCTGGCCTCCGCGCCGCTCGCCTACGAAAACAGTGCCTTTCTGAACAGTGCCGATGGGCGCTTAATGCGCATTGTGGCGGAGTTCATGGAGCCGCTGGCGCGTTTCCGTCATGAGCGCATCCAAGACACAGTGGTGTTCTTCGGGTCGGCCCGCTTTCGAGGCAAAGAAGAAGCTGACCACGAGCTTGAGTTGCTCGACAACACGGGATCTACGAAGCCCGCGCCCAGCGAGGAGCAGCCCGCCAAAGCGCCTGAGATTGCCGCAGGCAAAGCCTCCGATCTGCAGCGCAAACGGGCTGTGGCGGCGGTTGAAATGGCCCGCTACTACGAGGACGCTCGGCGCCTCGCGCACATGTTCACTGATTGGGCCAGAACTATTCCCTCGCGCCGCCACCGGTTCGTGGTCACGTCCGGCGGGGGCCCAGGAATTATGGAAGCCGCCAATCGCGGAGCGCACGAGGCCGGCGGCATGACCATCGGCATGAATATACGGCTGCCCTTTGAGCAGTCGCCCAATCCCTACATCACACCGTCGCTGAACTTCGAATTCCACTACTTCTTCATGCGCAAGCTGTGGTTTGCATATCTCGCCAAGGCCCTGGTCGTCTTTCCCGGCGGCTTCGGAACCCTCGACGAAATGTTCGAGATCCTCACCTTGATCCAGACCCAGAAGATTGCCAAGCGGCTCACTGTCGTCATTTACGGCCCGGAGTACTGGAGAAAGGTTTTCAACCTCGACACCCTTGTCGATACCGGTGCCATCTCACCCAAAGACATCGAGCTGTTTCAATTTGCCGACACCCCCGAGCAGGCCTTCGCGATGCTACGCGACGGGCTCACAGAAAACTTCCTTGTCCCCGAGGCGGAAGCCGAAGCGGCGCATCCTCCATTTCATGAGCTGATGCCAAACGCGACCCTCGAGGACTTCCTGGGTCCCGATCTGGCACGAACGGTGAAGTAACAACTGCTCAACCGACCCATCGATCTCTGAAACCAAACTTTGGTTTACCCGCCGCTGCGGGATTTCGCCGCGTTCCGCCGGTTAACGCCGAGAATTCTGGTTACTTTGTTGATTCTTTTGGCAATTGAACAGCTATTTGCAGCCCATTCATGCGATGTTGACCACGTAATTGCACAATTAAAGATGAAATTTCCAGCACGATCACGGAAACAGGAGGGGACGTGGCCAACTCGACCATCAGCTACCTGTGGCGCGACCGGAAGGCGGCAATAGGGTACAAAACAGGAGTGTCGCTGCACAGCCACACCAACCAGTCGCAAGAGACGCTGGATTTTCTGGCCAATCTCGGCAACCAGTATGGCTGGATGCGCCCGCTCCTTTCACGGCTGGAGCAGCGCTCGCAATCCGTGCACGGCGTGCGGGTCGACTACGCGGCAAGCTACTGGACCCCGCCCATGACGCCCAAATTGGCGTTCGATCTCGAGACTCAGCAGATTGAGAAACTCGACGTGGCCCCGATGGTTTCAATCACCGACCACGACAACATTAAGGCGCCGATGCTGCTTCGCACCGTGCCCAGCGCTCGGCAGATTCCCGTGTCGGTGGAGTGGAGCGCACCCTATGGTGGAGTGCAATCGTTCCATCTTGGCGTGCACAATTTGCCGAGCTCACGAGCCGCGGAGTGGATGGCGAAGCTCGAAGACTATACGGCGCATCCCAGCCCGGCGCGGTTGACTGAGATTCTTGTTGCGCTCAACGACGAGCCCAACGTCCTGGTGGTCTTTAACCACCCCATATGGGACCTCTACATGATCGGCAAGGAGAAGCACGAGTTTCTTGTCAATGAGTTTCTCCAGAAAAATGGTGCATGGCTGCACGCCCTCGAGCTGAACGGCCTGCGCCATTGGGATGAGAATCGCGCCGTCCGCAGGCTGGCCGCGCAGTGGAATATGCTGCTCATCTCCGGTGGTGACCGCCACGGCGTGGAGCCGAATGCCAATATCAACCTGACTCAGGCAACAAGTTTTACTGAATTTGTGCATGAAGTGCGCCGCGAGCGCATAAGCAATGTACTTTTCATGCCGCAATATGCTGAACCGTGGAAGCACCGGATTTTGCAGTCGACCCTGGACGCTATTCGCAGCTACCCCGATTTCCCGCAGGGCTCACGTCAATGGGACGAGCGCGTCTACCACCCCGACGCGAATGGCATCATCCGTCCGCTGCGGGAGATCTGGCCCGGGGGCCGCGCTCCGCGGGTCTTCGGCTGGGTCATTGCGATGGTGCAAATGCTCGGCGCAGGCCCGGTGGCGGGCGGGCTGCGGTTGGCCTGGAACGATTCCAATGATCTGCGGCTGGCGCTGGGCGATACAGAAGGCTGACAAACAACATCCAATGCTGCAGAGGATTGAATGCGGGAATTAAATTCTTCAGTGCCGCGCGTAGCGTATTTTCCCGATTCGTTCCACGAAGTGAATGGGGTGGCCCACACCAGCCGCCACTATGAAGCATTTGCACGCCGCCGCAACTTACCCTTCCTTTGCGTACGCGCGGGCGATCGCAATGAAAACCTGACCGAAGAAGGCAACCTCTGGACGCTCGAACTGCCGCGCGGCTTTCTCTCGTTTGCACTTGAAAAGGACCTGCGGTTCGATCCGGTATTTCTCCGCCACATTCCCCTGATCGAGGACGTGCTCGAGCGCTTCAAGCCCGATCTGATTCACATTACCGGCCCCAGCGAGGTGGGCATGCTCGGCGCGGGACTTGCGCACCACCTGGGATTGCCGCTGGCGGCAAGTTGGCACACCAACGTGCACGAATACCTGGCGCGGCGCTCCGAATGGTTTGCGCGTCTGCTGCCGGCGCGCCAGTCGGCGGCGACCGTGCAGACCATCGAAGACCTGACCATGGCCACCGCGGCGAAGTTTTACTCGGTGGCCGAGGTGCTGTTCGCGCCCAATCCAGAGCTCTGCGAAAAGCTGGAGCGTATGACCGAACGCCCCTGCCATCTGATGCCGCGCGGCGTCGATGCCGATCTATTCCATCCCGCCAAGCGCAATCGCAAGCCCGAGGATCGCGATCAGGTTCTCGGATTTGTGGGCCGTCTTTCAGTGGAGAAGAACATCGCCGGCCTGGTCCAGGTGCAGGACGAACTCGAGAAAATGGGGCACCGAAGCTTCCGGTTCCTGATCGTAGGTCACGGTGGCGATGAGGCGGGGCTCCGCGAACGTCTCCATCGGGCCGAGTTTACAGGGGTGTTGCGCGGCGCAGCATTGTCCGCCGCCTACGCAAACATGGATCTCTTCGTTTTCCCGTCACACACGGATACCTTTGGCAATGTGGTGCTCGAAGCGCTAGCCAGCGGTGTTCCCGCCGTAGTCACTCCGGATGGCGGACCCAAGACGATCGTCCGCGACAATGTAACCGGGCGCATCGCCGACGACGCGGAGTTTGCTTCCGCGGTTGCAGGCATTCTCGGCAATTCTGCGAAACACGAGGCGATGCGGCGGTTGGCCCGCTCCTACGCGCTGACGGCAAGCTGGGACTCGGTCTTCGAAGGGGTCTATGAGGCGTATGAGCGGATGCTGGCGCAGAGGATGCAATTAGCGGACTAATCTAGATTCCTTCATCAAGCGCGGTCGTTTTAGATGGAAGATCCGGCTTGCGAAGATTCTGTGTCGGCATATTTCAATTCATTTTCCGCGTCCGGTGGGGTGATCGGTCTGATGCCGATAATGTTGCCAAATACGGGCGTTGCTGAATGGCAATATCTTTCCCAAGTCAATGGAAATCGACTTTCGATCGCTTCAACCAACATATGAACCTGTTCTCGCGTCAGTCCAGGCAGGATACAGATTGGGGGCTTATCGCTATATCCCAGATGCATCCCTCCGGGAACCCATCGCAGAGAGTCCACTTGCTGCGCAACAACCTCTAGTTTGTTCGAAAGTGTTCCTCGAACGCCCTCGGTGGCCGACAACTGATCGCATCTGACGGTAAGTTGGTACTCGCGCCCTTTGCGTCGCAATATCAGGAATTCAGCGACGCAACTCCCCGCCCACAAACCGCCGACGCTAGCGTCACTTACCCTTTGCCATCCAAATACCAATCGCAAGAAGATGAGAACAATCGTCGCTCCGGCGATCGGGTAAATCCAGTCGAGTAAACCTAACTCGCGCACCACGCGAAATTGAAGTTCACCTGGCAGTTCCGTAGTTATTAATTCGACATGGTGCCGAAGCATCATAGAGTTCTCACTCAGGGCACGTCACTGCTTTGAACCCACAATACATCAACTTCCATCGCTTCGCCCGAGCAAACGCCCCGTGCGCAAATCCACCACAAACGACGTTTCCTTATCCGTCATCAACTCCCAGCCGATCCCGCGCAGCACGCCGTCCTCGACGCTCGTGATCGTGACTCCTTCATCGGAGAGCTTGTCTGACTGCCACGCTTCGCCCTCCGCTCCCCACGCAAAAACGTTGCGATGGCCGGTGAAGAGCAGCAGGCCCGCATCCACCGCTGCCCGCACGGCAAGCACAGGCCGATAGGGAACCATGGTGAAGCGCTCAGGGGCGGTGGTGTCGATGAGGTACGCATACCCGCCCGAAACCGCGCAAATCTCCTCTGGGTTGGGGCACGACCACACTCCTGTCGGCACTGCCGGATCGCGAAACCCCAGCGCGCATGTCGCCAGGAAGGGCTGCTCGACTTTCGGATCTTTCGGGGCGGATTCTTTGCCGCTTTTTGGCCGTACCACCACTTCAAGTGCGCCGCGCTCCACTTCCTCCGCATCGTGGGGATAAACGAAGTGACGCGGCGGCAAGATCAGCGGGCGCGCCGTAAGCACTTCCGCCTGCCAGCTGTGGGGGAAGCTCAGATCGATGAGGGGAGCGGGCACCCGCTCACACCCCGACAAACTTTTCGATGCGCTGCTTCACGCTGGGCACATCGAGGCCAACAGCCCCACCGTTCTCGATCAGCGGAATGATCTTGTCGAAGTCGGGACCGGAGTGGGTGCCGGTGAGCGCCACGCGAATGGGATGGTAGAGATCAGGACCTTTGATACCCGTCGCTTCCTTGATCTCCTCCAACCATGTCTTGAAGACCTCGGGTGTGACCAGATCGTGATGGGCGCGGAGATGGCTGGCGAACTCACCGAGCACAGTCCGGGCCGTGTCGGCCGCGAGAACGGCTGCATTGTCTTCACGCTCGCGCGCCTGCTCCACATCAAATCCGAACAGGAAAAGCGACTTAGGCATCAACTGATCGAGATGATCGACGGCAGGCACAAAGACCTGGATCAGGTTGACGAACCAGACCAGCACCTCGTCCGTCGCATCTTCTTTAGTCGGCAAGAAGCCGCCAAAATACTCCCACGCCAGGGAGGCTAGGCGTACCGGCGATGCGAGCTTGAGGTAGTGCCGATTGAGCCAGTTGAGCTTGTCAAAGTCGAAGATGGCGGGCGACGGTGTTACCCGCTCGAGCGTGAACGACTTGATCAACTCGGGCATCGTGAAAGTCTCGGTCTTGCCGTCTTCCGCGCCCCAGCCCAGCAGGGCAAGGTAATTCACGAGTGCCTCAGGCAGGTAGCCCATCTCGCGAAATGTGGAGATAGAGGTAGCGCCGTGGCGCTTCGAGAGCCGCTCCCTATCGGCGCCGAGAATCGTGGAAAGATGCGCAAACTCGGGCACCTTCCAGCCAAAGGCTTCGTAGATGGCGACCTGCTTCGGCGTGTTCGAGATGTGATCGTCTCCGCGAATGACGTGCGTGATGCCCATCAGCGCGTCATCGACCGCGACGACGTAGTTGTAGACCGGCATGCCCGGCGCCCCGTCTTTTCCGGAGCGCACCAGGATCGGATCGCTTAGATCTTCAGCGGCGAACTCGACTTCGCCGCGAACCAGGTCGTGGAAGCGCAATGGCTGTTCGCCGATTTTGAGTCGGATAGCATACGGAATTCCGGAGTCGAGATTCCTTTTGATGGACTTGGCACTCAGGTTGCGGCATTTTCCGGAGTAGACATGGGGCAGATTTTTGTTAGAAAAGGTGCGGCGCTCGGCTTCGAGGTCTGCCACCGTGCAGAAGCAGCGGTAAGCCTTTCCCGCATCCATCAACCTCTTTGCATATTCGTTGTAGACCGACAGCCGTTCTGACTGACGATAGGGTCCGAACTTTCCTTTGCCGGGCAGGTGAAATCCCTGATCGCTCGGGCCCTCGTCCCACTCGAGGCCAAGCCAGTGCAGGTCGTCCATGAGGGTCGTTTCATAGCGTGATTCGGAGCGCTCAATGTCGGTGTCTTCAATGCGGAGAATAAAGTCGCCGCCATTTCGGCGCGCAAAGAGCCAGTTGTAAAGCGCGGTGCGCGCATTGCCCACATGCAGCAGGCCCGTAGGCGAAGGGGCGAAGCGCACGCGAATCTTTCCAGTCTCCGTCACGCATTGATGATATCTGCTAGCCATGCGCGTGCGGCCAGGAGTTCTTGCTGGTGCGCCTCCGTCGTAACGGGCTTAGACTGGAGCGGATTTGGCGGGAAGTGGCCGCAAAATGCAGAGCTTGGAGCTTATTTGCCCGGAGCACATCTGATAGAGGGAGGAGGCGACACGATGAACGTGGTTCTGTTTGGAGCTTCGGGAATGATCGGAAGCCGGGTTTTACAGGAATTGTTGAGCCGTGGACATCATGTGACCGCGGTGGCACGCAACCCGGAAAAAGTGACGAATGCCGGCGTCAAGACCGTTAAAGGAGATGTAAATAACGAGGCCAATGTAGCCGCAATCGCCGAGGGTGCGGACGTCGTGATCTCTGCCATCGCTCCGCCGCAGGGGCACGAAGAGGACCTTGTGAACTCGACGAAGGCGTTGCTGGCCGGCATGAAGAGAGCCGGCGCCAATCGCGTTATTGTGGTGGGCGGCGCGGGCAGCCTTGAAGTTGCGCCGGGCGTGCAGCTTGTAAATGTGCCCAACTTTCCAGCGGAGTATAAGGCAATTGCGATCGCGCACCGCGATGCGCTCGCCGTAGTGAAGGAGTCGGACCTTGACTGGACCTATCTGAGCCCGGCAGCCGTGATTACACCCGGCGAGCGGACAGGGAAGTTCCGGCTCGGTGGAACCAAGCTTGTGGCCGACGCCAAGGGCGAGAGCCGCATTTCGGCCGAGGATTATGCCGTTGTGCTGGTCGACGAGCTGGAACACCCGAAACACCTGCGCCAGCAGTTCACTGCTGCATATTGATGGCGCGGATCAGGCAAAGTGCTGCCAGCCCCGGTGTTCGAGAGGCCGCGAACCATCTGAAGCGAGCAACGTGACCTGAGGCTGGTCGGCTCGCCGACGTACAATGCGACCGATGCGCGTGACCGGAACGCCGGCAATCGCGCGGGGCAGATGGGCAGTGGGCGGCGCAGTGAACAGTAGTTCATAGTCTTCGCCGCCGTGCAGGGCCTGATTCAAATCTGCGCCGGGAGCAACCGGCAAAGCGACGGCATCGATAACTGCGGCCACATGGGACTCATCGCAAAGATGCGCCAGATCCGTCGACAGTCCGTCGCTTAGATCGATCGCAGCCGTCGCCACACGTCGCTTCACGAGCCAAAGACCCTGCGCCAGGCGAGGCTGCGGATAGAGATGTGGAGCGAGCAGCGCTTCCAATCTCTTTGGAATACGGAGTCTCTTGCCCGGCTGAGCCTCGGCCGCCAGCGTTGAGAGTTGAGTCAACCCGGCTTCGGCGCCGCCCAGAGCTCCAGTGACGTAAATCTGATCGCCAATTCGGGCTCCCGAGCGCAGCAAGGCCTGTCTGCGCTTGACCGCCCCAACCAACACGATGTCTGCCACAGCCAGCGGGGACTCGGCTAGGTCTCCGCCGGCCAGAGGGCATTTATGAGCCTCGGCCAGCGCTAAAAAGCCATCGTAAAAGCTGTCAATCCAGGCGACCCGCCGACGGCCTTGCGCAACTGTCAATTCACGCGGTAAGCCTAACGAAACAAAGGCTGCAAGCGGCCGCGCGCCCATTGCAGCCAGATCACTCAGTCCGCGCGCCAGGGTGCGGTGACCAACCGATTTGGGCGAATGCCAATCCAACTGAAAGTGCCGTCCGGCGATCGAAAGATCCGTAGTGATGGCGAGCTCTTCGCCGGACTTAGGTCGCAGCAGGGCGCAATCATCTCCGATGCCCAGGCGCAAGCCTTCCGATGCAATTCCGGACACACGCCTTCGAACTCGCTCAATCAGGTCGAGTTCGCCGGCTCGGGTTTTAGACTGTCCGGACATTACTTATGAAGAATAGGCCAACTAGCCAAACTAAAGGCCAACGCGCACAGGACGATGGTCATGGTGGGATCAATTTTGCTGCTGATTTCGTTGACCTCGCTTCGTGCTGGCTGTTAGCCTTAATGAACGTTCACTGAAAGAGTACCCAAACGGGGCCTTTCGTCTTGCTCACGGGCTCTTTGAGCCCCATCCGTGCCTTTCGCTGTTTGATTGAGGTTGGTGGCGAATTGCAGCCTTCCCCTGCTGCGGGAAAGAGAAGGATTGATGCTGCGTAAGCGCTATTACATTCTCTTCGTTGCCAGAGATGAAGACGGGCGGGTGCGCAAAATCCCGCTGCCTCTGCATTATGTGTATGGTTTTGTAGCTGCGGCCCTGGTGGGCGCATTCACCATTGTTGGCCTTGCCGGCTCGTATACACGCATGCTTCTCAAGACTGAGAGTTACAACCAGGTTCGCCAGGATCGCGAGACCCTGCGCAAAAACTATCAGCAGATGGCGCAGATTGCGCACGACCGCGACGTACAGGTCGCGTCACTCGGCGCGCTGGCCAGCGAAGTGAGCACGCTTTACGGACTTCGCCAGAACAAGTTGATGTCGGCGCACACGGCGGCTAGCGCTGCCACCGCGCCCACTCCTCAGAGCCTTGCTCTCACCGACGACGTGAATCAGCAGAATGTGAAGCTTTCCATCGACCAGTTTTATGCGTTGCGTACCCAGGCCATGAGCGGCCGCGTCACGCGCGCTCTTGAGGGCGGACTCACGCCCAGCTTTGACGGCGACTGGACACAGTATGCCGATGCCCCCTCCCTTTGGCCGATTGAGGGCCGCGTGGCGTCGAGCTTTGGCGAGCGCGAAGACCCTATCAACGGCGAAGGCGCATTCCACTCCGGCATCGACATTGACGCGCCCTATGGCACGCCGGTGCGCGCCGCAGGCGACGGCGACGTTACGGGCGCCTCAATGGGCTCGGGCTACGGACGCCAGGTGGTGATCAATCACGGGCACGATCTGCTCACGGTCTACGGTCATCTCTCGGCGATCGCAGCGCTGCCCGGTCAGCATGTCACGCGTGGCGAGATCATCGGCTACGTGGGCCAGTCAGGACGCGCCACCGGTCCTCACCTTCACTACGAGGTTCGCATTCACAACGTGCCGGTCAATCCGCACAAATATCTGCGCACGACTTTTGAGCAGGCCACGCTCGATGGCACAGCACCTGCCGCTGGTGGCAGATAACTCTGCGAACAACTCAGACATTTCTTAGAGCGGTTCCAAATTGGAGTTGCTCTAACTGTTTTGCGGCGCCGAATGCTGCAGCCCTCTTGCAGAGGCTCTCTTAAGGTTCAATCAGGGAATCGCGTGCTATTGTTGGCCTCGGGAATTCTTCGATCTCCCGAGGAGACTCTACCGTGGCTTTTCGACTTCGTTGCCTTGCTGCCCTGATTGCCCTGACCTTTCTCGTCGCACTCCCTCTCTCCGCGCAAGCGCCTTCACCCGATCGATCCGCAGGGTTGAGAACCGCATTCACTCGCGCGCGACATCTCAAGCGCGGCATCAATGTGTCGCACTGGTTTTCGCAAAACGCGGGCGACTACTCCGCGAGTCACACTGACACTGAAACCACGCCTGACGACATCGCGATCATCGCGAAGCTCGGTTTTGACAACGTGCGCCTCAGCATCGACGCCACGCCGCTGGAGCAATCGTTTCGTGCGCAGGAAGCGATCAAGGCCGGTGCGCCCGCCGGCTTCGGCGGACCCACCGCCGACTTCATTCCGCGGCTCGACAAAGCCGTCGACCAGATCCTCGCCGAGGGCATGGCCGTCCAGATCGATCTGCACCCCGAGGAGGCCTACAAACAGGAAATGCGCACAAGCGGTGCGGCTGTTGACCGGCTTGTCATTCTCTGGCGCCGGCTCGCAGCCCACTATGCCGATCGCGATCACGACCGCGTCTTCTTCGAGGTGATGAACGAGCCAGAAGAGCACGACGCTTATCGCTGGGCCGGTATTCAGGCGCGCGTCGCCGCGGCCATTCGCGAGGCGGCGCCGGACAATACCATCATCGCAACGGGGCCCAATTATTCCGACATCGTGGATCTGCTCTCGCAGCATCCGCTCGCGGACGGCAACGTGATTTACAACTTCCACTTTTACGATCCCCATGAATTCACGCACCAGGGCGCAACCTGGGGCTCGTCCTACTGGATCTACGAGCGCCAGATTCCCTATCCGCCGACGGAGAGCACGATGGCCGAAAAGATTGCCCAGATTCCCGATCCCGCAGACCGCTTCCGCCTTGAAAACTACTGGCTCGATCGCTGGGATGGGCATCGCATCCGCCTGCTGATCGACGAGGCCGCGGCTTGGGGCAAGACCAACAACGTGCCGCTCATCTGCAATGAGTTCGGCGTCTTCCGCAACGAATTTGCGCCGCCCGATCGCGCCACCGACCCCACGTCGCGCAACGCGTGGATTCACGACGTGCGCACAGCGCTTGAAGCCGACGGCATTGGCTGGACCATGTGGGACTATCACGGAGGCTTTGGCGTCGCGGTCGTCGATCGCGCCACGCGCAAGTCCGTCGTCGATCCGCTGACGGTGGAGGCGCTGGGGTTGAAGTAGCAGGGTTGCCGATGAGCATGCGTGCAATGCGAGCGCTCGTCGGCGCAACCTGCCTCTGAAATAAACAATTCATTGAAAGCCGCGCCCTTTTCACGGTATTGTTGTGCCACCTGAGGTCATGCATCCTTAAATCTCCTGTTCCCCGCAGGAGCGAGGAATGCAATCGTTTGCCCGCCGCATCGTTTCAGAGTACGCAAAAAGCGCGCGGACAGACTTTTCAAATCCCTGCAGAGCCGCGCGCGAGCACGCACCAACAGTCGCGCCGGAAAAGGACAATTGCCATGCGCACTGCACTGATCGTCGTCACGCTTCTCCTGTTTCTCGCGTTGCCGGTCACGGCCGCGGCTGCCTGCCCTGGAACCCAGGTTTTTCAGGATCCGTTCACGACGCCCAACCCGGCGCTGAATGTGAGCGCGATGTCGGAATCGACGGTAAAGATCCAGGCCGGGAAGGCGGAGGTCGCGTTTCTTCTGGTCAATTCGGGGCGCGCTTTTGAATACGGCACTCAGTATGGCGATGCGACGATCTGCGCGACGTTTGCCACCCTGGCGACCGACAAGCCGGAGAATCAGGCTGCGGGCGTTCTGTTTTGGGGGCCGGATTACACCACCTACTACACTCTCGAGGTCATTCCCGGGAGCGGGCAGTTTGGCGTTGCGCAGCTGGTCCCTGGCGGCAGTTGGGCGTTGCCCGTGGCATGGACGGCCAGCCCGGCGGTGGTGAAGACGATGGGCGGCACGAACACGCTGCGGGTGCAGACCAAGGGCAACACGGCAACTCTGTTTGTGAACGACCAGCAGGTGGGCACGGTGACGGGCACTCCGCCGGCGGGCGGAGGGCTGGTCGGCTTCTGGGTTGGCTCCTCGAACACGACGGCGACAGATACGTGGGACGTAACGAACTTCTCGGTTGCGATTCCGCAGTGAGCACCTGCGGTGACCCGTACAGGAATACAGGGGAAAGTGTCGTCGCTAACTTGGGAATTGGGGTGCGGCAACTGGTGCTGCGAATGGGTTTGCGTGCGGCTCGCATACAGCGATACAGGGTTAACGGAAATTGCGATGCGCCCTTTTGGCACCTGCGGCACCTGCGGTGCGGCAGACGCGCTTCGCGCAGGAATTTTTGCTGCGAGGGCGTCGAGCAAACAAGGCCCTGGTGCGGCAGACGCGGGGATGCCGGGTTTGGTCGCGCTGTTGGCCGGTTTTTGGGTGTTGTTGGGCATCGTCCGCTCCTGAAAAGCAAAAGGGCATGGGATTGGCTCCCATGCCCTTGTTTTTGACTGCTTCTCTATTGTGCGCTAATCGAGATAATTAATACGCAAAATCGATCAAAAAATCTTTGGCTGTAAGTGATGGGTAAAAAGGCGGTTGCAAAATCGGGAAAATTATTTTTGAGGTTTACCTATTGACAAGATTTCCACAGAGCGCCTGCGGTGCGGCCAGACGCGCTTCGCGCAGGGACGCCGGCAAGGTGGGCATCCCCGGTCTCCAATTACGAGGGACCGGGGGCACCCGGCCATAACGCAGCTAGGGTAGGGCATCCCGCATTTGTGGGAATTAGGAGTGGGGAACCCGAGTATCAGTGGTGCGGCGGTGTTGATCTACCAGTAACCAACGGATTGGCGATGACACGACCGAGACTCCAAGGTTCACGTCGAGGTTGACTCAGAGTGAATGGGTATTGGTGCGCCCTGGAGCGAGACAAACCGTTCAGGTTCGCAGCACGCACGGCTAAGGCGGGTCAGGTCGGACTGCATTTCCCGATCCGATTTAAGCGATTCAAGCACGGTGTCGAGGATTGATGTTATGGCCGCGCCCTCGGGGCGCTGAATGCGATAGTGCATCCATTTTCCTTCCCTTCTTGCAGCCACCACACCTGCCTTGCGCAAGTATGCGAGATGGCGGGAAATCTTGGGCTGGCTTTGGCGCAGAACCTCGACCAGGTAGCAGACGCACACTTCGCGACCAGCGATGAGATTCAACAAGCGCAGGCGTGTTCTGTCGACAAGGGCGGCAAACAGGGGAACGAGATCAGAAGATCTGGACCGAACACTCATGAGTCCATAATATACGGGTTGACGGATATGTCTATATCGCGATATATTCGCGTTGACGTATACGAGGAATCTCATCATGGATAACGCAGTGCAGGTGAAAGAGGAAGTGAAACAGAAGTATGGTTGCGCAGCGAGGGCAGTCGCAGGGGCCGGCAACGTGGCCGCGTGTTGCGACCCAGGGCTTCGCTGTTGCGACCCGATTACGTCGGGCCTCTACAGTCCAGATCAGAAGGGGCAGATTCCTGAGAAGGCAGTGCTGGCTTCCCTGGGGTGCGGCAACCCTACGGCGTTGATTGAACTGAAGCAGGGCGAGATCGTTCTCGACCTTGGTTCAGGCGGCGGAATCGATGTGCTGCTCTCGGCGCGACGTGTTGGGCCGACCGGGAAGGCTTACGGACTGGACATGACCGATGACATGTTGGCATTGGCCAGGGAGAATCAGCGGCAGGCGGGAGTAGATAACGTGGAGTTCCTGAAGGGGGAAATCGAAAGCATCCCCCTGGCGGAGAACTCTGTGGATGTAGTGATTTCAAATTGCGTGATCAATCTCTCGGCGGACAAGGACAAAGTGTTGCGCGAGGCTTTTCGTGTCCTAAAGCCAGGCGGACGGTTCGCGGTTTCGGATGTCGTGGTGCGGGGCGAGGTGCCGGAACAGATAAGGCAGAGCATGCTGCTCTGGGTGGGTTGCGTGGCCGGCGCCCTGGAAGAACAGGACTATAAAAAGCGATTGGAGACCGCGGGCTTTAGTGATGTGGACGTTGAACCGACCCGCGTTTACAACATCGAGGACGCACGGCATTTTCTGACCGGCTCGGGTGTTGATGTGGACGCAATCTCCGCGCAGACAGAAGGCAGATTTATGAGCGCGTTCATTCGTGCAACCAAGCCAACGTTGCAGGCGGCGGAGAGCTGCTGTGCGCCGGGATGCTGCTCGACGACCGTCCAGCCGGGAATGAGCTAACAAATATGCCTGCACACTATAACGTTCTCTTTCTCTGCACTGGTAACTCGGCTCGCTCGATTCTGGCGGAAGGCATTTTGAACCATAAAGGCAGAGGTGTTTTCACGGCATACAGCGCCGGGAGTCACCCATCGGGAAGAGTGCGTTCGGAGGCGCTGAAGCAGTTGGAACTGGCCGGTATTTCAACTCAGGGCGCGCGTAGCAAATCGTGGGATGAGTTCGCGGGGCCGGATGCTCCGACGATGAACTTTGTCTTCACGGTCTGCGACAACGCTGCGAACGAGGTTTGCCCGTATTGGCCGGGACAGCCCATGACAGCGCATTGGGGCGTTCCAGACCCTGCCGCTGTGAAAGGCACGCAAGAAGAGATTGACCGCGCCTTCCGCGATGCGTTTTCCATCCTCGATCGTCGTATCGGTCTGTTCCTTGCCCTGCCACTCTCCACATTGGAGTCATTTGCAGTGAAGAAAGAGATCGACGAGATTGGACGCCAATGAGGGCCTCTCTTCGCCACCGCATTGTCGCGGAGTTCTTTGGCACGCTGTTTCTTCTCGCCGCGGTCGTTGGTTCCGGGATCATGGGGGAGCGGTTGGCCGGTGGCAACGTGGCGATCGCACTGCTGGCAAACACGATCGCGACGGGTGCTGCACTTGTCGCGCTCATCCTGGCCTTCGGACCAGTCTCAGGGGCACACCTGAACCCCGCCGTCACTCTCGCTGACGCATGGCAAGGAGGCATTCCCTGGCGCGAAACTCCGCAATACATCCTTGCGCAGGTCGTCGGAGCATTCGCAGGAGTCGTTGTGGCTCACATGATGTTCGGCTTGGCGGTGTTGTCGGCTTCAACCCACGAGCGCAGCGGACCGGCGCAGTGGTTCAGTGAGTTTGTGGCGACGTTCGGGCTGATGTCTGTGATTTGGGGATGCGTGAGGCAGAGGCCATCGGCTGTTCCCTACGCGGTCGGCGCGTACATCACGGCGGCATACTGGTTTACAGCATCGACGTCCTTCGCGAATCCTGCCGTGACCATCGCTCGATCCGCAAGCAACACGTTTGCCGGGATTCGGCCTAGGGACGTTGCAGGCTTTGTCGGAGCGCAGCTGGTGGGGGCATTTGCGGCGACGTTGCTTTTTCAATGGTTGATTCCAGCATTGAAACAAGTACCGACGACTCTACTAGTCGAGCACGACGAGGGCTGATCACTCGGTCGGAATGGGGTTTTGCTCGCTCGACTCAGGGTTCCGGGCGGATGGTGGGCTTCGCGGCAGTTGCTTCACGGCAAACATTATCGCGGTCGAAGGCACGCCTCGGAATTAGCACAAAATCCAAGGCGTGATTTCGGGGCGTTCGTCTGCGCGGCGCGGCGGGTTGCGGACGGTTATTGGCCGGTGTAGGTGATGTGCCAGATGGAGCGGGAGCCGTCGTCGGAGACGAAGAGCGATCCATCGGCGGCCTGGGCGATGCCGACGGGGCGGCCCCAGACCTGTCCGTCGGGGGTGACGAAGCCGGTGAGGAAGTCTTCGTATTCGCCGGTGGCGTGGCCGTTGTGCATGGGCAGGCGAACGACTTCATAACCGGAGCGCTGGGCACGGTTCCAGGAGCCGTGTTCGCAGGCGAAGCCGTCGCCCTTGAATTCGGCGGGAAGCTGGGAGCCGGTGTAGAAGAACATTTCAAGCGACGCGAAGTGGGGATTGAGCAGGATGTCGGGAGTGATGACCTTGGCGCGCAGCTCGGGATGTTTGCCCTCGTGGCGCGGGTCCTGGTGTCCGCCCATGTAGAACCAGGGCCAGCCGTAGAAGCCGCCCTCTTGCACGTGGGTGACGTAGTCGGGGACGAGGTTGTTGCCGAGGGCGTCGCGCTCATTGGTGGAGCACCAGAGTTCGCCGGTGAGGGGGTTGATGGCTTCGCCGACGCAGTTGCGCAGGCCCCAGGCATAGATCTTGAGGAACTTGCCGTCGGGGGTGAACTCGAGGACATCGGCGCGATGGAATTCCTCGGGATGGGTGTCGCTGTCGTCGACGTTGGAGTGGGAGCCAACGGAGGCGTAGAGCCTGGAGCCGTCTTTGCTGAAGACGAGGTCTCGGGTCCAGTGGCCGCCGCCGCGCAGGCGTCCGCCGCCGGGGAGCTCGGCGAGGTTTTGTTGCGGGCCCGAGGCTTTGAGGTCGCCGGAGTGGTAGGGGAAGCGCACGATTTCATCGGTGTCGCCGATGTAGATCCACTGCGGGTTGGGCCCGGCGGGATAGAAGGCGATGCCGAAGGGCTGATGCAATCCCTCGGCGAAGACGGAGGTCTGCTGGGGCTTGCCGTCGGGGCCGACGCCGCGAAAGATTTTGATTTTGCCGGTTTCGCTCTCGGCGAGGAAGAGATCGCCGTTGGGGGCCACGCGAAGCAGGCGGGGATTGTCGAGGCCGGTCGAGTAGAGTTCGACCTTGAAGCCTTTGGGCGCGATGGGCCAGGCGTTGGCGGGGCGGGGAACGACGCTGGGTCCGTTATCGACGGATTGATCGGGAGCGGGCTGGGGCAGGTCGGCGACGGTGAGATGGCGGCGGATTCCAGGGGACTCGTGGAGCGCATCGGTGAAGGCGGCCTGGCCGGTGAGGGCGGCGGGCGGAGTGGATGAGTCGGCAGCGAAGGCGGAAGGCAGAAGGAGCAGGGCGGCAAGCGAAGATGCGAGGCGAAGGGTGGAACTCATGGATTCCTCTCAAGTGGGGTGATGGGCAAATGCAGCGGCCGGTTTGCGGGCGGCGTGGGATGAGCGAAGTGAGAGCTCCGTCGGAAAGCGCAGCGCTGGGAACTCGCGGGAAACTGAGAGTAAGAGCACGGTCTAAAGGTTGCAGGCCCAACGACTAACGGGCTCCGGCACTTACTTCGACGCGCTGGGCGGGCCGGCGGTTGCAGGGACTTGGGGATTGCTTTGGCTGTCGGCGACCTTGGCGAGCAGGGCAGAGGTTACGGTGCCGGTGATGATGACGCGATCGTGGTGCTGGGTGATTTCGGTGGTTTTGAGCAACTCGCGCAGGGCATTGTTGGCGGAGTTGTCGCCGAGGGGGGTGGTAAATCCGCGGGCGAGGGTGACGAGAGTGGCGAGGGACGCGGCCTGGTCGGCGGCTTCCTGCTCGCTGGGGGCGATTTCTTCGACGCGCAAGCGGAGGGAGTTGGCGATGGGCAGGGTGGGGGCGACGCTGGCGATGATGGTGGCGCCGTCCTGGAGGGGCAGGGAGAAGCCGAAGATCTTGATGGCTCCGCTCTCGGAGAAGGGCAGGGCGATCTGGCCTATGCCCCAGGCGAGGGAGAGGAGCGGGACTTCGTGGTAGTGTTCGCGGAGCAAGGTGGAGTTGGCGAAGGGCAGGGCAGCGGTGCGATGGCGGTCGATCATGGAGTGAATCTGCTCGGGGGTGGGGGTGTTGCTGATGGCCAGGGTGTCATAACCGATCTGGGCGACGCGGACGGTGCGATCTTGAGACGCGATGCTGTAGACGGTGTGTCCGGCGTAGATTTCGCGCGATGTGGCGTGGGCGTCGAGCCAGTCGTTGAGGCGCTTGCCGGTGAGCTTGCCGACGAGGACGAGCGAGTAGGCGACGGGACCGTTGGGTCCGTTGGGATCGGGCATGCGGTGGAGGGCGATGGCGACCTGGTCGAGGTCGTTCTCCCAGTCAACGCCGGTGGCGTCGACGAACTGCTGGTACTCGGGCACGCGGTTGGGCGGCTTGAGGTTCTTATGGGAGAAGGCGCGGATGGGAGCGAAATTGATGTAGATGATGCCGTCGGCCTCGGGGAGCAGGCGGGCTGCCTCGGGTGGGGCCTTGGATCGTAGAAAGACGGCGATGGCCAGTACAGCGAGGACAGCAACGACGATCAGGAGGGTTCTGCGCGCGCGTCTATGCATGGCTCGGGCCGGAGAGGGCCGTCAGAGATAACCCTAACATCTGATGCCGCGAACCGGCAGTGCGGACGCCTGCGGTGCGGCGGACGGACGCATCCCCTTACATGGCGGCGGGGGTGGGGGACTGCGGAGGGGCGGAGAAGGGAATGTGTCCGCAGAGGTCGCGGATGGCTTTTTCGACGGAGATTTGGCGGGTGGTGTAGATCATGTCGCCGTCGTTCTGATAGAGCGACGCGCCGTCGACCTTGGCGCCGCCGGAGAGGGCGAGGTTGGTGAGGCCGTGGAGGGCGAGCAGGGAGCTGCGATCGACGCCGTGACGGCGGAAGACGAGTACGAAGTCGGCGCGATCGGGATTGTCGGAGGGGATGACGTTTTCAGAGCATTCTTTAACGAGGTCGTTGACCACCTCGACGGCGCCGGAGGGGTCGGTGATGGGGGCGTGGGCAGCTTCGGCGACGGCGGCGGCGCTCTGGTTGCCGGAGGCGGTGCCGAGCTCGTTGACTTCGACGACGGGGTGGTCGGTGACGTAGACGCGCAGCTTGCCGTCTGTCGAGTGAAACAGCGTCGCGGAGGGTTGGTCGGCGGGCGCGGGCGGTGGAGCGATGGGCGCGAATTCCGGGGGCGCCGCGGGGCGCGAGGCGGCGGGCGAGGCGGCTTTGACCACGATGGCGGCGACAACTTTGTCGCTGACGCCAGCGGATTTGAGGGCGATGAGGGCGTCGGCCGAGGTGTTGTAGGCGCCGGGCGACGCGTTGATGGTGGCGACGATCAGTTCATCAGACAGGCCGGCCTTGGCGAGCTTGAGGACGGCGGCGTTGTTCATTGTCTGTTGGGCAGCCATGAGGACAGCCAGGCACAGGGCTGCGGCGAAGATGACCAGCTTGCGAACCATAAGTCCCTCGACAGCAAAGCGGAGCGGATGAAGATGCTTTGTTATCGATGGTCGCCTGGGTAACCAAACGCGGTCAAGCGCAAGTAACACTTTTTGGTTACCTGGAGGTAATGGGTCGGCTGCTTGAGGGCGGCCGCGTCTTCGAGGGAGGGGCTGGCCGATTGGAGTTAGTTCTTGACTGTCATGGCGTCAGAGTCGACCGCTTTCTTGCCGGTTATGCCCTCAAGCCCGGCCAGCAGGCCGCGATAGTCATTCTTGTCGGCCTGGAATGCGAAGCCACCCTTTTTGCCGCCGTCGTCCCAGGTGAGGCCGATGAAGTGTTTCTTGGATTTTGAAAGCGCCATAAGAGCGCCGATCCCAAAGGAAACGAATGCCAGGCCAATGGCCGCGCCGACGCGCCTATGCACATCTTGCCCGTAGCTGATCTCGGTGATGGCAGCCGCGGGTATGATGGCAATCAGGTCCTTGCCCTGCATGACGCGGATATGGTCGCCCTCGATGGAAAGCCGCATTTCAGTGCCGGCCTTGGCATTTTGGATAGAACCGCCGTCGTAGCCAATCTTGTAACTGTTGTCGCCCGCGAAGGCGGTCATTGGAAATAGAACGCAAAGAAAAAGAGACACGACCCGTTTCATTTTTCCCCCCAAGACAGACTCTACGCAGTGAAGTAGGGCAACGATATCACCATGAAGTGGGAGAAGAAAGTGATGAGGGCTACTTGCGCCTTGGCGATGTAGATTCCGCAGCGAAGACCGGAGGTGTCGATCATTGTCGGCGTTGCGCCGCAAAAAAACAGGCCCGCATTTTGCGATGCGAGCCTGTTGCTGTCGATTTTTGAGACGACGGTGAGCGGGCCTATTCGACGTCGCTGACTTTGCCGGCTTTGAAGGTGATTTTCATGTCCTTGTACTTGTAGATTTTTTTGACGCCGAGATCGATGACAGTGATGGGCGGGCCGAGGGCCGCAGTGACCTCGTCGATGGTTTGTCCCAGGGCGATATTGACGGTGGCAGCGGGCGGGGCGGGTGCGGGAGCAACGGCCGAGTCGACTCCGCCGCTGGGGCTGCCGGCCTGCGCCACTTCCTGGTCAGCCTGATCGGCAGCGGTGAGCTGCTGGTTGACGTCGGCAGCGCCGTCGGGCTCGGGCGGGGGCGCGATCTGGGCAAACGCGCTCTCGGTGGGAGGAGCCTTGGCCGATGCGGGAGCGGGTGGCAATCCGCCCTGCCCCTGCTTGGCCTGCAGTTCCTGCAATCCCTGGTCGATGGTTTCGCGGAGGTGATTTTGCATCTCCTGCAGGTCGGCCACGGCCACGGTGACGGTGGCCGAGCGCTGGCACTCCTGTGGACCTTTGGCGGAGAGCACGACCAGATTGACGTCGGTCTGGTTGTCGGCCGGAGGCGGACCGGAGAACTGCAATACGTCGCCATCGCTCAAGGCGCACTCTGCGCCGTTGGCGTCGACCACGTCGATCGCGGTGCCGGCGACGAAGACATGTGGATGTCCATCGCCCAACATGCGGGCGATGCCGCTGGAGGCCGGATCGGCGTCCTGGCCCTGCGCGTTCTGCTGGGCCTCGGCGTTTTCAAGAGCGATCTGCGCTTTGACCTCGTCGGCGATCTGCGCCTTGATGTCGGGGGTCAGGAGTGGCTGTCCGCCAGAGGCTGCGGCGGCTGCCTGGAGATTGGCTTCCTGCTGCGCGGTGTAGGCAGCGGCCAGTTCAGTGGAGATCAGGTAATCGGTCAGCCAGAATGCGGGTCCCGCATAGACGGGGTAGGGCGCAAAGTAGAAGCCGTAATAGCCATACCACGGATTGGCAGCCCAGCCCCATGCGTAGGCAGCGGGAACAACCCAGGGGTTGTAAGCCCAGCCGTAGAAGGCCGGCCCGTAGTAGAAGCCGGGCGCATAGACGTTTACAAAAGCGCCGTGGTAGTAGTAGCCGCGGTAGTAGCGGTTGTATTCGTGTCCATGCCAGTAGTAGGCGCGGCGGCCGTAGTCGTGGCCATGGAAGGAGTAGCGGCGCTCGATGTAGCCGGGGCGTCCGCGCTCGGCGTAGACCCTGGAGTGATCGGCGCGTTCGACCGAGACGCGGCGGCTGCCGTTGAGGCCGTGATGGACGTCCATGCCGCGGCGGGCGTCATGCACGTCGCTGATTCTGCCGTCGGGGCGGCGGGTGACGGCGCCATTGCGGGTGGCTACAGTTGTGCTCCTGGCGGGAGCGACGCGGCCGGTCGCGGTACGCGGAGCTCCTGCGGTTGAAGGGCGATTTCCACCGGACATGGGCGAGGGGCGGTTTCCGCCGGTGGTGGGTCCTGAGTGGGGCGAGCCGGTGGTGGGGCCGTGACTGGTGGTTGAGGCTCCTCCGGGATGACCGGCGGCGCCGCTGGCCGAGCCGGCAGGCCTGGCCGGAGCGGCAGGCTTGGCAGCGGGCTTGGCGGGGGCCGAGGGCTTGGTGCTGGACGCATGGGCGCTGAGGCCGATCAAGCCGCCTAAGCAAAGTGCGCAGGCGATCAGCGCAATGCTGCGCCGATGACCGAGGAGGTTGAGGTTCATGGGGTTCTCCAATCTGGTTTGAACGCGGCAACGTGTGCGTTCAGGGTGCGGAGACTACTCGACGTCAGTCACTTTGCCGTCGACGAAAGTGACTTTCATATCCGGGTAGACGAGGATTTCCTTCTTGCCGAGTACGATGTCTTTGCCTGGCTGCCCGAGGGCGGTAACGACGTCGGTTTTGCTCTGGCCGAGCGCGATGGTCTTGGGCTGGGCGGGAGGCTGATCGGACGGCGGAGGCGGGGGCGGAATGGGCGCCATTGCGGGAGCGGGTGCGGAGGCCGGAGCGGGACCACTCTGCGGCGGTGCGGCATCGGAGCCGCCGCCCTTGTTGTTGGCGTCTTCGCTGGGAGCGACGGAGATGACTTCTTCAACGGTTCTCAGCATGGCGTCGGTGGGCGGCGGGGAGTTCTTGGGGAACGGAAACTTCAATTGACCGTAGTAGCGAACATCGTTGAAGGGATCGCTGTAGACGGTGAGGACCACGCCATCCTGCTGAATGTTGATGCCGGTGATCCAGAATTTTTCACCCGCGACGAACTTGCGCTGGGGGATGTTCTGCAGCTCGGATGTATCTCCGCCGCCATGGCGCATCATGCCGCCGAGGCCGCGGAAATAATTTCCGGCGACACTCTGCTGAATCCTGCCGTCCCTGTAGGTGTTCATGGGAGGGGTGGCGGTGGGCGAGCTATACATCAGCAACCCGTCTTTGTGCAGCACCAGCACGGCGCCGGCGTTGACGATGTCGCTGCGATCGTCGGTGGTCTTGGTGAGGGAGAATTCGCTGGTGAGTTTCTGCTGAATTTCGGCGGTATTTCCACCCTGGGCAAACATGGCTGGCGCAGAGGAAGCGATGGCCAGCAAAGCCGGCAGGATCAGCCTTGTGGTGAAGCGCATGGGGAACTCCTCAATGAACGAGCGAGAGGGATTAGGAGACTGCACTAAGAATGTGGGAAATCTTAGCATGGTGTGAAATTGGCTGGAAATGAAAATTTGGCGGTCGGTCGAGGCAAGAGTCTTGGGCGATTGTGCGTTGGCGTGCTGGAGCTTAGGGGGCATGAGATGATCGGGTCAACTGGATCCATAGCTATGGTGTCGCCTGCACAATTCGCGTTACAGGGGCTGCGCGGAATTCTTGAAGCATTGAAAGAGCCCCGCTATTACTGGCCGATGGTGGCGGTCGCGATAGGCGCGGCGGGGCGCTGGAGTGGGAAGATTCGCCAGAAGCTCAGAGCGCGCGCGGTGACCGGGTGGCCGGCGATGTCGGCGGTGATTGACGTGGTGAGCGTAGTGGAGCGTGTGATCTCGGACAAGCACAATACGCGAGTGTACGTGGCGACGCTCACTTACTTCTATCGCAATCCCGAGCTGCAGATGGGCGAGTATGAGCGCCAATTTGGGGGAAGGAGCGAGGCGAAGGCGTGGGTGGGCCAGTTCAAAGGCCGGTCGGTGATGGTGCATGTGAACCCGGCGAACGGGGCAGACTCGGCGCTGCTGGAGAGCGACCTGGCGGGGCTGGAGCTGCACGCACCGGCGAAGACCGATGCACCGGCGCGTACGTTGCAGTTCTCGGAGGAAGAAGCGGAGGCTTTGTCGCCGGGCTATAGGCTGCTTTGCGGTGTGGGGGAACTGGTGAGCACGGCGGGGCTGGGGACATCGGCGGTGTTGCTGACGGCAAACGTGATGCGGGGCGGGCGGATGCAGCCGCTGATGTTCTATTGGGTGGGCGGCGCGATGCTGGCTGTTTCACTGGCTGTGGTGGGGTTGTTGTATTTTCATTTGAAGCAGACGGAGGCAGGGCGGACGCTGCTGAAGACGTATTCGAAGTGGGCTCCGGCGTGGCTGGGGTGGAGTTTGAAGGCGACGGGCACGTTTGTGGCGCTGGTGTTGCCATTTTTTCATTTGTTTCGGGCGAGCTTTGCGCCACTGGTGCGGCCACTCGTCAAGGTGCTGGCGCCGCATTTTGCTTACCTGTTGGGCGTGTGGCTGTTTCTGCTGATCACCGCATTTTTGGCGGCGATTTTGCGTTCGCAGGAAGAGCTGCGGATGACGGCGCCGGTGGCGTAGAAAGTGCGGTAGGAAACGTGACGGTGCGCGTTTGCCGTGCCGGTTGCGGTGTGCTAACCTTTGAATCTGTGCCGTGGTATGCGCGGAGCGGGAGTGTGCCTGCGTATTACCCTGGTTTCGGGGCAGGTTTTCTGGTGGTGCGGCGGTTGGGCGAGCGGGGACGGGTAGGAGTTGGAGCCGGCGCTGCAAGCAGAGTGAGACCGCTGTGAGGGCTGGCGTAGCTCAGCTGGTAGAGCATCTGATTTGTAATCAGAGGGTCGGGGGTTCAAATCCCTTCGCCAGCTCCATAAAAGAGACTTGAAACCGGTGCTGGAAGCGGCAGAAAGTTTGGACCGGCGTCGGAGTTTATGAGGCGCTGGACTGTCCTCCGCGGCGATCCCACTGAGGTGCATGCTCCGACAAGCCGGAGAATCTCCGGGTGGGGCAGTATGCGCGGAAGCGGGTTTTTAGCGGGGCGCAGATGGCAGGTTTTCCAGCGGCAGATTTTGGCTGGCTGGGTTTTGGTTTGTGGTCCTCGGCAGTCGGTTTTTGGTTGCCGGGGTTACTGAGCACAGGTGGCCGAGCGGTTAATGGCAGCAGACTGTAAATCTGCCGCTCCTTGGAGCTACGGAGGTTCGAATCCTCCCCTGTGCACCAGAAATGCAGTGGTCAGTTGTCAGTGAACAGTGGTCAGCAGGAACAGGGCCGGGACATTGAGCTGATCGAAATTGAGGTTCTGCGATGGGCTGGCTGGAAAACCCGGCATTGGCTGAGGCCAGGCGCAGAGAAGAACGGCTTGGGTCAAACGGGCCGGACCTGGAACGGAAGTACGGAATTGCTTTGGCGCTTTACGGAGTCCTGGGCATTCTGGTCTGGTTCACGATGGATGCGGGCAAGGTGCTCGTGCTGGGGCGGCCGGTGGAGTTGAGGCTGTTGCCGCTGATTGTGATTGGCGGGTTGGCGTTGCGAACGGTTGTAGCGCTGCAGGCGGACAGGGTTCGGCGCAGCGGGGAGAAAGGCTAGCTGTTAGCCGTTAGCTTTTAGTTTGGACATGCGGGATGAAGCTGAATTGGCTTTCATCAGCAGGACGAAGCTAAGAGCTAACGGCTAAAAGCTGGGAGCTAGGTTTTTAGAGGGCTGATGTAGCTCAGTTGGTAGAGCACTCCCTTGGTAAGGGAGAGGTCACCAGTTCAATCCTGGTCATCAGCTCCAGAAATACAGCTAGTAGCCGTTAGCTATTAGCTCTTAGCTTGTTCAGGGATGGATGGAGCCGATGAGGCAGATTCCCGCAGGCTTGGGCTAGAAGCTAATGGCTAAGAGCTAAGGGCTGTTGTTCAGGCGGGAGTAACTCAGTGGTAGAGTCACAGCCTTCCAAGCTGTTGGTCGCCGGTTCGATCCCGGTCTCCCGCTCCAGAGTTTGAGTGCAGAGTTGAAGGCTTGGCAGGTTCGGATCAGGAGAGAAATGTTCGAGCAGGCGGCAATTGCGGTTCAGGACGAGAAGGGGTATGCGCAGCTTCACTCGCTGTTTGACGCGGCGTTCGATGTGCGGGACGTGGAAGTGCTGTTGAGCCGCGTGACCAAGGCCAAGCTGCGGATTCGCGATTACGAAACGATTCTGAAGCGCGGATTTTTGGGCAAGGAAGCGCCGGCGCTGTATGCGGCGCTGCCGGTTTCAGACCAGGCACTGACCCGCGAGCGCTATCTGCGGCTGGTGGAGAAGGTGCCGCTGGAGTTGCGGCAGAGGTATTTGAAGGCTTACGCGTATTACTGAGCAAGGCGAGCTGTTAGCTCTTAGCTTTTAGCTATTAGCTGGATCTCGCGAAGGCTTGGGTCATCAGCTTTGGCACGAGAAGGGCTAAGAGCTAATGGCTAAAGGCAGGTAGCTGGTTTTAAGGTTTTGGGGCTGGAGTCCGCCGCGGCGGACGCTCCGCGATGTAAACGGGCAACACAAGCTACGAAGGGAACTCTGAGATGGCGAAGGAAAAGTTTGATCGGTCTAAGCCGCATGTGAACGTGGGGACGATCGGGCACATCGATCACGGCAAGACGACGTTGACGGC